>Ga0208460_10000321_pt1 | contig 34675 bp, 26 predicted proteins | sample AD_STIC10_MetaG_FD_184436 | JGI IMG/M metagenome (GOLD analysis project Ga0208460, IMG submission 184436) | Active sludge microbial communities of municipal wastewater-treating anaerobic digesters from USA - AD_STIC10_MetaG (SPAdes) (version 2) | ecosystem: Engineered > Bioreactor > Anaerobic >... | reverse complement strand
AATAGCTATTCTGTGGGGGGCGGGATCGGTTCGCCTGTGGGGGAGGGTCGTTTTGCACAATCGTAGGGGTCCCGTCCGGATGCTGGATGAGCCGGAAAACGACGTTTTGCCGCTCGTTGCAGACCGATTTGAGCGCAGGCGCGCCGATATCATCTCGGCGGCCATCCCGGTTCTCAACGGCCATGGCTTCAAGGGGATGCGCCTGACGGCCATCGCGGAGCTGATCGGCCTGCGCGCGACGGGCGTCACATACTACTTTCCCCGCAAGGAAGAGCTGGCGGTCGCGTGCGTCGAATCCGGATTCGCGATCTTTCACGATCTGCTGGCGGTCGTGGAGCGTGAGCCGGACGCCCGCTCCCGCATTGCTCGTCTGATCGAACTGTTCGTGGCGCGCGACGCCGCCGTGCGCCGGGAAGAAGCGCCGCCGCTCGCCGCCTTCTCTGCGATCCGCGCGCTTGAAGGCGAGCATCGGGTGCGCGTCGTTGATGGTTACAAGACGATGTTCCGCCGCGTGCGCGGACTGCTGGACTCGCCCGAACTCGCCGGCATGGACAAGACCGATCGCACCATTCGCACACTGATCCTTCTCGAGCAGCTTTTCTGGGCTAGCAGCTGGCTCGGCGATTTCGAGCTCGATGATTTTCCGCGCCTTGCACAGCGCATGACCGACATCGTTGTGAATGGCATTTCGCCGGACATCGACGTGTCCGATATCGCGAACCTCGATCTCGGACGTTTCCTTGTCGGCGCCGATGCGTCGAAAGAAGGTTTCCTGATCGCAGCTACGCGCCAGATCAATGCGCACGGATATCGCGGCGCTTCAGTCGACAAGATCTCCGCCAGCCTCAATCTCACCAAGGGCGCGTTTTATCATCACAACGAGGCGAAGGACGATCTCGTTGCTGCGTGTTTCCGCCGCTCGTTCGGTATCATGCGCGAAGCACAGCGCCGCGCACGCGCGTTGAACGAGACCGAAGGTCGTCGTCTGCTCACGGAAATCAGTGCGCTGATCCGGTTCCAGCTTGGGCCGGAGGGGCCGCTGCTGCGCACGTCGATCCTCTCGTCCATGCCGCCGAACCACCAGGTCGAGATCATGAACCAATCCTATCGGGTCAGCCATCAGCTTGCCTCGATGGTGACGGATGCGATCGCCGATGGCTCTGGCCGTCCGGTCGATGCGTCGGTCGCCGGCGCAATGGTCCACGCCGCCATCAACATCGCATCCGACGCGCGCATCCTCAAAATGGCAAACGAGCCCGATATCGTCGCGCGCTTCGTGAAGCCGATTTTCCTGGGCTTCCTGAAGACGTGAGCCAATGACAACGCCCGCCCAGAAAAACGAGCGCTACAGGTCGTTCTCCGAATTCTATCCTTTTTATATTTGCGAGCATTCCAACCAGACCTGCCGCCGCATTCACGTCGTGGGGTCGACGCTGGTGCTTGTCGCGCTCACCGCCGCAGTCGTGACGATGAACCCGTGGTGCCTGCTCGCCATGCCCGTAATCGGATATGGCTTCGCCTGGGTCGGACATTTCTTCTTCGAGAAGAACAGGCCTGCCACGTTCAAATATCCGCTGTGGAGCCTGATGGGCGACTGGCGCCTGTTCTACGAGACCGTGACAGGTCTGCGGAAATTCTGATCGCGCGTTTCAGGCCGTGAAATGAAAAGCGCCGGCCCTTGTGGGGCCGGCGCCAGGCTTTGATGGGCTCCCCAGGGGAGGATGAGCCCACAGAGAAAGTTGATCTAGTAGTGAACCAGCAGGTCCACGCCCCACATGCGCGGCGGCGTGAACGAGTAGGTCTGGTAGGAACCGCTGTCCGTGATGCGGAAGTTGTTCGACGACACGCTCGTCGTCTGCATTTCGTCCATCAGGTTGCGGACCCAGAAGGTCAGCCCCAGCAGGTCGTCAGACGATTTCCAGTTCACGCGGGCGTCGATGTTCTCGTACGATTCCGACAGCTCGTCCTCGTTGTTGAAGAACGACTCGAAGAACTTGTCGCGCCACGAGTAGCTGATCGTCGGCAGGACGTACGACCCATCTTCCAGCTCGAAGCGGTAGGAAGCGTTGATCGCAACCTTGTTCTTCGGCGTCTGGGAAAGCGTGTTGCCTTCCACCGAGCGGCGGGCTTCCGCGTCAGCAGGCGTGGGGAATGCCACGCTGCAGGTGACACGAGCCGACGGCGTCGCGCCGATGCAGCGCGCATCGCGCGAGGAGTCCAGATAGACGCCCGACTCTGTGATTTCGGCGTTCAGGTAAGCGTAGGTGAAGCCGATATTCAGAGGATCGATCGGGTTCCAGTTGCCTTCGAGTTCGAAGCCGGTCGTTTCCACTTCCGGCAGGTTCACGAACTGCGTCGAGGTCGACTGCAGCTGGGTCGTCGGGTTGGTCGTGACGACGCCCAGCGGAGCCTGCGCGTCGGTGTACTTGTACAGGAATACCGAAGCGTTGGTGGTCAGGCCGATGTCTGCCCAGGTCTGTTTCCAGCCGCCTTCGTAGGAGTCCACGAATTCGGACTCGGTGTACGGCGAGGACGAGAAGCCGAGGTTGTTGAAGCCGCCGGCTTTGTAGCCGCGCGAGTACTTCGCGAACATCAGGGTGTCTTCCCAGGGGCGGTATTCGACACCAGCCGTGCCCGTCACAGCTTCCCAGTCGCCTTTGAGGTTGCGAATGGCGAAGCCACGGTTGTCATAGTAAGCGCCCGGCGAGGCGGCGACCGCAGCGCCGTACTGCGAAGAGGTGATGTTCGAGTACGCCGGCAGACCTTGCGCGGTGCAAAGGATGTAGCAGGCGAGGAATGCTTCTTCCTTCGACTCCTTGACGTCCTTCGAGTAGCGCAGGCCGACCGTGAACTTCAGCTCGTCGTTCAGCGTGTAGTCCGCCTGGCCGTAGACGCCGTAAGCGTTGAACAGGCTGGTGTTGGTGAAGTTCTGCAGATAGCGGTGCGGGTTCGCGATGAACGTGCCCGTGCCCAGGTTGTAGTACGAGTCCGCCAGCGGCTCGTTGTCGAGCGTCTGGACCTGACCCGGCTGTTTCGAGTTTTCCTGATAAGCGTACACGCCGCCGATCCACTGCAGCGGGCCGTCCATCGTCGAGATCAGGTTGATCTCGTTGGAGAACAGCGAGCGGCTTTCAGCGTACAGGTTCAGCACGTTCGGATAGATCGTGCGCGAACCCGAGCTGGTGATGCAGCCGCCAAGCGGCGTCGACGTCAGCGTCGAGGTCGGGAAGCGGATCAGCGGAGCGGCGCCGGCAGCTGCGCAGGGGCCGGCAACGCTTTGCGAGTTGATCGCGTTGTACGTTACCGACTGGATCGGCGTGCCATCGCCATCGCTGGTGAGTTTGTAATCGTAGAATGTGTAGCCGCCGACGTATTTGATGTCGAACCAGTCGGTCGAGTACACGGCCTCGAGGATCGCTTCGTCATACTGGTCGAGCTTCGCCGTCGAGGCGTAGTTGGTGTTGTATGCGTGCTCGCCGTTCGTGGCGAACGGGTTGTCCGTGCGCGAGCCGACCTGGGTGTAGCCGGTCACGGACGGGTTGGAATAAGCGAAAGCCGCGTTGGGGCCGACGCTGCCCGTCAGGTTGAAGTTCGGGAGGTACGGCGCGGTCGAGAACGTCGCCGTGCGGCCGCCCGGAGGGCCGGCTTTGTCGTAGCCCGAGTCAGCAACTTTCAGCCACCAGGTGAAGCGGTCGCCGATATCGCCCTCGAGCTGGAGTTCGTACGTGTAGTCGTCGATCTCCCAGCCTTCTCTCTCACCCGTGCCGTAGTTGAAGTCGATGCCATCACGCTGCTCGCGCTGGGCGGCAACGCGGTAGCGGAGCGAGTCGTTGACCGGACCCGACACTGCAGCGGCGACGTTGGTGTAGCCGTAGTTGCCCATGCCGAGTTTGTAGTCGGCCGAGAAATCGTTCGTCGGGCGCTTGGAGATCGTGTTGATCGCGCCGCCGATGGCGTTGCGGCCGTACAGCGTGCCTTGCGGGCCGCGCAGGACTTCAACGCGCTGGATGAACAGCGGGTCCTTGCCGGCCATGACGGCGAACGGCGTGTAGAGACCGTCATTGTAGTTCGCGACGCCCGGGTCAGCGCCGAAGCTGTTGGTCAGGCGGCCGATGCCGCGCAGCGTGACGCGCTCGTTGCCCGGCGTGTACGACAGGCCCGGCGTGACGTTCGTCAGGTCGGTCACCGTGATGATGCCGAGTTCCTGCTTGTCGTCGGCCGTGATGGCGGTGACGGCGACAGCGATGTCTTGAATGGTTTCTTCGCGCTTGTTGGCGGTGATCACCACCACATCGCGGGTTGGTTCTTCAGCGGGCGGTTGTTCCTGCGGCCCCTGGACGGTTTCTTGAGCGATTGCGGGCATCGCGATGCCCAGGGCGAGCAGGCTCACCAACGAAATACGATTTAGCTGCGCCATACGCGCGACCTCCCTAATTGACGAGTGCTCCCGCAACGGCGCCTCTTTTTTTGTGGCGCCGACGTAACGGAACCGTGATCGTACGGTATGTAATTCACGAATCCCGAGTACGCGTTTGCCGAATAGCTTCTGTAAGCTTTCCAGGTCAACTCGCGCGCTGTCGCACCGGGTCCAATTTTCTAATTAATCGACATAAAAGACGCGGTTTTTCGCCATTCGTGGGCCGCGAAATACGCCATGTTTTGAACATAAAGTTCGCAATCGCCATGTCGGTAGGCGATAAATTTTGAATATACAGTATGTTATGACGCTGCGTAATTACTGTGAAAACCCGCGTGTTCTGAAGCTGGTCAGCCTAACGCGGACGTAAACGAGAGGTTGGCGTAGCGTCTGCTGGGCTATCTGGCCAGTCGTGTTTGGGATAGCGGCCCTTCATATCCTTGCGCATGTCGTGATAGCCGCCCCGCCAGAAGGCTGGCAGGTCACGCGTCACCGCCACCGGCCGGAAGGCCGGAGACAACAGCGCCACGGTCAACGCAATGCGCCCATCGGCCAGGGACGGATGCACGGCGAGGCCATATGCCTCCTGCACCTTGCACTCCACGCGGGGGCCGCCCTCCGCCGCGTAGTCGATCTCGACGCTTCGTCCGGCCGGCGTGATCCAGCGTGTCGGCGCCAGCCGGTTGAGCTCGCGGGGCAAGGGCCAGTCGAGCAGGGTGAGGACCGCGTCCACCAGCTGATCACCGCCAACCGAGTCGAGCGAAGCTGCGCTCTCCAGCAGGGGTCCAAGCCAGTCTTCCAGCTTCTCGCTGGCCATCTCCCGGAAGTTCGAAGGCCACGGCGCGCCAATCGCGGATGCCAGCAGACCGACACGGTGGATCGCGCTCTCCAGCGGCCCGGAATTCTTCAACAGTCCAAACCCGGTCTCGCGCACCGCTTCCAGCAGCCCCGCGCGGATCAGCTCAGGCGGTGGCGAAGGCAGCGGCGTTTCTTCCAGCACGATCGAACCAATGCGCCGTGTCCTGCGCGCACGCACCCGCCGCGCCGCCGGATCGTATTTCGCTTCTTCCTTCGTCTCGACCGCGCTCGACTCCAGCGCTTCGTCCTCAGACAGACGCGCCGCCAGCGTGATGCGCAGGTCGGCGCCCGAGCCGGTCATGTCGGCGACTGTCAGCCATTGCTGGCGCGCCAGCGGATCAGTCTCGTCCAGCATCGCGCCGCGCCCGCCGGCCATCACGAAGCGGCCAGCCGCCGCCCCGCGCAACTTCGCGATCCGCTCCGGGAAGCCGAGCGCAAGCACAGCGGCAGCCGAATTCCCGCCATCCGTCTTGCCGCCCGCCGCTTTCGCCCAGCGCGCCGCCAGTTCGCGCATGGCCTTCGCACGCTGGCCATTCTCATTCCGAAACCGCGACAGACGTTCATCAAGATCGACAGAGCGTCCGCCAAGATCGCGCTCGCTCATCACGGCGGCGATTTCCGACGCGAGCTTCGCGTCGCCATGCTCCGCAGCACGCAACACCATCAAAGCAAGCCTTGGTGGAAGAGCCAGATCGCCGATGCGCTTGCCCAGCGCGGTCAGCTCGCCATCCGCCTTCATCGCGCCGCCGCCCGTGAGGATGCCGCGCGCATGCCGCCACGCTGCATCGCGCGGTGGGTTTAGCCAGCGCAGGTCAGCCGGAGACTTCGCGCCCCAGCGCGCCATGTCGAGCGCCAGCCCCGTCAGATCGGCATTGTCGATTTCCGGCGAGGGCGACGCTGCAAAGCCGCGCATTTCTGGCTCGCGCCAGAGGCGGTAACATACGCCCGGCCCTGTGCGGCCTGCGCGGCCACGCCGCTGATCGGCGTTGGCAACAGCAACGCGAACGGTTTCGAGTCGCGATGCGCCGAGGCCCGGATCAAACCGCGGCACGCGGGCAAAACCGCAATCGACCACCACGCGCACGCCCTCTATCGTGATGGCGCTCTCGGCGAGATCGGTCGCGACCACGACCTTTCGCGTGCCCTTGGGCGCGGGGGCGATGGCGTCGTTCTGTTCCTGCGGCGTGAGGGCGCCGTAGAGTGGAGTAATATGCACATTGTCAGCGACCGGCCCGATGCGATCGACCGTGCGCTGGATCTCCGCGACGCCGGGAAGGAAGGCGAGGATGGAGCCATCCTCTTCGTAAAGCGCCTTGCGGATCGCGGCGGCGACCTGATCTTCCAGCCGCTGGCGCGGCTCATATCCCAGATAGCGCGTCTCGACGGGCCATGCGCGGCCGAGGCTTTCGATCACAGGCGCCGCAAAGAAGTCCTGTGTCAGGTTTCCCGGCAGCGTCGCCGACATCAGCACGATGCGAAGATCGTCGCGGATCACACCCTGCGCATCGAGCGCGAACGCCAATCCCTCATCGGCATCCAGCGACCGTTCGTGGAATTCGTCGAAGATCACGCCGGCAATGCCTTCCAGCGCCGGATCGGACAGCACCATGCGGCTGAAGACGCCCTCGGTGACGACCTCGATGCGCGACTCCTTCGATGTGCGCACGTCGAGGCGTGAGCGGAGGCCGATGGTCTGACCGACACGCTCGCCCAGCGTCGACGCCATCCGCTCGGCCGCAGCACGCGCAGCGATGCGGCGCGGCTCGACAAGGATCAGCTTGCGGCCGTCGATCCAGGGTTCGTCGATCAGGGTGAGCGGAACGCGCGTCGTCTTGCCGGCGCCCGGCGGCGCGGAGATCACCAGTCGTGTCGCGTCGCGCAGCGCGGCAACGATCTGCGGGATCACGTCCTCGATCGGAAGGTCAGACTTCGCGAGCATCGCGCCGGGGTATCAGCCGAAGGCCTTGTGGTCGATCAGCACTTTCGCGCCGATCACGATCAGGATCAGCCCGCCGATGATCTCCGCCTGCGAGCCCAGCGCCTTGGCGCCGGCCCGTCCGATCATCACGCCAGCCGTCGACAGGGCGAAGGTGATCAGGCCGATTGCGGCGACGCTGAGCAGGATCGGTGCGCCCAGCGCCGGTAGCGTGATACCCGCCGCCGCCGCATCAATGCTGGTTGCGACTGCCAGCATCAGCAGGGTCCAGCCGCCCGCGACCTTTTCCTTGCCGGGATCACTTTCCTCGCCGGGCGGATCCTTTTTGAATCCCTCCCAGACCATTTTCGCCCCGACGATGGCCAGCAACACGAAGGCGATCCAGTGGTCGACGCTCTCGATCAGGCCGGCGAGCACAAGCGTCAGCGACCAGCCGATTAGCGGCGCGATGGCCTGCGCCGCCCCGAATGCGGCCCCTACGGTGAGGGCGCTGCGCCATGGATGTGTGCGCACGACGGCGCCCTGTCCAACGGCGACAGCGAAGGCGTCCGCAGCGAGCCCGATGGCGAGGAGGATGAGGGAAATCGACATGGGCTGGCGGGTATCAGTCTCGCGGCGTTGCGTCGAGGCGGCGAGGTGTCATCCTTTGGGCGTGAGATGCGCGCTCTCCTTCGCACGGGCGCGGCCCTGCGGGATGCTGCAGCTCTGTCCCCCCAAACGAGGGAGCGGGGCGCGTGAGAACACGCCGTGGGTAGTCCTATGCCGCATTGCTGCGGCGATGCGCGTCGACACGCGCCCCGGATCGGCCGTTCCTTCCCGATATGGCGAGCCGGAGTTGACCTCGACATCCAGCAGGGGAAGCCCACTGGCGCCTTAGCTCCATAGCCAGTGATCGGTGCAACGTGTTCGGGCCCTGTCCGACAGGTCCCGGACCCTCCGGTTGGTTCCGGAGGCACGCCGTCGACGTTCGCTTCGCCTCGCAACCGCATGGGGGGTCGGATACGCCCACCCTCAGTTGTGACTGGCTTCCTTGAAGGGACATCTAATCCAGAGCCCAACACGCCGACGGCCACGCGGCCGACGCACCGACATCCAGAGGCTCGGACGTCTCCTGGACCTCCCTCATGTCAGTGCAGGCGCAGTATAACCCCGGCCCGGGAGGCCGCTGAATCTGGCAGGCGCTATCCTCCAAGGTTTGTGGCTAGGGGTTTGAAACTGGCCGGGATGTTTTTTGGCCGTCCTCGGAGTTGGGAACCGCTCCATCCCCCATTCTCGGACATTCACGCTGTCATCCTCGGGCTTGACCCGAGGATCCTGCATTCTGTCTGGCGGCGGCGATGTGGCGAGGAAGAAAGATCCTCGGGTCAAGCCCGAGGATGACGCTGTGGGTGTAGCGGGCGTTTGTGAGCATGCCTTCGTCACCGCATCCCCCGCGAAGGCGGGGGTCCAGTGGCGCGCTTTGCGGTGGCTCTTTTTTGAAGACGACTGGATCCCGGCCTTCGCCGGGAACGCGGACAACAAGTTGTCCGCTTCCAGAGCGCGCGCCTCCCCCCTCCGTCTCGCGTGCTTTGCACGCGATCCACCTCCCCCCAGTCCTGCGGACTGAGGGAGGCAAGAGGGCGGTGCGTTGCCTCCACCTGCTTGGCAGGGGGAGGTGGATCGCACGCGGAGCGGGCGAGACGGAGGGGGATGGTGCGGCGTGGCTCACGACGGTGAGCGTGTCGTCGGATGATCGCGTGTGGCTTAGCGGCCAGCGCGCCAGGCGGCTGCCAGGGCGCGGAACTCTGACTGGGTCAGGGTTTCGGCTCGGCGGGTGGGGTCGATGCCTGCGGCGTCGAGGGCTTCGACGGCGCCCGGCAGTGTCTTCAGCGCGGCGCGCAGCATCTTGCGGCGTTGGCCGAAGGCTGCGGCGGTGATGCTTTCGAGGCCGTCGAGGTCTGCGAAGGCCTGATCAGCGGGCAGGGGGTCGAGCACGACGACGGCGCTATCGACTTTTGGCGGCGGCCTGAAGGCGCCTGGCGGGATGATCATCGCGATACGTGGACGCGCGGCGGCCTGAGCCAGTACAGCCAGCCTTCCGTAATGTTCTTCATCCGGCGCGGCGCAAATACGCAGCGCCACTTCCTTCTGGAACATGAGCACCATTGTGCTGCGCCAGTCGGCAGTCTTCAGCCATTCGACCAGCAGGGGCGTGCCGACATTGTAGGGCAGGTTCGCGACGATCATCGCGGGCAGTTCGCCTCCGACCGACTTTACCAGCTCGGCGATGTTCACCCGGCGCGCATCGCCATGATGGACATGAAGCTGTCCGTTGCGCGTCTCCGGCCAGCGCCCGAGCCCTTCCGCAAAGCGGTCGTCCAGTTCGATCGCAATCAGTTTTGCAACGCCGCTGTCCAGCAGGGCCCGCGTAAGGCCGCCGGGGCCGGGGCCGACCTCGACAACGGTCCTGCCCTCTACGCCGCCGCCGGCATTGGCCACGCGCTTGAGCAGCGCCGGATCAAACAGGAAGTGTTGGCCGAGGGATTTCTTCGCCGCGCCGGGCGTCAGGGGCGTCGTCATCGTGCAGCAGCGCGCGCACGCGCCATCTGGTCTGCCATCGTGATCGCCGCGATCAGGCTCTCGGCTTTTGCAACGCCCGCTGCGGCGGCGTCATAGGCCACGCCATGATCCGGCGAAGTGCGGATGAAGGGCAGGCCGAGCGTCACGTTCACACCGCCCCACATGTCCAGTGTCTTCACGGGGATGAGCCCCTGATCGTGATACATTGCGATGACCGCATCGAACCGGCCCGCGCGCGCTTCGTGGAAGATCGTGTCGCCGGGGCGAGCGTCTGAGATATCGATTGTGCGGGCGCGCAGCTTCACTGCGGCTGGATTGATGATCTCGATTTCTTCCCGCCCGATCTCGCCATCTTCACCTGCATGCGGATTGACGCCGCAAAGGCCGATGCGCGGGCGCGCGATGCCGAAATCGCGACGCAGCGCGCCATCCACGATCAGCCCGATTTCGACGATCAGGTTCGTCGAGAGCGAAGGGATCACGCTGGCCAGCGGGCGATGGATGGTTGTCAGCGCCACGCGCAAGCCACCGCCGGCCAGCATCATCACCGGCCTTGGCGCAGCGCCGCCATCCGCCGCCAGTTCGGCCAGATATTCAGTATGGCCCGGATGCTTGAAGCCGGCGCGATAGAGCAGCGCCTTTGCGATGGGATTGGTGACGACGGCAGCCGCCTTGCCCGCGCGCGTATGTTCGACCGCGAGCCGGATGGATTCGATCACGGCAGGCGCGCTCGCGGGATCAGGCTTGCCGGGCGAAGCGGGGAGGCCGGGAATATCCAGCACAGGCAGCGCCTCGGCGAATGCCTTGCCAGCTTCGGACGGGTTCTGGATGACAGCGATGCGTCCGCCAACGGCTTCCATGACCGCGCGTGGCGCGATGACGTAGAACGGCCGCCCGCCCAGCGCCTTCACCGTTTCATGGGCTTTGAAGGAAATGAGCGGGCCGACCCCGGCGGGGTCGCCCATTGTCATTGCAAGCGGCAGGACAGGCGCAGACATGGACACAGACATTAGGCCTAGCGCCGGACGATCGTCGCCTCGCGCTTGAGATCGCGCAGGTAACGTTCAGCGACAAGGGCCAGCTCCTGGTTGAACAGGCGGTCCTTGATCTCTTCGCGCGAGGGCAGGTCGGAGTTGCCCGACTTTTTCTCGCAGACATAGAACACCATCTTGCCGCCGTCCGACAGGTCGAGAATGCCTGTCGACTGGCCGACATTCAGGCTTTCCAGCGGCGTGCGGAATGCCGGCACGAGCTGCTGCAGGCCGACATCCTTCATCGGCGTGTGCGTGAGGCCTTCGACGCCATCGATTGCCTTGGCGACGCCGGCGCAGTCAGTCGCATCGGTCTTCACCTTGAGCAGCTTGTCGGTTGCGCCTTCGCCGCGCGCGGTCACCTGCTCGAGGTTGAGGATCATCGACAGCTTCGGATCGCTGGGTTCACGTTTGCCGGTGACGGCGATCACGTAGACGCCGCCATCGCTTTCGATCGGGGGGAGAAGCGTTGGCACGGTCGCGGCTTCGAGAACGGCTTTCTCGATTTCGGGCGAGCGCATGTCGCCGGGCGACAGCCAGCTGAGATCGCCGCCTGCGGCGGCGGACGGCGATGCGGAGAATTGCTGCGCCAGCGTGGCGAAGTCGGCGCCCTGGTTGATGTTGGTGATCAGCGTTTCGGCGCGGGCGCGGGCATTCGTGCGCGAGGCCTGGTCGGGCGCGTAGAGGAAGATCTCAAACAGCCGGTATTGCGGCTTGCCGAGGCCGAACTCGATACGCTCCAGCATGTCGTCGATGCGGAGTTCAGAGACGCGGACAGTCTTGAAGTAGCGGCCGCGGATCAGGCTGGTCCAGGCGATCTTCGCCTCTTCCATGTCGCGGATCGATCGTTCCGGCACGCCGGCTTCGGTGAGGGCGGCGAGGAATTGCGGGCGCGTGAGTTTGTACTGGCGGGCGAGGTCGTTGATGTTTTCGTCGATCTCGGCGGGCTTGATGTTCTCGCCTTTGACCAGCTTCTTGAATTCGTTGAGCTGAACTTTCTCGTCGATCAGATCCTCGATCGCCTGCTGCTGGATCTGCGTCATGATCTGTTCGTCGGGTTGCTCCTGGAAGCGGAGGAGCATCCAGCGCATGCGGTTGCGCACGTCCGACTGGGAGATGACGTTGTCATTCACCGTGGCGACGATGCCGTCGATGGTCTGGCCGCGCGCGGCGGTGGGCCGCGGCGTCTGCTGGGCCAGGGCAAAGCCAGCTGAGGCTGCCGTAACGGCCAGTGCGATAGCGATAATTCGTTTCATTCAGACACCCTGAAGGCCCAACCCTGCGGTCAGGTAAAGGCAAAAACATGGCCGATATACCGGGGGCGGCAGCCAAATGCGAGACGGCTAGCGCAGACGGGGCAATTCGCCCCGAAAGCGCAATTTTCCGGCCTAGTCGGTATCGGCGTCGGAAACCCCGCCAAGGCCGGTCAGAACGAACAGGAACCGGATCGATTCGGAGGGGCCGAGCGTGCGGTCGCGGGAGCCAGAGCGCTCATAGGCCAGCTGGAAGAACGAGCATTCGTCCGTGTAGGAGATGCCCAGCGCCAGCCGGATATCATCTTTCTGGGTGATGTTGCGGGTCTGCTCGATGATGGCGGCCCAGTTCTTGTCGACCTTGAACTGGCCCCGCCAGACCAGGCCCTCGTCTTCGACGCCGGAGGCGTTCTCGGCGACCTTGAAATAGCGGGCATTGCCGCTCAGGCGCCAGATGTTGGCGCCAGCGTCCACGTCCATCCGTTTGACTTCGTATTCCTCGTCCACGCGGAAGCGGGCGCCCACGTTGAAGATGTTGCTGATATCCGCGCGGACTGACGCGACATAATCCGACTCTTCACCGGCGAGGTTGCTGAGGTCGTTGAATGCAGGGTCGGAGTCTTCGCGCCAGCGTTTGCCGACCAGCGTGGTGAGCTCGATGTCCTTGCCGATGCGGGCGGTGGCGCTGACGCCGATCGATGCGCGGGCGCCGCCTTCCCAGAGATCGTAATTGCTGACGGCGTTCGGCTTGAACAGGTTCGTCTCGTCAGCTTCAAAGACGAGCGAGTCTTCGTTGGGGATGCCGTCATTGTTGGCGCTGGGCGTGCCGTAGGCGATCATGGCGATCGGCTCGACGATCAGGTCCATGTCCTTGCCGCGATTGATCAGCGGGTAGCTGACCTGGGCGCCGGCAACGCCAAGAATGCGCGAGATGTCTTTCTCGCCAGAGCCATCGCCAGCGTCGACATGATAGACGTCGCCGCGGCCGAGGCCGAAGGGTTCGACGACAAAGCCGGGGCCGACAACATACTGCGCCCGCCAATCGGCTGTTGCGCTGGCGCGCGCCGTGTCGAGCACCATCTGGCCGTTCGGCAGGGTGGCCGTGAGATCACGGAACAGGCCGACAGCGCTGAAGTCGGTCGCGAGCTGGCCGCCATTCGGGCCGAAGTCGAAGATTTTCTCGGCGAAAACTGACGGAGCGACTTTGGGAATCTGCGCGTCGTCTTCACCTGCGCGCAATCCCTGAAAGATGAAGGTCCCGGCCTCGAAATAGAAGTCGGGCTCCTGGCCGGTCGCGTAGACCTGAGTCAGCAATTGCCGCGGCTGGCTGGCAACCAGGCCGCGCAATTCGTCTTCGCCGTCGATGTCGTAGCGCTTGTCGTAGAGATCGTCCGTCTGGCGCTCGATGCCGAAGCCCCAGGTCCAGTCCTTGTTGATGTTGAAGCGGCCACTCGCATAGAGGTGGCTGCGCCATGTGTCGTCGCCGAACTGGTCGCCGTCCGAGTTGAAGTCCTGATCGTGGGTGAAGCTGCTTTCCGCCTGGATGAAGCCGGAGAAGAAGCGCTTGCGATAATCCACCTTCACCAGCGGATTGACGTTCGCCGACACCATCGGGCTGACCGTCATGTCTTCCGACTCTGATATCGCGATATAGTAAGGCTGTTCGTAGAATGGGCCGATCTTGGACGAGATGCCGAGGTCAGGCGTCATCAGGCCGGAGCGCCGTTCCGAATTCGGGTCCGGGTGGGCAAACCACGGCACGTAGAGCACCGGCACGCCGACGATCTCCAGGACGGCGTCCTGGTAGGTGATCATCTGGTCGTCCTGGTCCAGCATCGCCCGGCGGGAGCGCAACACCCAGGTGGGATCGCGGTTCTGCTCTATGCAGATCGGGCAGTTGGTGAAGACCACCTGCTCCATCGCGTTCTTGGTTGAATCGGTTCGGACAGCCGACGATGCGGCCAGCAGTCCATTGGCGGCTAGACGCGCCGAAAAGCGGGTGGCGAAGCCATTGCGGAAATCCTCGTCCGCCTCGATCTCGTCGGCGAACTGAACCTGGCCGGTTCCGTCAGTAATCTGGACGTTGCCCTGCGCTCGCATCGTTTCGTTGTTGCGGTCATAGACGATCCGATCGGCCAGCATGGCGCGGTCGCCGATGCGGATTTCGACATTACCGGATGCCGTGACGACCCGGGTGTCCTGGTCTTCCTCGATGCTGTCGGCCTGGAGGATGATATCCTCGTCTTCCGTCGCCGTGGACGCAGGCGTGGGGGCGGGGGGCGCTACGGGCGCTTGTTGCGCATACGCTGCGCTGCCCGCCGAAATGGCGACGGCGGCGACAGACGCGAAGCAGGCAAGCCGCAACACCATCACACTCCCCTCGCGGACTGATTGCGAGCGACTCCCAGCTTCAAACCGATACGCAATGGTCGGGAGGGCGTAAAGGCGCTCAACGGTTTTCCCCGAGTCCCCGGCGCAAAGCGGCGCCAGAGCCACAGGAATTACACTGTATTACGTGCAGGAAAGGGCAGTTCCTCAACCGTCTTCCGCGTGCGCCAGAAGGGTAAGCACAGCGAACAGCGCAAACAGCGGCGGACACCAGGCGGCGGCTTCCGGCGTGGTCGCCCCTGACGCTGACATGCCTGCGGCAAGCCGGGTGACAAAGAACAGCACGAAACCCGCCAATGCGCCGGCGCCGATCAACTGTGACAGACCGCCAGACCGCGCCAGCCGCAGGCAGACCACGGCCCCGATCAGGGCCATTGCCAGCATGAAAATCGGCGTGGCCAGCAGCCCGTGGAATTTGAGGACATAGGCATCGACCTCCATCCCCGCTGAGCGCCCCGCTTCGATGAAGGATGGCAGCTCCCAGAACGGAATGGTTTTGGCCGACGCAAAACGGGTCAAAAGCGTGTCGCTGCGCAGGTTGGTCGGCAGGGCGAGGTTGGGAACGCGGCGAACGTCGCCTCCGAGGCGATTTTCGACCACGCCCGTGAGCTGCCAGAAGCCTGGCGTGAGTTCCGCGCGCTCGGCATCGATCCTGTGCGTGAATACCCGGTCTGCCGTTCCGCCGGGGCCCGGGCGGAAATACCAGAAGGTCACGCCTTCCAGCGCCTGTCCGCGTCCGATGACCTGCCGTCCATGGATGATCGCCTGCCCATTCGGATTTTCGCTGGCAACGGAGCCGACTTCGTCGCCCGATCCCGCCTGCAGGTCGCCCTGGCTGAGCCAGACGCCATTGGTTACGGCGGGTGCGTTGCCCAGCAGCCGTTCGCGCTCTGCCTGGAAGTCCTGATTGAGGCGCGTTGCCAGCGGGTCGATGATCATCACCATCGATGCGCCGACCACGAGCGCCAGAACCATCACAGGCCCGAGGAAGCGCCATGCCGACACGCCAGCCGCCCGCACCGCCGGGATCTCGCTGCGCCGGCTGAGTTGCGAATAGGTGAGGATCGATCCCACCAGCATTGCGAAGGGCAGGGTTTCCATCAACAGGCCGGGCGTTTTCATCAGCGTCAGCTGGAACGCGGTTCCGATCCCGATCTCCGTGCGGCTGCCCACCGTTCGCACCTGTTCGACCACGTCGACCAGCAGGATGGCGAGCAGGATGATGCCCAGCGTCATCATCAGCGAGATGAGGCATTGCAGGAAGATGTAGCGCTGTATGCGTCCCGCGATCACCATGACTAGGCCGCCCTCAATCGGGCTGATGTGGGCGCGCGCAAACGCCTGCGTTTCAACGCTGGAACCACGAAGTAGAAGAACGAGACCAGGCCGATGACGAACATCGGCAGGACATACTGGAGATAGTTCAGATCGGAGTCGTCAGCCGCGGCTGCCGTGGTCTGGAACGCCAACAGACGCAGCAGCAGCGCCCCCCCGGACGCCATCGCAATACGCTTGGCATATCCGCGCCGGCTGAAGTCTCCGCCGAGCACCGCAAAGATGGCCAGCATCGCCATCGCCACATTCAACAGCGGCGCCGCCATCCGCGCATGTCCTTCCGCCTGGAAGGCCTCCGCGTTCTTGACGTCGTAGTAATTGTTCATGTCGGGGAAGAAGAGTTCGGGCAGGAAGCGGTCTGACTCTTCCATCACGACTGCCTTCTGGTCGTTGACGAAGGCGCCCAGTTCCAGCGGCGACTGCTGGAAGGTCAACGACTCCAGCGCGCCGTTGCTGCGCAGGGTCTGGCGCTGTCCATCGCGCAGGATCAGCGTCGGCTTGCCTTCGACCTCGGACACGAACGCAGTCTTGGCGATGAAGGTCGCCTCGTTTTTCGGGTCGCGGCTGTCATTGGCGACAAGGAAGGTGATTTCCGTGCCGTTGACGCGCCCGGCAAAGGTTGTGAGGCCCTCGCCATGCGTCATGAACATGCCCTCTCGCACCAGCGAGGAGGCGAGATCCGTCGACGCCTCCGACACGGTCTGGCGAAGTTCCCGGGAGGCGGCCGGTTGTATCCAGAGGTTCAGGCCAAGGTGGAGTATGGCCGCCAGAGTCGCCAGCCGCAGCACAGGCGAGGCAACCTGCCAGTTCGACATGCCGGAGGCCTGCGCCACGACCACCTCGTTGTCGCGGTGGGCCACGTTCAGGGCCGCTGCCGTTGCGATAAACAGGGCGATAGGCATCAGAAGGGAAATGATCTGGGGCGTCGCCAGCACGGACACCCACAGATAGACCACAACCGACTGGCGATTCTCGATGATCAGGTCCAGCCGATCCTGCGCAAGGCCTTGCGTCAGCAGCGCAATAAGAGCAAGACCGCCGACGATCGCCAGCAGGGTTCTCAACACGTTCCGAAAGAGATAGCGTTGAAACGCTGACATGCGGAAACCCAAGGACGGCGCCTGGCGCCAGAGGCATGGCCTCGCGGCCAAGCCCAGTGCTAGCGGTGTCCGGGCAGTACGTCGATGACCGTGTGTAGACAATAGTCAGGACTGAACATCTCCATGCAGATCAAGTTTTCCGCTGAACCCGCGGGCGATGCAGTCGCCTACCTTGCTTACGAAGGCGACAAGGGCGTTGAGTTCGCATCCGCGCTCGACAAGCCCGCCGAGGCGGCCATCCGTCGCGCGATTGCGGCCGGGCCGTTCAAGGGCGGGGCCGGGCAGGTTATCGAGATACTGGCGCCCGAATGGAGCGATGCCTCGCGGGTGATGATCGCTGGTGTCGGCAAGAAAGCGGCGATCAGCGAACTGGGCTGGCAGAAAGCCGCGGCCGGGCTGGTGAAGCGGCTGCTTGTGAGTGGCGCAAAGTCCCTGTCGATCGTGGGCGCTCCCGATCGCGGCGTGGCGGCGAACCTTGCGTTCGGCGCGCGTCTGGCCGCCTACCGTTTTGACCAGTACCGCCTCACGCTGAAGGCCGAGAAGAAGCCAACGCTGGCCAGCGTTTCGGTCGTGACCGACAGCGCCGCTGGCGCACGTTCGGATTACGCGCCGCTTTCGGCGAAGGCTGAGGGTATCGAACTGGCGCGCAATCTGGTGTCCGAGCCGCCGAACGTGCTGCACCCGGAAAGCTATGCGGATCGCATCGAGGGGCTCTCCGAGCTCGGCCTTGAGATCGAAGTGCTGGACGTTGCGGCCATGACCAAGCTGGGGATGGGCTCTCTGGTTGGCGTGGGGCAGGGGTCGGTGCGCGGTTCGCGCCTGGTCGTGATGAAATGGATGGGCGGCAAGGACAAGAAAGCGGCGCCCGTCGCGCTTGTCGGCAAGGGTGTCACGTTCGACACGGGCGGCATATCGCTGAAGCCGGGGCCCGGCATGCAGGACATGAAAGGCGACATGGGCGGGTCGGCTGCTGTCGTCGGCGCGATGATGGCGCTGGCCAAGCGCAAGGCGAAGGCCAACGTCGTGGGCCTTGTCGGCCTCGTCGAGAACATGCCGGACGGCAATGCGCAGCGTCCAGGCGATATCGTGCGGGCGGCTGCGGGCAAGACGATCGAGATCCAGAACACGGATGCCGAAGGCCGCCTCGTTCTCTGCGATGTGCTCTGGTATGCGCAGAAGAAGTTCAACCCGAAAGCGATGGTCGATCTCGCAACGCTGACGGGCGCGATCATCGTTTCGCTCGGCAACGAGTATGCGGGCGTGTTTTCGAACAGCGACGATCTGGTCGCCAAGCTCTCTGCCGCAGGCAAAGCGGAAGGCGAGCCGGTGTGGCGTCTGCCCCTTGGGCCGGGCTACGACAAGCAGATCGACAGCGAAGTCGCCGACATGCGCAATATCGGCAATGCCGGCAATGCGGGATCGATCACGGCTGCGCAGTTCCTGCAACGCTTTATCGATGATGGCCGTGTGTGGGCTCACCTTGATATCGCCGGTACCGCGTGGAAGCCGGGCAATGACAATCCGCTGGAGCCGACCTGGGCCACCGGCTGGGGCGTGCGCATCCTCGACCGGCTTATCGCCGACAACTACGAGGACTAAGGAATGGCGGCCGCGGAGTGGTGGTTCTACCACATCGAGCACACCTCGCTCGACGCGGCCATCGCTCCGCTCATCGAGAAGTGCCTCGATCGCAAATGGCGCGTCGTCGTGGTTGGTCATGACGACACGCTGGAGCGTCTGAACAAGACGCTGTGGTCCTTTCGCGAGGACTCATTCCTTCCCCATGGCCGCGCCCGCACCGATGCCGACAAGCATCCCGTGCTGCTGTCGACCGAAGCTGTCGCAACCAACGGCGCGAAGGTCGCGCTGCTTCTCGACGGTTCGGATGTTGCAGACGCCAGTTTCGAGCGCGTGATGGTGGTGTTCGACGGCGGTGATGAAACCGCGCGCGCCAAGGCCCGCCAGCAATACAAGGCGGCGACCGACGGCGGGGCTGCCCGCTATTTCCAGCAAGAACGCGGCGGGGCGTGGAAGGAATTCAAGCGGGCGGAAACGTCAGCGCCGCCGCAGGACTGAAGCCCGTCAGTCCGCGACAGCCGCCGCGTTGCCGCGAATGATCTGGGCCAGCGGTCCCTTCACGTCGGCCAGTGCTTCCTTCATCGACAGGTAGCCGGCGTCTACGGTGGGCTCGTATTTTTTCCAGTCGCGCAGTTCCACGCCCTGTAGTTCGGGCGCGATCAGGCTGTCCGTGATTGCGCGGTGCTGGTTGGGATTCATGCTGACCGTCGCCGCGCGCATCAGCAGGTTGGCGATGGGCGGAGGCGACTTGAAGCCGTGCTTGAGCGTCCATCCGAAGAAGCCGGGCGGGTTGATGAAATCATCGGCTGACAGGCCTTCGGGCGCTGCGGCCACGTCAACGCCGATGATCCGGCCGCGATGGGCCTCGCGCATGACGTCGACGGGGAAATTGTTCAGCACCGCGCCGTCCACCAACACCTGCCTGCTGGAGACAACGGGCGGCAGGATGCCGGGCAGGGAGATCGTGGCGCGCAGCGCCTCGCGCAGCAGGCCCTGCGTATGAACCTTGAATGTGCCCTGCGTGAGATTGGTCGACACGGCAAAGAACGGAATGGGCAGATCCTCGATCAGGCGATCGCCGAAATGCTCTTTCAGGCGCGCATCGACCTTGTGGCCCTTCACGAGCCCGACGACGGGCAGGCGATAGTCCGAAAGCGGATTGGTTTCGACGAAGGCCTGATAGATCCGGCGATGGATTTCCTCGTCATCCCAGCCACAGGCAATCGCTGCGCCGACGATTGCGCCCATCGATGCGCCGCCGATGAAATCGACCGGGCAGTTGGCTTCGCGCAGCGCCCTCATCACGCCGATATGCGCATACGCACGCGCGCCGCCGCCGGACAGCACAAGCCCAACCGACTTGCCCGACATGGTGCGCGACAGGCGCCGCGCATCGTTCTCGTCCATCTGGTTCCAGTGGAACACGCGGGTTGCTTCCGCCGCATCCATCCACTCTGCCGTCGATGTCACCTGACGCTCACCGCCATGATGCAGCAGCACAAGGTCAACCAGCCGGAACTGGCGGGCAGGCGAAGGGTCATCCGGCAGCAGGGGCTTGGATGGCCGCGCATCGGCGCGCGCGAACAGCCAGATGCGATCCGAGTGGCGCTGGGTCATCTTGAACCACGGCGTGTCGCCCAGCGTGGAGAGCAGCAACACGATGTCATTGCGCATTTCGAGTTCGTCGAAATAGGCCGCGGGCATGCCCACGGCTTCCTCGCCGACGATGGCGACGCGCATGCCCATGCCCTGCAGCTCGGTGGACAGGGTGCGCGCCCTTTGCTTCAGGTCGATGGTGGGCGATGCCGCCACCAGCCCGAACACTCGCGGCTCGGCGGACCGGCCGGTTTTCTTCCGCGCCTGCCGCATGCGGATCATGATGACCCGCGTCAGCCGCTCCAGAATCTGCGGATCGGTTTTCACCAGGCTCATGAAGCCTTGCCGCGACATCGACAGCAGCTCGGTGTCGCGCAGGGCGAACACGGCGTTCTCGTGCGCTTCGCCGGCGATCATCGACATCTCGCCCACCGGCTCACCGGCGCGGATGTGGCCCAGCAGCTCCATCTTGCCATTGGCGCTGATGCGGAAGGCGCCCAGCGAGCCCGACAGCACGAAATAGATCTGGTCTGACGGCTCGCCCGGACCGAACAGCTGCCAGCCGCCGGGAAGGCCGAAATAGCGGGTTTCGCTTTCGGCTGCCTTCAGGGCGCGCGGAGGCGCATCCCTCAGGAAGGGCACCGACTTCAGCGTCGGGAGCAGCGACGGCGCATCCGCTGCTTTGTCCTTGGTCTTCAAGCCCATGGTCGAACCCGGCCCGAAATCGTTAGCCCCTCCACCGTCAGCATATACGCACAACCCTGAAAGAAAGGTTGGAGCGATAAGTCGCGAGTGCCTGTGGCTGGCTTGCCACCCACCCCTCCCGTGACCTTAATGCCCAGAATCGGCAGACACGGCGGGGCGCAATGGCGCGACTACATTCTCAGGTAAGTGCGTCCTCGGAGCGCTTTCAAGGCAATGCTGCTGCAATGCAGCGGCTTGTTGCTGAACTGCAGGAGAAGACGGCGAAAGCTGCGCTCGGTGGCCCGGAAAGTTCGCGCACGCGGCATTCGGCGCGCGGCAAGCTGCTTCCGCGCGAGCGGGTGGAGCAATTGGTCGACCCGGCGTCGCCCTTCCTCGAACTGTCTCCGCTGGCCGCCGATGGCATGTATGATGGCGAAGCGCCGGCTTCCGGCGTGATCACCGGCATTGGCCGGGTCTCGGGCCGCGAGTGCGTGATCGTCTGCAACGACGCCACGGTGAAGGGCGGGGCGTACTTCCCGATGACGGTGAAGAAGCACCTGCGCGCGCAGGAAGTCGCTCTCGAGAACAACCTGCCGTGCATCTATCTGGTCGACTCGGGCGGGGCGAACCTGCCGCACCAATCCGAAGTCTTTCCCGACCGGGAGCATTTCGGCCGCATCTTCTACAACCAGGCCAATATGAGCGCCCGGGGCATCCCGCAGGTTGCCGCTGTCATGGGCAGCTGCACCGCTGGCGGCGCCTATGTGCCTGCGATGTCCGACGAGACGGTCATCGTGCGCAAGCAGGGCACGATCTTTCTCGGCGGTCCGCCGTTGGTGAAGGCGGCGACCGGCGAGATCATCTCCGCTGAGGATCTTGGCGGGGCGGATGTTCACGCCCGCCGCTCGGGCGTTGCAGATCATTACGCCGCCAACGACTCTCACGCGCTGCAGATGGTTCGCGACATCGTCCGCAACTTCAACCGGCCCAAGCGCATCCATCTCGACGCCATCGCGCCACGCGATCCGGCGTTCGATACGGCAGAGCTTGACGGCGTTGTGCCGCTCGATGCGCGTGAGCCCTATGATGTGCGCGAAGTGATTGCGCGCCTCGTCGATGGTTCGGAGTTCGACGAGTTCAAGAAGCTGTATGGCGAAACGCTGGTGACGGGCTTTGCGCACCTGCATGGTCTGCCGATCGGCATCGTGGCCAACAATGGAATTCTGTTCTCTGAAAGCGCCCAGAAGGCCGCGCACTTCATCCAGCTTTGCGATCAGCGCGGCATTCCGCTGGTGTTCCTGCAGAACATCACCGGCTTCATGGTCGGCTCGAAATACGAAACCGGCGGCATCGCCAAGGATGGCGCGAAGATGGTCACAGCCGTCGCGACCGCGCGCGTGCCGAAGTTCACGATCGTCATTGGCGGCAGCTATGGCGCAGGCAATTACGGCATGTGTGGCCGCGCGTACTCGCCCCGCTTCCTGTTCATGTGGCCCAACGCCCGCATCTCCGTCATGGGCGGCGAACAGGCCGCCAGCGTGCTCGCCACCGTCAAGCGCGACGCGATGGAGGCCAAGGGCGAGACATGGGCCGCCGAAGCCGAAGCGAAGTTCAAGCAGCCGATCCGAGACCTCTACGAACGCGAAGGCTCGCCATATTTTTCGACGGCACGGTTGTGGGATGATGGCGTTATCGCCCCCGGCGACACGCGGCGCGTGCTTGGCCTCGCGCTGTCGGCGGCGCTGAACGCGCCGCATGGACGTTCGCCGGATCGCGAGACGGCGTTTGGCGTTTTCAGAATGTAGCCCCGGAGGCCTATGAACGCCGACGCCCTCAGCGCTCTCGATCAGGTCGTCGCCATCGCACGGGAGCGGGCGGGCGGGCGTGTGCCTGTTGTTGGCGTCGCGGGGCCGCAGGGATCCGGCAAGACAACGCTTGTTGCCGCCTATGCCGCTGCGCATCGCGGCGCGGCTCATTTTTCGATCGATGATGTCTATCTTCCCGCCAGCTATCGGCGGTTGCTGGCGCAGAGCGTCCATCCACTGTTCGCGACGCGCGGGCCGCCGGGCACGCATAATCTTCTGCAGCTGAATGAAACGCTTGATGAGTTGCTTGAGGCAGCCGTGGGCGCGCAGAGCTTCCTGCCCGCGTTTGACAAGGTGACCGACAACCCCGTTCACGCCACGCGCAGACCGGTGTTCCGCGGCAAGCCTTCCGTGATCCTGCTTGATGGCTGGTGTCTGGGCGCTGCGCCGCAGACTCCGGAACAGCTCGCCATTCCGGTCAATGATCTTGAAACGAAGGAGGACGCTGGCTCCGTCTGGCGGCGCGAGATCAACGAAAATCTTGCCGGCGCCTACCAGCACACCTTCACCCGGCTCGATGCCATTCTTTATCTGCGCGCGCCGTCGTTCGAAATCATCCAGGACTGGCGCTGTGAGCAGGAGGAGGGGCTGCTGGGCCGTGCGCTGAACGATGCGGACCGGCAGCGCGTTTCCCGGTTCATTGCGCATTTCGAGCGCATCACGCGCCACATGATGGCCGGCGGCCGGCGGGCCGATATCGAGGTTCAGCTCGACGCCCGCCGCAATGTCACGGAAGTTCGCCACATCGCGGCGTGACGCGGGCCGTTCAGGGGGCTACATCACCTCAAAACGCGGCAGAAACAGCGGAGCATTCGCATGGCCTATGAGAACATCACCCTCGATGTGTCGCCGGAAGGCACCGCCGTTCTCACGCTGAACCGGCCCGACAAGCGCAACGCCTTCAACGCGCCGATGATCGAGGAATTGTCGGATGCGTTCGAGACGCTGTCGAAGAACCCCGAATGCCGGCTGCTGCTGATCCGCGGCGCGGGCTCGGTCTTTTCCGCCGGGGCCGATCTCGAATGGATGAAGGCCGCCTCGCATTATTCAGAGCGCGAGAACGAGGAAGACGCCTACGCCATGGCGCAGATGCTGCGTCAGTTGTTCGAGCTGCCGCAGATTACCATCGCGCTTCTGCATGGTGCGGCGATGGCGGGGGCGTGTGGCCTTGCTGCCGCCGCCGATATCGCGATTGCGCGCAAGGGCACGATCTTCTCGTTCTCCGAAGTGAAGCTCGGCATCATTCCGGCGACGATTTCGCCCTACGTGATCAACGCCATCGGGCCACGCTGGGCTCGCATGCTGTTCATCACGGCTGAGCGTTTCGAGGCAGATTTCGCCGCGAAGATTGGACTGGTCCATCACGAAGTCGAAGACGACATGGCGATGGAGAAGCTGGTCGAGCACTATGCCGATCTTGCTTACGCCGCTTCGCCCGAAGCCGTGGCTGACACGAAGGAACTGGTTTCCCGCGTCACCGGCGAAATCATCGACGCCAGCCTTGGCCACCTCACGGCCAAGCGCCTCGCCCACCGCCGCGTCAGCACGCTCGGCAAGGAAGGCCTTGCGGCGTTCCTTGAAAAGCGCAAGCCGAAGTGGGCGCGCTAGCAATCGTCGAGGGGGACGATGTCACGCCGTCTCAAGCTTGAGGCATGGCTGCACGCGCGCCGCGAAGTGTGGCGCGCGGCATTCGTCAAAGGCCCGGTCACGGGCTTCACGTTCGAGTTCGTCTCCTTCGGTGTGAAGCAGGCGTGGTGCTGCCTGTTCGGCGGTCTGATGCTGGCGCTGCTGGTCGGCAGCTTCCTGTTCTATCCGGCCGACGCGCCGTTGCCGCGGTACGACTTTCTCACATTGGCTGCGCTTGCCATTCAGGTCGCCATGCTCGCGACCAGGCTGGAGACGTGGGAAGAAGCGCGGGTCATCTTCGCTTTCCATGTCGTTGGCACGATCATGGAGGTGTTCAAGACTGGCGCAGGCTCGTGGATCTACCCCGAGGAATCTTTCCTGCGCATCGCTGGCGTGCCGCTGTTCTCCGGCTTCATGTATGCGGCGGTGGGTAGTTATCTCGCGCGCGTCTGGCGCATTTTCGAATTCCGCTTCGAGCGCTTCCCGCCGCTCTGGCTGCAGGCGCTGCTGGCGGCTGGCGTGTACGCCAATTTTTTCACACACCATTACATGCCCGACATGCGCTTGGGCCTGTTCGCGTTCAGCGTGATCATTTATGCGCCGTGCTTCGTTTATTTCCGGCCAGACCGGCAAGAGCGCTTCATGCCGCTCGCTGTCGGGTTGTTACTGGTTGCGTTGTTCATCTGGTTTGCCGAGAACCTCGGCACTTTTGCACGCGCCTGGGTCTATCCAAGCCAGGACAAGGGTTGGCATCCCGTATCGCTGGACAAGCTGGGCTCGTGGTATTTGTTGATGATCATCAGCTTCGTGCTGGTGGCCGCCGTCCATCGTGGGACCGGACGGAAAGAGGGACAGGGCGTATGAGCGGAGAAATCGAAGCAGCCGGCGCCGCCATAACGGCAGGTCTCGCCGCCAGCGTGATCGACGGGTCCAAATCGCATGGCGATGCGGCGCATGGCGCATGCCCCAATTGCGACGCTGAGCTGCACGGAAACTATTGCGCTTCCTGTGGCCAGCCCGCTCACGTTCACCGCACGCTCGGCCACATGGTCGAGGAATTCCTGCACGGCCTTCTGCACTTCGACACGCGCGCCTGGCGCACGCTGCCGATGCTGGTCTTCCGCCCCGGCACGCTGACGCGCGATTATATTCACGGCAAGCGTGCGCGCTTCATTTCGCCACTGGCGATCTTTCTTCTGACCGTTTTCACGATGTTTGTTGTGTTCGCTTTCGCTGGCGGATCGCGCGTCGGCGTAGATGACGCGGAAATTCACAGCGAGGTTGCTGCTGTTATCGAGGACACGCGCACCGATATCGTGACCGATCTGCCCGCCGCTGTGGATGCAGCGACAGAACCGGCAGCAGCCGAGGCGGAAGCGCACGGCGCCGAAAGTGCGTCATTTTACGATCAGATCGCCCGCGCGGCGCGCGAAGGAAAGATCAATGTCCAGACGGGCTGGCCCGATCTCGACAAGAAGATCACCCACAAGCTCGAGAACCCTGAGCTGGCCGTCTACAAGTTCCAGAACGCGGCCTACAAGTTCGCGTTCCTGCTGGTGCCGATCTCGTTGCCCTGCCTGTGGCTGCTGTTCTTCTGGAAGCGCGGGCTCACGCTGTTCGATCACACTGTCTACATTTTGTATTCGCTGTCGTTTGTGTCGCTGCTCTTCATCCTCATGTCATTGTTGGCTTCAGGGCCGAGCTTCCTGAGCGCTGCTATTCCGTTCCTCGTGCTTTCGATACCGGTCCACGCCTTCTTCCACCTGAAGGGCGCTTACAGCCTGGGGTGGTTTTCGGCGCTGTGGCGCACGCCCGTGCTGCTGACGTTCGCCTCAGTTTCGTTGCTGGCTTTTCTGATCGCGATCCTGGCGCTCGGCTTCGTCGGTTAGTTCAGAGCCGTAGCTTCACGCCCGCCGATATGCTGGTCGACGTGATGTCGAACCCGTCCGTGCGCCCGCTTGCGCCGGCTTGTCCCGCTTCGACGGACGGCCGCAGCGAACGCACGCGCGCCTCGGTGTAGACCCGCAGCGTCGAGGTCAGTCGCGCCTCGACGCCTGCGATGGCCTGAAGATTAAGCCCCGTGCCGGTTGAGTCCGTGATGACGCCGTCATCGACATTCACGGCGCCAACGCCCACGCCTGCGCCGAGATAGAAATTTGCGCGGCTGTTGAACCTGAAATCGCGGTAGGCAATTGCATCCAGCGTATAGGCTGACATGCCCGGCCCGATGCGGTTTCCGAACTGCCAGGTCGCATTGCCATTGTCGCGGTCTTGCCAGCTGAAGCCGATCTCGCCGCGCCAGTCGTCCCCGAAATGCATCCCGTAGGCTGCATCGATGATGTAGCCTTCACCTACATGCGCTTCCACCGGGAAGAGTTCTTCGACCGTGTAGGAGTAATCCGCGTCGCCGATCTGGCCGATCGCCACAGAGATGTAGCTGGTGGACTCGGATGCTGTAGCCGGCTTCGGTGCGGGGGACGTTTGGGCCTGGGCCGCGCCGGCGGCCGCGACGGGCGCGGCGAGCATGCCGAGCCCGATAAGCTGTCTGACTTTCATTGACGCGTCTCCATCGCCCCCGGGCCCTCAGAGTTCGCTGATTCGGTCTGTATCGCAGCGGCAATTGGCGCGCCAGCGCTTGCGAATAGTGCTTCCTTCGTTGCGCTTCGCATCCTAACTTCCCGTCATGTTTTCATCGATCCTGATCGCCAACCGCGGCGAGATTTCCCGACGCATCATGCGAACCGCCCGAAGGCTCGGCCTGCGGACGGTCGCGGTCTATTCCGATGCCGATATGGAAGCGGCCTTCGTGCGTGAGGCCGACGAGGCCGTCTGGATCGGCGCAGCCCCCGCCGCGGAAAGCTATCTGAGGGGCGATCGCATTATCGAAGCTGCGCTCGATACAGGTGCGGAGACGATCCACCCCGGTTATGGCTTCCTGTCGGAGAATGCAGCATTCGCCGAAGCCGTCGGCAAGGCTGGCCTGACCTGGATTGGCCCGCCGCCATCGGCCATCCGCGCGATGGGCCTGAAGGACGCCGCCAAGGCGCTGATGGAAAAGCACGGCGTCCCGGTGACGCCTGGCTATCATGGCGAAGACCAGAGTCTCAAAACCCTGAAGGCCGCCGCGAAGAAGATCGGCTATCCGGTGCTGATCAAGGCCGTCGCCGGCGGCGGTGGGCGTGGCATGCGCCGCGTCGATGCGGATGTCGATTTCGACGCCGCCCTCACCAGCGCCCAGCGCGAAGCAAAAGCGAGCTTTGGCGATGACCGCGTGCTGGTCGAGAAATTCATCGAGAGCCCGCGTCACATCGAAGTGCAGGTCTTCGGTGACAATCACGACAATTACATTCACCTGTTCGAGCGCGATTGTTCGCTGCAGCGCCGCCGCCAGAAGGTGATCGAGGAAGCTCCCGCGCCGGGCATGAGTATCGCGGTGCGCAAGGCGATGACCGACGCCGCGCTGATGGCTGCAAAGGCAGTCGGCTATCGCAACGCGGGCACGATCGAGTTTATCGTCGATGGCTCCGGCGTGCTTCGTCCCGATGGTTTCTGGTTCATGGAGATGAACACGCGCCTGCAGGTCGAGCACCCCGTCACCGAACTTGTCACCGGGCTTGATCTGGTCGAGTTGCAACTGAAGGTCGCCTATGGCGGCAAGCTGCCCGCCCAGTCGGATATCAAGCTCAATGGCCACGCCGTGGAAGCGCGTCTTTGCGCAGAAGATCCGGCGCGCGGCTTCCTTCCATCATCGGGCTTCCTCGAAGCTTTCGATCTTTCCGCCTTCCATGACGATCCGCCCGGCGGCGGCGTAACGCTGCGTCTCGACAGCGCGGTGGAGGAGGGTGACGTCGTTCCCGCCACTTATGACAGCATGATCGCCAAGGCGATCGCACATGCGCCCACGCGCGATGGTGCGCTGGATGCGCTTGGGCAGGCCCTGCGCGAAGCGGAAGTCTGGCCCGTCACCACCAACGCCGCCATGCTCGCGAACCTGCTGGACCATCCTGATTTTCGTGAGGGTGTCGCCACCACCAATCTTGTCGAAGCCGACATTGCCGAACTCGCCGAGCAGGACGACGCGGAACTTGCCGACACGCTGATCCTTGGCGCAGCCGGTCTGCGAGGTCTTCGTCCCGTCATCGCGGCCGACCCGTGGGACATGGGCGACGGCTTCCGTCTCAACACCGCGCCGCGCGCCACCTACCTTTTCGATATCGGTGGAGAGACGCGCTCTGTGAAGCTCGGCGCGGTCAACGGCGTTGAACGCGCGCACATCTTCGGCGACAGCTTCGAGATCGATATCGAGACAGTTCCAGTGGCTGACGGCGTGGTCGTGTCGGGCTCTATCGACGGCGCGGAAGTCTTTGGCGTTGTTCGCGAACTGAATGATGGTCCAGTTCTCTTCATTCGGGGGCGTGCGGTTGCCCTGCGCAGCCCGGAGTTCGGTCAGGCGCTTGAGGGTCTTGCCGCTGGCGACGACGTTCGCTCACCCATGCCCGGCAAGATTCTCGATGTGAAGGCGAAGGCCGGTCAGGACGTAAAGAAGGGCGATCCGCTCGTGGTGATGGAAGCCATGAAGATGGAACACACGCTGACTGCCCCGCGCGACGGCAGAATTCTGGAGGTTTCCGCCACCGCGGGAACCCAGACGGCTGAAGGCGTTGTGCTTGTGAAACTCGAACCGCTGCCGGAATAGCAGCCCGCTCCGCACGATTCGGGAATTGTTCACCTCGCCTGAGGCAAACTGCCCACCAGCAGTCGACCAAACGAATTCATCTTCCACGGCCCAATCCAGCCACATTCCCCTACGACCGTGGGGCTGGACAGGACACTGAGCTCCCGCAATCGGGACGGATCGCGAGCCATGCCCGCATTTCTGCTTTTCGCCGTTACGTGGGCGGGTCTCCCCCCCGAACAGGCGCTGGAGCGCGCGCTCGATGCAGCCGAGCCGCCAGCGGCCCTGCGTGCGGCTTTCCACGCAACGCTGACCGCCGGAAACGCCGTCCGCCGCATCGAATTCGATCCCTATGCAGAGCCCGCCTCACGCTTCCGCGTGACCCTGTCTCACGGCAGCAATGACGAGCTGGATGCTGTCGTTCAGGGCTGGCGGGACGAGGGACAGGCCGACACCCGCCTGTTTGCTGACGATCTCCGCGTTAGCCTCGGCGACGCCCGTATCGCCGGGGCGTCGGATTCCATGACGGTCAGCTTCCGTCACAAGGTTTCGGTCAACGACGGCCCGATCGACGCCGAATTCTCCGCCCGCATGGTCGGGCGCCTGCAGCTCGAACCCCGCAGCGGCTATCTCCAGAGCATCGCCTACGACATTGAGCGTCCGGTGAAGCTGGATAACGGAACCACGGTCGATCAGTACAACCAGACCTATCAGTTCGGGTATTCCGCCCGCTGGGATGTTAGCTACGTCACCTCCTACGACCTGACCGCCCGGGGTGGTCAGTGGGGGATGAGCGAAACCCGCAGCATCCATGTGGAGCTGACGGATATCGCCTTCGGCTTTGCCGGCGACAGCGAGCAGGAGCTTGGCTCCAAGCCGTCTCCCTACGCGCCCGCACTCACAGCCAATCTCCGCTGAAGGGTTGCGGGCCAGCCCCGCGCCATTACCTTCGCGGGCATGGCGCTACACATGATCAAGCTTTGCGTCGGCGTTGAAAACGTCGAGGACCTGTCCGAGTGGCAGGTCAAGCGAGCGAAAGAGCGCGCCAAGAAGGGCAAGCCCGCCAACCCGTTCCACGACACGCGGATGACGCCGAAGCGCGCCGAGGAAATGCTGGCGGGTGGTTCGATCTACTGGGTCATCAAGAACCACATCATCGTGCGCCAGAAGCTGATCGGCTTCGAAGCCGTGAAGGACAAGGAGGGCAAGGCGATGTGCCGCGTCCACCTCGACCCCGAGCTGGTCCGCACCAAGTCCCGCAAGAAGCGCCCGTTCCAGGGCTGGCGCTATCTTGAGCCGGGCGACGCTCCGCCAGACATCGACGGCAAGGGCCCCGCGCTGTCAGCCGATCTCGAACAGGCGCTGAAAGAGGCGCTGGCCTGGTAGCGGACGGTTCGCCAAGCCCAGCCTCATTCACGGTGTCATCCTCGGGCTTGACCCGAGGATCTTTCTTTGCCGAGAAAATCGAGCGGTTGACGACAAGCAAGATCCTCGGGTCAAGCCCGAGGATGACGGTGGTGCATATGCAGAATCCTGAATGCCTCGCGCGTGTTCGGAAACGCAAGACTGGGAGAGTTCAGCCCTCGCAAAGTCGCCTCGCGAAAAGCTACCGACGAACAAATCCCATATTGTCGATCAGTCGCGTCTTGCCGAGGCGCGCCGCGATCAGCAGGCGGCCCGTGACGCCGGCCGGCGCCGTGTCGCCTCCGAAAGGCGCCAGCGTGTCGGCCCGGCGAACGGCGACGTAATCCACGGAGGTGAAGCCTGCGCTGATCAGCGTTTGTTGCGCGTTCTCCGCCGTGGCGCTGATGCGCTCGCCGGCCTCAATGCGCGCGACCGCCTCGGTCATCGCACGATAGATCGCTACAGCCTGCGCCCGCTCATCGGGGTTGAGGTACGCATTGCGCGACGACATCGCGAGGCCGTCTGCCTCCCGCTTGGTCGGCCCACCGACAATCTCGATGCCGAAGCCAAGGTCCTGTGTCATGCGCTTGATGACCAGAAGCTGCTGGTAGTCCTTCTCGCCGAATACAGCGGTATCGGGGCTGATGTGCAGGAACAGGCGGCTCACCACGCTCGCCACACCTTCGAAGAAGTGCGGGCGCACTTCACCTTCCAGAATGTGCGAAAGGTCTTTCACCGTGACGCGCGTTGAATCGCCGGGCGGGTACATCTCGGTCGGCGAAGGGCAGTAGCAGAACGAGCATCCGGCGGCTTCGAGCTTCTGGAGGTCGCTCTCTTCCGAGCGGGGGTAGGTGCCGAGATCCTCATGCGCTGCAAACTGCGTCGGGTTTACGAAGATCGAAGACGCCGCCACATCCGCCTTCTCGAGTCCGAGCCGGATCAGGCTGACATGGCCGTCATGCAGCGCGCCCATTGTCGGCGCAAAGGCGATGCGTTTGCCGGCGGCGCGCTGCGCCCTGTGCCACTCTCTCGCTTCCCCGCGGGTGCGGGCGACGACCAGACCCGAGCGCTTCGGCAAGCTTTATCCCTTCAGCAGTTTTGCCGGATTCCGCTGCGTGCGGGGCATTCCGGCGGGCGCTTCTAGGCCCGTTCCGCAGGTGGATCAATCACGCGGGCTGCGGCGGATTTTATAGGTCCTTAACCGGCTTTGCCGATCCTGCACGGATGCGTTCGTGGCTCGTTAATCATCTCAGGTTCGCGGGGGTCAGCGTTGTGGCGCTGGCCATGGCTGCATGCGCCAAGATTGCGCCCACCGATGGCGCATATGGCCGCCCTGAGCCGCTGTTCGGCGAGCCGCCCGAAGCCGGCCAAATGGCCGCATCGTCCGAGACTGTCAGCGAGGCCGAGCGGATTGCCGCCCTCGAAGCCCAGGTTGCGGCTCTGGACTCGCAAATCGTCCATCTTCGCAAGGCCCTGGACGTGCTGGGGCCACTGCCGGAGCAGGACGGGATGTTCATCCCGGTATCAAGGTCCGAGATTACGGGCGAGGCCGCTGATCTGGCGGCCGAGGCCAACGCACGCCTTGCAAACCTCTATTCTCCCGCGCCGGTGCTAAGCCGCGCCAGCTCGCTGTTTTACGAAGCCGAGCTTGGTTCTTTCGCGACCCGAAGCGCCGCCGAAGCCCGCTGGAAGCAGCTTGTGGCCACCAATCGGCTTGCCGGCATCGATCCCGCCTACGCCGCCGTCGGCGCCGAAACCCGTCTCACGGTTGGCCCCCTGGCCAGCGAAGCGGCTGTTGAAGCTCTCTGTGTGGAACTGTCATCCCTGACTGGCGCTTGTAGGGTCGTCGCCCCGATAAGGGCGTACTGATTCCATGGTATCCACCGTCATGACAGCGCCCTCCGCCACGACCTCCCGTGACGCCGCCGGACAGACCCGGCTGGCGCACACAATCGTTGTCGGCAACGAAAAGGGCGGGGCGGGCAAGTCCACCGTCGCCATGCATCTCTGTGTGGCCCTGCTGCGCATGGGCATGACGGTCGGCGTCATGGACCTCGACGTCCGCCAGCGCTCGCTCGCCCGTTATGTCGAGAACCGCTCGCGCTGGATCCGCAATACCGGCGCTCCGTTGCCGATGCCGGAAGTCGCCCGCATCGACGCCAGCCAGGCCCGTGATCTCGATGCCGCGGAGACCGAGGAATCGCGCCACTTCGAGGAAAGCCTCCGCCGTCTGTCCGAAAAGTGCAATTTCATCATCATCGACGCCCCTGGCGGCGACACCTTCCTGTCGCGCACGGCTCATTCCGCCGCCGATACGCTGATCACGCCGCTGAACGACTCGTTCGTGGATTTCGACCTACTGGGCGATGTCGATCCGCACACGCTGGAAGTCGCCCGTCCCAGCTTTTATGCCGAGCTTGTCTGGGAATGCCGCAAGCAGAAGGCGCAAGCGACGCGCAAGCCGATCGACTGGATCGTCATGCGCAACCGCATGTCGCCGCTCGACGCCCGCAACAAGCAGCGCGTTGGCGAAGCGCTCGACAACCTGTCCCGTCGGGTCGGCTTCCGCATCGCGCCGGGCCTGTCCGAGCGCGTGATCTACCGCGAGCTTTTTCCGATGGGGTTGAGCCTGCTCGACCTCACCGACGCCGGTTCGGGCGTCGCTTTCACGATGAGCCACGTCGCCGCCCGCCAGGAAATCCGCGACCTGATGATCGTGCTGAAACTGCCGGGCCTCGAAGGCAAAGAGATCAGCTTCTAGTCAACGCTGACGTGCGCTAGCCTCGGCTTATGGCCAAAGCAAAAACATCTACAAAAGCTGCCAAAAATCCCGAAAAGCGCATTGTTCAGACGCTGAACGTCAATGCGCCGGGCAAGACCTATCCGCGCGATGCCGACAAATATGAGGCGGCCCGGAAGGCGTTCCTGAAGGTCATGCCGAAGTCAGGCCCGGGCGTGACGCAAGCCGAGATGATGGCGCTGATGAAGAAGGCTCTGCCGGCAGCCACGTGGGGCACGACGCAGGGCTGGTGGACCAAGGCCGTTCAACTGGATGCTGAGGCGCGTGGCGAAGTCATCCGCGACGGCGGCAAGCCCCTGCGCTGGAAGCGCATAAAATAGAAACGCGCCGGAAGAAGAAATAGCCGGAGCCTGAGGCTACTGAGCCGTGACGGGCAGGGAGAGCTGGTTCAGCGACTGCTCGGTCAGCGCTGATCCCGCGGCCACTTCGCTGGTAATCAGGATTGCTTCCGATGCCGGAACAACCGTCTGGGTCGACACGATCGGCGTCGATCCGAGTTGGGTGGTCGCAGGCGAGGCCTCAATCAGCGCGCCAATCGGATCGTCAGCCTGATCCGCCGCTTCGCCGTCGCCCTCAGCGACTTCCTCGAAAGCGTCTTCGCTCTCTTCCGTGGAGCCGATTTCGTCCGTGAGTTCTGCAACCAGCTCAGGGTCATTGGCCGAAACCAGCGCCGCATCGGCGTCCGTCAGCTTGCGCAGCTGGGCCAAGGCCAGGTCGTCCGCCGAAGCGTTGCCGCGGTCGCCAAAGGCGATGCGGGCGCGCAGGTCGTCGCCAGCGGGGACGCCGGAAATTTCCATGAAGGCCGCTTCCAGAAGGTCCGCCACGTGCTGGTCACGCGACCGGCCGGTCGAGCCGCCCAGCATGATGGCGATGACCCGGCGGCCGCCGCGTTCGGCCGACGCCATCAGGTTGTAGCCCGACGCATTGGTGAAGCCGGTCTTGATGCCGTCCACGCCCGCAACCTTCTTCAGAAGGGCGTTGTGGTTGGTGTATTTGCGCTTTTTCCAGGTGAACGAGGACAGCGAGAAGTAATTGTAGCGGTCCTTGTGGTCGGCATAGACGGCCTCGGCCAGCTTCGCCATGTCGCGCGCTGTGGTGATCTGGCGCTTGTCCGGCAGGCCGGACGCATTGCGGAAGGTGGTGGCGTTCATGCCAAGGGACTTCGCCTTGGTGTTCATCTTGGTCACGAACTTGGCTTCGGTTCCGCCCAGCTTCTCGGCGAACACGATGGCGACGTCGTTGGCGGATTTGGTCACGAGGGCGCGAATCGCATCCTCGACCTTGATGGTCGTGCCGGCCTTCAGGCCCAGCTTGGACGGTTGGGCGCGCGAAGCGGCCTTGGACACGGGCATTTTGTCCGAAAGCTTCAGCTTTCCGGCGTCCAGAGCGTCAAAAACCATATAAAGCGTCATGACTTTGGTCAGGGACGCCGGGTGACGCTGCTCGTCAGCGTCGCGGGCGTGCATCACCTGATGGGTGTCCAGATCGATGACGATTGAAGCGTATTTGCCGGCCCAGGCGGGGGTCGAACCGAGAAGGGCGAGCGCCAGAACCAGCGCCGCCTTACGGA
>Ga0208460_10000304_pt1 | contig 35806 bp, 35 predicted proteins | sample AD_STIC10_MetaG_FD_184436 | JGI IMG/M metagenome (GOLD analysis project Ga0208460, IMG submission 184436) | Active sludge microbial communities of municipal wastewater-treating anaerobic digesters from USA - AD_STIC10_MetaG (SPAdes) (version 2) | ecosystem: Engineered > Bioreactor > Anaerobic >... | reverse complement strand
TTTGCCGTTCACCATGACCAGCAGGCCGTTCTGACCGGAAATCATCGGAAAATGCGTAAGAAAATCATCCATATCTTCCTGTTTTGCTTCCAGCGTATCCCTCATGGCCCCGGTGGGGGCATCCACCTGGTTGGCCCTGGCCTGATCGGCGATTCCATCCCAGACGGCAAGCTGATCGGAAAGGAAAGCGTTGCAGGCTTTCAGGTTCTTATGCACGGAGGCGTTTTTGACGCTTCTGAGATTGGCGGACATGATGTATCCCGATTCCTCAAATTTTGAAGACCGGTAGCTCCAGCGGCCGTGCTCGGTGCAGCTTACGGGGATGATCGTTTCCGAATGTTCCTTCAGCAGGATGGTGGTGTTGAGGACGCGGTTCTGCTTGGCCCCGGCCAGTTCCTCGCCGTCCAGCAGCAGAACGGGCTTGTCCCCTTTGTTGATAACTTTCAATTCCGGAACGTGACCATCATTGGTGACTTCCGTGACGGTCAGAAGATTGTGCTCCATCGCTTCCTTCATGGTCCAATAGTCCATCACGGAACTGTTGGTGTTCATGATCGGAAGAACGGCGACGTGTTTGTGAATTTGAATTTCCCCGAATTTCAACGCTTCCAGTTTTTCTTTCATGATCTCTTTCATGGCAATACCCCCCTTTGGCATTGACTTTAACCGTTGGCTTCTGATAATTCAAAGGCACAACGACAAACGTAAGTCGCATTATTTTGCTTTGGACCTGTTTTTTTAGTCATTTGCCCGTTTTTTGTTATTGGATGCCATCTACAGGGAGGGACAAGCCATGACCCGTGACAAGAATTTGCGGACAAAGCTGATCCGTCTGGGACAGATTCTCAGAATCTTCATGGAGAAGGAGAGAGTCTCCAGCGCTTGGCTGAGCGAGTATTTTCAGACGACACCCCGAACCATCCAGCGCGATCTGCTGCTTTTAAAAAAATCCGGCTTTCCCCTGCATGAAGAAAAGAAGGGAACCTATTGTTTCAGCCGGGACCTGGTGAAAAACCTCGAAGTCTTCGATGATACGGAGCTGGCGCTGATGGTGGCGCTGAAGAATATCGTGGGGCAGTTGGGCAAACCCTTCCAGAAGGCGGCGGACGATGTCCTGGATCGCCTTTATGACTGTGTGACGAGCATGCCTGTGTTTGTGAAGATCGATGACGCCATACCCCTGGACAGCTCTTTTATCAATCGGCTGGTGAAGGCCATCCGGGAGAAAAGGCAGGTCGGATTCCGCTATTCAAGCAACAGGAGGACGCATGACGTCCAGTTGGAGCCCTACCGGGTCGTTTATTACGGCGGTTTCTGGTACCTGATCGGCAATGAGCCGGCCACGGGCATCCTCAAACGCTATGCCCTCGATAAGATAAAGGATCTCCGGTTATTGACGCCGCGTTTCAAGTCCATTCCCGGGGATCTGGATGCTGTGCTCAAGGGAAGCGCCAATATCTGGTTTTCCGGAGAAAAAAACCTGGAAGTCAAGGTACTGATCGACAGCAAGGCCGGTGATTATTTCAAGCGGCGGAAGATGTTTCCGACGCAGGAAATCAAGGAGGAAAGGCCGGACGGATCGCTGGTCGTCACCTTCCGGGTCGGATACTACGACGCCATTCGGCATATCCTCAAATCCTGGATACCCAATATGATTATCCTCGAACCGGAAGAGTTCCGGCTATCCCTGATCGAGGATGTCCGGGGCTGGCTGAAACAGCAGGCTAAAAAAGAAACCTGATCCCCGCCTCATCCCTGAGACCTCTTGTGCAACACATAAAATGTCTTCGTCCCGTTGAGACTTTCAAACTCCTCCATCTGGGGCTCGATCCAGTTTTCTATCTTCGTCAGCTTCTTCCGGTACTGATTGTAGATTTTCTGTATTGTCCCGTGATTCGATATTGTAAGCGGCATCAGGATGTACCGGTAAGGGACATCTTCAAACATCTCGATGAGCACTTCCTTCAAATCGTCAAAAAACTGATGATACAGGGCCTTCCTTTCTCTGGGCATCTGTATCCTGTCAACAATCAGAGAAGCGAACGGGTCGCAGAAATCAAGCATGTAGATGTTGCCTGTCCATTTCTCTTTTTTGAAGATCCTGATATTGAAGAAACGGGGTGCCATGAGCTGACGTTCTCCCAGATACGTATCGGTGCAGTCCTTTGAAAACTTTGCTTTGACCAGATCAAAGAAATCCTTGGTCGCATAAAAATCCAGTGTCTTTACCCGCGTAAGCTGCGGGGTTGTCTTTTCTTTTAGGGCTTTTTCCTTTTTTTTCGCAATCACCGGCACTCTGGCCGGTTGATTGATCTTCCGTGAGGTTTCCGGCTTAGGACGGATGATCTCTTCATTTCTTTCCGTTGCCACCGGCAATCTGGTCGGCTGATAGAGCTTCCGGCAGGTTTCCAGCTCGTGACTGAGGAAAAGGGTCCTGTAAACCAGAGGGGCGCGTTCCATATTTTTCTTCATGGAATCGATATAATCCACCAGCCTGTCCTTCGATTCCTGCGGAATGGACATTTTCACGGCCACGCGGCATATCCTGTCCAATATCCCGGGTAAATCATCGGGCATCGTCTTCTGATTGAAATAGCCCTTCAGGTTCATGATGTGCCGGGAGGATAGCTTGAGACTGTGCATCTTCAAAGACAGCTTCCTCATGAGGCTGCCGGTAGGGATAAAAAGCAGTCCGTGAATGATTATCGGCAATCTGGAAAAAAGGACTTCCGCCAGGGCATTCTGCTGAAGCGGGATGTTCTCATCTGTCTTTTCCGTTCTCAGAGCCAGCAGGACGTCCTCATTCCGGAGGTCGAACACAGTAAGTGCGACGAGGCTCTGCCTGAGCTGGATGAGGCTGAGGGTTGTGGTCTTTTGCGCTTTGACATAGACAACAAGACACTTTTTCAGCAGCTTGTGGATTGCCATCATGGAAGCATACATTGAACCGGGTGAAGACACACCCTGCTCGAGCAGCAGATGTTTCCGAACATCCGGCGGAAAGTTAAGAAAAAACGAGAAGATGTCTTTATTGCGCACAATGTCGTCAATCCATGGGATGCTCTCCAGAATCAGTGGATATTGGTTGACGAACGGCAAATTGACTGCTTCGCGGATGTTTTCTTTCGCTGCCACGGACGGTTCGAGGATTCCGGTGGGCAAATTGGTTACTTCACGGATGCTTTTTTTTACTTCGACGGGCGGTTCAAGGATTCCGGCGGGCAAATTGACCACTTCGCGGATGCTTATTTTCGCCTCCCGAATCTTATTCTCGTCCACGAGTGTGAAGTCTTTGGTGACTTTCTTTCTTGCATTGATGAGTGCATAGGGCCGCTGAATAGGTTTTTCCTTGGCGAAGTGTAGAAGTCGCTTGTAATCAACTTCTCCGAAAAGCTCGCCGTCGCGGGCAATGTCAATATCTTTAGTCGTTTCAAGGCGATAGGGAATTTCCAGGGGATGATTTTTCATAAATATCTGTTTTGTGGGATACTATTTACTTTGACTGGTGGCGACGTCTAAATCTTCTACATCGACCATATCCTCTTTGACCTTTTTCAACCAGTCTTTTGTGCTGGTGAAGGTAATGCCGTATGGTCGTTTCCAGTAATCAGCATGAAAGATAGTGTATTCCCACATACTGGCTCCAAGTTTTACAAAGAGCCAGAATTTCAGCCGGTCCATCAAGGATATTTTGTCTTCCATGCAGTTTTTTCTCCTTCCCTTCATTTTTTTGGCTAGACTATATGAAGCTGCTGACGACAAAGCAATCCCCAAACGACAATGGTAGGTCGCATTATTCTTTCAGAAGGCTATTTATGTTTAAAATTAAGAAGTACCCGGCAAATAGTAAAGACAAATGCTGCCCTGAAATATTCTTCATTCCACTCCTGTGCCCCACAATGCTATAGGACACAATGTTGGAGATGGAAGAATTTCGTTATTGCCACTTACTAAACGGATGTGCACAAAGATTGGAATTGAAGTACCTGGGATCGTCTGTGACTTCCTGTCCGACCCATTCCGGACGGTCAAAAGACTGGTCTTCGCTTTTCAGTTCTACTTCCGCGACAATCAGCCCTTCGTTTTCACCCAGAAACTCGTCCACCTCCCAGATGAGTCCATTGTGGTCAACGGCATATCGATTCTTCTCCAGAACCGGGCCATCGCAAATTTTTAGCAATTCTTCAGCATGAGAAACTGGAATTGGGTATTCGTACTCGGCCCGTGTTGCGCCGATATTCATTCCCTTGACGGTCAGAAACGCTTTTTCACCCGCAAGCCGAACCCGGACAGTTCTTTCCTTATCGGGATTAAGATAACCCTGACAGATGCGGATACCCTGGCCCTGCCTCCAACCGTTTCCGTTTACAAGAAACTTGCGCTCGATTTCAGCAGGCATCTTCTATTCCAAGGATCAGGTCAATGCTACTCCGAACCACCCTTATCATATTTTGAGCTTTGCTCATGGACCGTAAAATCAAGTGTACCAGTTTCCGGCACTGATTTCTCATTTTGAGCAGGTTTGTTTTGGTATTTATTCAGCAGATCTTGGATCGCCTCCTCCAAAAGGTCATTGGTCGAATGCCTCTGTCGGATAGCGAGGATTTTGATCTCCTGGAGCAATTCACTGTCCAGGGTTGTTGTGAATCGTTCTCTTGCAGCCATGATTTCTTATACCTATCCTTTGTCTCAATATCAAGCGATAAAATCATTTGACTATGTGCATATATAAGTATATATGCGTAATCAGCAGGATGGCAAAATACATTAGAGCAGCGATGGATGGTATTTTGACAAGTTCAGTTTCTGCTATGTTTACTGGCCTCCTGTTTACGGCCAGGGCACGAAAACGTTAATCAACAATAATATCATTATATTGGGTTTAGATATTCACCGGGAAAGGAGGTTATTATGGCACACCTGGTCGAAAGCATGATGTATGTGGGGAAGACCCCCTGGCATGGGCTTGGTAAGCAGATACCGGAGGGCAAAAAGCTAAGTGTCCGGGAAGCGATTGTAGCAGCCAAGCTCGATTGGGAGGTGGAACTGCGACGGGTCTATACCGAAAATCCTGAAGGCAATGCCAAAGCGGGCATCCTCGATCACTATGCGGTATGCCGCATGTCGGATAATGCTTTCCTGGGCATTGTCGGACCGGATTATGTGCCGCTTCAGAATCACGAGGCGTTGGAATGGTTTCAGCCGTTTCTCGACACCGGCGCGGCAACGTTTGAAACCGCCGGAAGTCTTAAAGGTGGAAGACAGGTGTGGGCGCTGGCCAAGATTCGGGACGGCAATAAAGACGTTGGGACAAACGATCCGGTGGCACATTATATTCTTCTCTCCAACGCGCATGACGGGTCTGTGTCGGTCCGTATCGGTTTTACGCCGATCCGGGTGGTCTGCAACAATACGCTGACGCTTGCGGTTAAGTCAAAAGCCAGTCAACTGCTGAAGGTCCGGCACAGCCTGAATCTTCATGTCAATCTGGAGCTGATCAGGGAGACGATGAAAGCCGCCCGGAATGAGTTCTCCGCCACGGTTGAGCAATACCGTCAGTTGCAGAAACGCGGGATCAACGCCGCCGGGCTTGAACGTTATGTCCGACTTGTTTTCTCCATTCCCCATGATAAGAGCGGCCGGGAATTGATCCCGAATATTGTTTACCTCTTTGAAAACGGCCGGGGCCACCAGGAAGCGGGCCGAACGTACTGGGGGGCCTATAACGCGGTAACGGAGTATCTGAATTATTTCCGGGGGAGGTCGCAGGATAATACGCTGAGTAGTCTCTGGTTTGGCGAAAGCGCGAACGTAAACAAGCAGGCTCTCCATGTCGCGTTGAAAATGGCAGCGTGATTTTTCAGGAAGTGGTCGGATATCGAATGATGGTAGCCAATCGAAAGATGAAAGAATGTGACACAGAAGTATCGCGACAAAAAGCTGTGCGCATTATCAGAAAATACCTGTGCAGGCAGATACTGAAAGATTTGGAGCTTCAAGACGGCATTCCGGATGGCTGCATACTGTATGGCATATCAAAAGATGAGCCCTGCTGGACGGCATCAATTACCCCAGACACGATGCGAGTGGGCGCTGGTCGGATGATCTGTATCAGCAAGAGAGAGGGCAAAGTGATTTTTGATGGAATTGTAGGGGAATGATAAAATTGTTGACGGTTCTGGATTTTATATGCCTTCCGCATCATCCTGTCCTGTTTTATGCCAACACTTGACAGGATCATACTCAAAGAGTAGTTTAACATCATAGCCGAGTTTGGAGCCTCTCACCGTGGGCAAGTAGAGCCCGTTGGTCACGCTCCAAACACGGCTTTTCTCTTTAGGGAAAATGCACCGGAGGAAACATGCCCGAAAGCTGACGCCGTCACCTTGCCGTCCGGTGCGTTTTCAACGGCCTTTGCCCAGGCTTCGCGCTGTTGGTCGGATGAGAGCGCCATTAACGGGCGTGCGTGAAACTCGCACGACGGAGCGTTACGCGGCGTAACACTTTTGATGTTATCGAGCGTTTCTGTGGCAGATATTATTTGACGGGCGCGGCTAGAATTAAAATCCCACCGTGCTTTACAGTATTTCTCGAACGTATCAAACCCGAGCACGTCCTTGTAAAACTTCTTATCCCTAATTTCCATCAGTGCCAGGCCGGAGGGGGCGAAGGCTTTCCAGAAAAAAATGCTGATTTCCCCAAAAGTGGGGAGAGAGTGGGGAGAGAACCTTCTTGGCAAAAATTAAGGGTTTAAGCAGCTATCGCCTAAACCCTTGATTTTATTTGGAGCCGATGGGCGGATTCGAACCGCCGACCTACTGATTACGAATCAGTTGCTCTACCAGCTGAGCTACATCGGCCTGCCTTGAAGAGATGTCGTATTTATATGAAGGGTTTTGCCTTGTCAACCTCAATCTGCGACCGAAAGACCGATCTGCCTTAATGATTGACTTTCGCCTTGTTTTCCTTTAGTTTCCAGGCGGATAGTAACCGACTATGGAAATCAGGATGATTCTATTTCTTTTAACCTTTTTATGTCTTTACGGCGGAATTAATTTTTATTTCTTTTTCCGGGCCAGAAGCGTTCTTCATTTCTCCGGCGCCCTGCAGGCCCTGCTGCTGGTCCTCCTCATTTTCCTGATCCTCGCGCCGGTCGTTGTCCGGACGCTGGAGTCGCTTCACTGTGAGCAGGCCGCTCGCTTTGTCGCCTGCACCGGCTATGTCTGGATGGCGTTTGTCTTTCTGTTTTTCTTTTTGAGCGTTTCCCTCGAGCTGGTCCGGTTCCTTCACAAGCTGATCGTTCCCGAAATCGGCACGATGGCGCTGAAGGCGGTGACGTTCGGCCTGTCCGTGCTTCTGTCCGCCGGACTGGTGGTTTACGGCTGCATCGACGCGCAGCGCGTCCGCGTCAGGACCCTGCAAATTCCTACAGAACAGATTCTCCCCGGAAAAGGAAAGATCCGCATCATCCAGATCTCCGACGTCCATGTGGGCATCATTATCCGCAACGACCGCCTTTCGCCCATGCTGGAGAAGGTCCGGGAGGCCAAACCCGACATGCTGGTTTCCACCGGCGACCTGCTCGACGGCGAACTGGACAACATCATGGCGGACGCGGAGCGCTTTGCCGCAATCGAAACGCCTGCCGGGAAATTTGCCGTTCTGGGCAATCATGAATATTACGCGGGCGTTTCGCGCTCCATTGAATTTACCGAAGCAGCCGGCTTTCAGATTCTGCGCGACGATGTGACGCAGGCGGCGGGACTTACGATTTTCGGTGAAGACGATATCACCGGCCGGAAGCCCGGCGCCACGCCGAAAAGCGCGGCGTTTCTGAAAGCGCTGGCCGAAAAGCAAAACGGCTTTGTTCTGCTTTTGAAGCACCAGCCGCATATTCGGGAAAAGGCCAATTTCAACTTGCAGCTTTCCGGCCACACGCACGGCGGCCAGCTTTTCCCCTTCGGCTTTATCGTAAAACTCTATTTCCCCAGAATTTACGGTTTGCATACTCTGGCGGAAAACAAGCTGCTGTACATCAGCCGCGGCACCGGCACCTGGGGGCCGCCCGTGCGCATTTTCGCCCCGCCGGAAATCACCGTCATCGATCTGATCGGCAAAAAACAATAAGGGGAAATGGAATGCCGGCGAAATAAAAACGCGGCCTGCCCGAAAGCACGACCGCGCTCATGTTGCTGATTTATATATTGTTTATTCCTTTACGGCATTGACTTTTCTGGCTAATCGGGAAATTTTACGTGAGGCGTTTTTCTTGTGAATCAGGCCTTTGGAAGCGGCTTTCGCCACCGCGGGAATCGCTGCTTTCAATGCTTTTTCCGAATTTTCCCTGTTTTTGCTCTCCACAGCCGCGATCACCGCTTTAACCTTGGTCTTGATCGCGGACTTGGCTGCGATATTGCGCGTGCGGCGGGCCTTGGCCTGACGATCGCGTTTTTCTGCTGATTTGTGTGTTGCCAAAAGGTTCTCCTCCTGAACTTCTTTTTTTGTAAGGTGCGGGTCTTTAACGCAATTATTTCAGGCTGTCAAGCGCAATTTTGGGAAGCGGATTGGAGGCAGGCCGCGAGACCGCCTCCATCCACAGCCGATCAATCTTCAAAGTACTCGTTTTTCATCTTCACGGTCAGGCCGTCCTGGTTGAGCAGGCGGTCGGACAAGCCTTGAATCTTGGGCAGTTCGTAGCCGAAGAAGTAGCGAAACGCGGCAAGCTTTCCCTGATAGAAATTCGTGTCGGCTTCGCCGGGCCCGCTGGCCAGCGCCCTTTGAGCTACGGTGGCTTGGCGCAGCCACTGCCAGGCAATCGCGATGATGCCGAAGAATTCCAGATAGACCGTGGCGTCGGCCAGAAACATCTCCGGGCCTTCCTTGGCGGCCACGCCGAACTGATGCATCGTTACTTTTTCCAGGAGCGCGACGGCTTCGGCCAGTTTGTCGGCAAACGGCTTCAATTCCGCGTCGTCCCGGGCCTCCTTGATGGCCTTGCGCACTTCCGCCAGATACAACTGGGCGGCCTTGCCTTTTTTCATCGTCATCTTTCGGCCGAGCAGGTCCATTCCCTGAATGCCGGTTGTGCCCTCATGAATCGGGTGGATGCGCACGTCGCGGTAAAGCTGTTCAAGGGGAAACTCCTCGCAGAAGCCGTAGCCGCCCAGAATCTGCAGACCCGCGGAGCAGGATAAAATGCCCATTTCCGACGGATAGGTTTTGGCGACCGGCGTCAGCAGCTCCAGAAGCAGGTTGTAGTTTTCACGCTCCTCGCCTTCGGTGACATGCTCCAGGTCCTCATAAATGCCGCACTGAAACAAGAGCGACAACGACCCTTCCACGACGGCTTTCTGGAACAGGAGCATGCGACGGATATCCGCGTGCTCGATGATCGGAATCTGCGGCGACAGCGGATCCTTGGAGGTCAGCCTCCGTCCCTGCGGTCTTTCCCTGGCGTATTCCAGGGAAGCATAGTAGGCGGCGGAGGAAATCACGGCCGCGGCCAGACCCACGTCGATGCGGGCGCCGTTCATCATCTGGAACATGTAGGCCAGCCCCTTGTTGGCTTCGCCGACCAGCCATCCGCGGCAGTCGTCGTTTTCGCCGAAGGCAAGCTGGGTGATGGGGGAGCCCCGGTAGCCGAGTTTGTGGTAAATGCCCGCGCAGTTGACGTCGTTGGGTTCGAGTGACCCATCGTCCCTGATGCGCTTCTTGGGAATGATGAAGAGCGAAATGCCCTTGATGCCGGGAGGCGCGTCCTTGAGACGAACCAGCGCCAGGTGAATCACATTGTCGCATCCGTCATGGTCTCCGGCGGAGATGAACAGCTTCTGGCCCTTGATTTTGTAGTAGCCCTGGTCGGTCGGCGTCGCCGTGGTGGTAAGATCGGTCAGCGATGAGCCGGCCTGCGGTTCGGTGAGCGCCATTGTGCCCTGCCATTCGCCCGCGGTCATTTTGGGCAGGTAGGTATCTTTCATTTCCTGCGTGCCGTAGGATGCAATCAGGCCGGCCGCGCCGTGCGTCAGACCGTGATAAACGGCGGCGGAATAGTTGGCCGCGCCGAAAATCGCCGTCGGCAGCATCACGCCGACGGTGAAGGGCATCTGCTGGCCGCCCAGCTCGTAGGGAAAGGTGGAGGCGATCCAGCCGCCGTCGCCCGCCGCGCGCATGATTTCGCGGACCTTGGGATGAACTTTGACTTCGCCGCCCACATATTCGGGCGCCTTGCGGTCCATTTCCTCGAACAGGGGCTTGAAGAGGTCTTTCCCCATCCGCATCGCCGTATCCAGAATCATATCGAAGACTTCCCGGCTGTGGTCGGCAAAGCGGGGGTATTTCAAAAGGGACTCCACGTCATTGACTTCGTAAAGCAGGAATCGTAAGTTCCGGTCACTGATAAATTTTTCCGCCATAATCCATTCCTTCTATTTGACTCAAAGATAGGGAAGTCCAAAAAAATAGGGTCTCCCGATTTCGTGAAAAATCTCCGGAGCCTTTCAGCTCCGGAGATTCCGTTTACCCCGTAATATGTTTTTCTAAAGGAAAACCTTGTTTAGAACGTCAGATTCTCTACCACGCAGGCCACGCCCAAACCGCCGCCGCAGCAGGAGCTGAAGCAACCGTACTTACCGCCCTTCTTCATCAATTCGCGCATGGTGAAGATACAGATGCGCGCGCCGGAAGCGCCGTTGGGATGGCCGATGGAGATCGCGCCGCCGTTCGGGTTCCATTTGTTCCAATCCACTTTTTCACCGGTCTGTTTTTCCAGTTCCGCGGCCACCGCCAGATTCTGCACGGCAAAAGCTTCGTTGCACTCGATCACGTCCAACTGGCTCATCTTGATGCCTGCGCGTTTGAGCGCCATCGGAACCGCATAAGCGGGCGCAATCCCCATGATCTTGGGATCGACGCCGTAGTCGCCGCCGGACAGCCACTTGGCCCAGGGCTTGTATCCCAGTTGCAGGGCTTTCTCTTTGGTCATCATCAGCACGAATGCCGCTCCGTCGTTGCGGCCCGAGGCGTTGCCGGCAGTGACGGTGCCGTCTTTAATAAAAGCGGGCGGCAGTTTGGCCAGACCTTCCATCGTCGTATCGGGACGGGGAAATTCGTCCACGCTGAATTCCAGCGGCGGTTTTTTCTTTCCCTGGGGAACCATGACCGGCATGATGTCCTGGGCCAGGAAACCGGATTCCTGGGCCGCTTTCATTCTCATCTGGCTGCGGTAAGAAAATTCATCCTGTGCTTCACGGGAAATATTGTACATCTTCTGCAGAGCTTCAGCGGTGAGACCCATGTTCATGGTGGCCGGATCTCTGGTCGGGGAAAGGGCGGGAGCGATCGGAAGCGGGGGAATCATTTTAAAGGGTTCCTGCGACATGGAAAAACGGCACGGCGCCTGGCTGTAGGATTCATAACCGCCGGCGATCATGATGTCGGACTGACCGGCCAGAATTTTCCAGGCGGCGTGATTGATCGAATCAATCGCCGAACCGCACTGCATTTCAATATAAGAAGCCACGGTGCTCTCGGGCAAGCCGGAAGCCAGAGTAGGCCAGCGCGCGCCGTTGATGGCGGTGTTGGGTCCAATGGCCGAACCCATGAAAACGCCGTCCACCACGCCGCCTTTTTCAACAATTTTTGACCTTTCGACCAGCCCCTTGAGGGTCATGCCGGCCAGATCTTCACCCAGGATATTGCGCAGGGTTTTCCCTAAGGTGCCAAAGGCTGTTCTCATGCCATCCACAAATACTACTTCTCTGCTCATAAACCCTCCTTGTCCATTGTTCAATTTAAAAAAAACGATGCTTCGTCTTTTTGCACAACACCTGATATTCCCGCCGCCAAACGGCTCTTTGGAATTGATGAATGGGGCGTTATCACACCCAAATCCCCGCGTCAAGTGAATACAACACCCGTTGTAAATTATCCGGCTTATTTCTTCGCGGCGCCGGCTTTTTTCGCTATGAAGTACGCGTGCTCTTCGATGGAGATAAATCCGTTGCGGTCCTTGTCCATTTCCTTGAAAGCGGAGGCCATGGCGGCCATGTATTCTTCGGAGGTTACTTTGCCGTCTTGGTTTGCGTCCACATCAAAAATCTCCGCCACCCAGAACGCGACGCATTCATCGTCGCCGATTTTGCCGTTTTTGTCGGCGTCCAGCTTTTTCTTCGACTTGGTCTTTGTCTTGGCCTTGCTTTTGGCGGGTTCAAGCGCCTTGGGTCCGCACCAGTAAGCGATATATTCCTTGGCCAACAGCGCGCCGTCATCGTCCGTATCCATGTCGCCGAAAAACCGTTTCTCCGCCGCATTGAATTCCGCCGCCGTCAGCTTGCCGTCGCGGTCGGCATCCATGTCCTTGAACCGTCCCTGCCAGAAGGCCGCGTGCTCCGTAACGGTGACGACGCCATCGCCGTTCGCGTCCATCGCCGAATAAGCCGTCCGGATCATGGCGGGGCTCTTGACCTGAGCTGTTGCCGCGCCCGACATCAACAACAGAATTAATCCTGCTCCCAAAATAACGATTCCTTTTTTCATAACTTTCCTCCTTATGATTTTTCGCGATCGGCCCTCCCCGGATGCGGCCGCGCAGGCCTTCGCCGGGGCTTGCTCACGCGATGAATAATTCCTCGATCAGCGCATTCACCCGGTCCGCTTCCTCATGCTGGATCCAGTGCGAAACGCCGGGAAATTTAATGAGCCTGCCCTGCTTGCAATAGGCCATGCTCTGATCGGCCATCTCCGCAAGCATGGCGACATCGTCTTCTCCCCACATCAAAATCATGGGCATGACCACGTCAAAGCTTTGCAGCGGTTCGGGCTGCGTCTGAATCATGGCGCGGTACCAGTTGACCATCGCGGAAAAAGCGCCCGGCTGCGCGAACGCCTTGCGGTATTCTTCCAGTTCTTCAGGCGTAAAGGCGCCGGGACGGCTCGTGGTCGCAAGCAGGCGCACGGGCCAGGCATAATTATGGGCCGAGCCGAATTTTTCCACCGCGCCGGGCAGTTGAAAATAAAAGATGTACCAGCTCTTTTCCATCTGCCGCTGATTGGTAAAGAGATTTCTGGCCATGACCTTGGGATGGGGAACATTCAGAATGGCGAGCTTTCGGACGCGGTCGGGATATTTCAGCGCCACCCACCACGACACGGACGCCCCCCAGTCGTGGCCGACCAGCAGAATCTGTTTCCGTCCATAGGCGTCGACGAGTCCAATGATGTCCTTGGCCAGCTCATCAATATTATAGGCCGCAACGCCTGCAGGCTTGTCGCTTACATTATAGCCGCGCTGATCGGGCGCAACCACCAGATAGCCCCGGTCTGCAAAATACCCGATCTGTTTGCGCCAGGCATACCAGAATTCCGGGAAGCCATGGAGAAAAAGAACCATCGGGCCGTCGGCCGGCCCGGATTCCATAACGTGCAGTTTTATTCCGTTGGTTTCAATGTATCGCTCACGCAAATCCATTTCGGCCTCCTTTTATTGAGGGGATGAGACTGAAGACTATTGGATCATTTTGCGGGGCGCTTCGCACCCACTTTTTTTATCTTTTCCTTCAGCCTTCGGTCTTCCGTCTTCAGCCTTTTTTATACTTCCCAGGCGGCTTTCGCCCCCTCCGTCGTCGCTTCGATGATCCTTCGCGGAGCGGAGGCGTCGCCCACGACAAAATGACGGATGCTTTTTTTCGCCAGCATGTCCTTCAGCGCCGTGCGGGGCGTAACGCCGATGGCCACAATCACCTGGGAAACCGGCTCCAATCTCTTTTCCTCTCCCTTGACCTCGACGATCACCGCGTTTTCTTCTATCTTTTTCACCCGGGTTCCCAGCATCAGGGCAATCCCGGCCGCCCGAAGGCGCTTGCGCAGCATGTAGCCGTGCGCGGCCAGCGCCAGAACGGGGGACGCGGGCAGCATCTCCACGATGGTGATATTCCGGACGCCCTTTTCCAGCAGAAAATCGGCTGTTTCCATTCCCACCAGCCCGCCGCCGATGACCACCACCGGCTCTTTCGGCGCAACGGTCCCATCCAGAATCTGCCAGGCGTCGCAAACCACGGACGCATCGATGCCTTCGGCCGGACAGGCGGCTTTGCCGGCGCCGATCGCCAGAATGACGGCATCGGGTTTGCCCGCTTCAATCATCGCCTCGGTCACTTCGGCGCCGGTTTTGATCTCCACGCCTTTCTTTTTGCATTTTGCCGTGAGGGTCTGAATGTAGCGGCCGTAAACCTCTTTGTGGGGCGCTTTGGCGGCATAGCGTACATTTCCGCCCGTCTGGCTTTCCTGCTCAAAGAGGGTTACCTGATGGCCGAGGCGCGCGGCCTCGTAAGCGGCGGTCAGTCCGGCCGGCCCGCCGCCGACCACCCAGACCTTGCGGGGAACAGCCGCCGGACCCGCCGGATACATCAGTTCCTGACCGGTTTGCGGATTGATGGCGCAGCGAATCGGCAGCGCCTCCAGCGAGAGGCGCTCAATGCACCCCTGATTGCAGGCCAGACACTCCAGCGTGTCCTCGGGATGACCGGCCAGCGCGTTTTTGAGAAAATCCGGATCGGCCAGATGCTGGCGCGCCACGGCAATCATATCCGCATCGCCTCGGGCGATGACTTCATCCATAAAGTAAGGATCCGTGTAGCGCCCGACGGAAATCACCGGAACGCCCGCGGCCTCTTTCACCCTGCGCGCCAGGTGGGACTTGAAGCCGGGGGGGTATTCAACCGGCGCGCTTGGATTCGGGGTATCGATGTTCACGGCCGGGCTGCCGTGCGTGCCGAAGGAAACATTGATGATGTCCGCGCCGGCGTTCACCAGGTCGGGGAGGATGGTCTCCATGTCGGAGATCGTGTAGCCGTTTTTGATGCACTCTTCGCCGGAAATCCGGATGGAAACGGGGAAATCCGTGCCGACCTGACGGCGAACTTCCCTGAGGCATTCGATCATAAAGCGGGCCCGTCCACGAAAATCGCCGCCGTACCGATCCTTGCGCTGATTGCTGAGGGCCGAAAGAAACTGCATGAGGAGATAGCCGTGCGCTCCGTGAAGCTCGACGGCGTCAAATCCCGCCTTGCGCGCCCGCACGGCCGCGCTGCCGAAAGCGGCAATCGTTTCCTCGACTTCGGCAAGCGTCATCTCGCGCGGCGTTCCGAGAAAACCAAAGACATAACTGGGGATGGCCGAAGGCCCGACAGCCTTGTTTTTCTTCTGCAGGAGGTAATTTTCGCGGCCTGTATGGTGAAGCTGCATGGCGATTTTGCTTCCCTGGGCATGCACCACATCGGCAAGCTTGCTCAGGCCGGGAATGAACTTGTCGTCCCAGACGCCGATGCATCGCGGGGAGGCGGAACCCAGCGGGTGCACCTCCGTGATCTCCGTGATGATGAGCCCTGCGCCGCCCTCGGCCCTGCGCCGGATATAGGCCAGGTTTGCCTCGCTGACGGTATTGTCGGGATTGCCGAGAGCCGTTCCCATGGGGGACATCACCAGACGGTTCGGAATTTCCAGGGAACGGATTTTGATGGGCGACAACAAATGCTCAAGGGTTTTCATAAACGATCTCCTTTGCAGAAGTAGGGATGCGCCGCCTTCACGCGTTTGGACGGCGGCGCATCGGAAAATACCGGCCGCCTGAAAAGCGGCTGTTGCCTTTTTTACAGATGCGGGCCCAAAAGCAGACCGCCGTCGATGATGATCTCCGCGCCGGTGGTATAGCTCGATGCGTCGGAGGCCAGATAAATCGCCGCTCCGGCGATCTCATCCGGTTCGCCGATCCGGCAGGTGGGCAGATGCTTGCACAACTCCTCTTTCTGCCGGGCCGCTTCTTCCGGCGGAAGGTGTTGCCAGTGCGAATTCATCATCTTGGTGCTGATCGGACCGGGCAGAATCGCGTTGACCATGATATTGTCGCGGGCCAGTTCCATGGCAAACGCGCGGGTGATCTGGCGGACGCCGGCCTTGGAAATGGAATACACGCTGACAAACGGCTCCGGATTGACGCCGTCAATGGAGGCTACGTTGATGATCTTGCCGCCGCCCTGCTTTTTCATGATTTTCGCACAAGCCTGGCTCATGAAATAAACGGCTTTAAGATTCAGGTTCATGATGGTATCCCAGAGACGTTCGTCGGAATCCAGCACCGACCCCATGGCGGGACTCGCGCCGGCATTGTTGACCAGAATATCAATCCGGCCGAACTTTTGCATAACCGTATCCACCACGCGCTGAATTTCCTCCATCTTGCCCAAATGGGCGGGCACCACCAGAACTTCACAGCCGATATTCGTCATTTCACACGCGGTGGCTTCCAAATCCTGCGCCTTGCGGCTGGTGATGGCCACTTTCGCGCCGGCTTTGGCAAAACCGTAAGCGATCCCCTGGCCGATGCCGCGGCTGCCGCCGGTAACAATCGCCACTTTACCTTCTAAAGAAAACCTGGAAAGATCAAACATAGCAAGCACTCCTTTACTGTTATTTAATGCAGCAGAAAATAAATTGAATGGGAATGTACACCCCCCTTTATCAAGAGAATATGGAGTATCCGTTGCGGGGAACGGTCTTGTAACCTCGCGCCGCCTCGCGTGACCTTTAGGCTATCAGGCGGTCAGGTCAGGCAAGCCGTTCCCCCGCAGGATGATCCGAAGCGTAAACAGACTATTTCTTGGCCGGTTTGGGCGCCAGAGCTTCACGGTCACCGCCGCTCATGCCGGCGATGAATTTCACCAGCTTCTTGCGGGATTCGATGTCGTATTGCGTCGTGATGGCAATCTGCTCCATGATCGGAGAACCGCCGCCGTGGTAGTTGCCGACGTTCATAATGCCGCCCGTGGCCGAACACAGATGATCGCCAAGGTAGCGCCAGAACTGCGCCTGGTCCTCGGCGGACATCTTCGGATTGCGCTTGGTGTATTTGAGGAGCGCCGGACCGACATCCGGATTGACGAAATCCTTCTCGTGCGGGAACGTCGCCACGACGCCGCCCGCGATGTCGCAAAGAATCTCCGCCTCGCGCCAGACCGCCTCGCCCGACAGACAGCGGCCCACATTGCAGTAGATGGAATTCGGAATGTAGGAGCCCGGGCCGTAAGGCATGAAGCCGACGCCGGGAATATAGACTTCCGGTTTGCCCAGATCCGAAGCCGTGTAGCCCGCCGCATAGCCCAGCTCGATCGTCATGATAATTTCGGCGAGCTTCTCGCGGACATGGGACTCCTTGTGGACGTTGTTGCATTCGGCGGCCAGCGCCGCGGTGCCCAGAATGACGTCGCCGATGGCGGGCTTGCAGCCGGAGTAGGAATGACGGTGGAACAGCGCGAAGAGCAGCGCCAGAGCGCCGCCGTGCTGATATTCGCCGGCCAGGAAGACTCTTTCCCACGGCACGAAGCAGTCTTCAAAAATCATGTAGGAATCGGTCGCGCCCGGCACGAAACCGCGTTTGTAATGTTCGCGATTGCGAAGATTATGAATCGTGACGACCTGCTTCAAACCATCCCAGTCGCCCGGCACGGCAAAGCCGACCGCGTAGTCCGCGTCTTCCTTGCGCAGCGCGCGGGTGGGCAGAACCAGCACTTCGTCCGCCACAGAGGCTTCCGAAATGTGCAGCTTGCAGCCCTCCACGACGATGCCGTCTTTCAGCCGTTCCTTGATGCGCACATAGGCGCCGGGGTTGGGCTGGTCGGCCGGACGCAGCATACGGTCGCCCTTGGTGTCCGTCTGGGCGCAGCAGCCCACCAGGTCTTCGGTCTGAAACCGGGTCAGCCATTTCTTGAAGTTCTCGTGGTAGTTCGTCTCGCCCGGCTTCACCTTGTCCGCTTCAAACGATACGTTGTAGATGGCGTTGGTGCCGTCGATGCCCATGCACCGCTGAATGCAGCCGCCGACTTTCTGGCAGAGCATGCGGGTCATGTCCTGCTTGCGGTGCAGGTCGGTCGTGTTCTGGTGAATGTGCGTGAAGCGGTTGATCTTCTGCCCGGTGAGGTGGGACGTGGCGGTAAGCAAATCCGCGTTCTCCGGCTTGGCCGCTTCGTCATAGGTGGTCCCGATGACATTGAGGCAATCCATCTGCAATTCATCGTCGCGATCGATCAGCTGGCCGTCAAAATAAATGTTCCTCTTCATTTTGGAAAGGCCTTTAATATAATCCTGCTTTGTTCTCATGGCGCCGTCCTTTCTTTTTAAATGATGATAAAAGGGGGCCTGAGCCGTCAGGCCCCCTGGGTGAATCCATTTTATTTCTTGACTTTCGGCGCCAGGGCTTCGCGATCGCCGCCGCTCATGCCGGCGATGAATTTCACCAGCTTCTTGCGGGATTCGATGTCGTATTGCGTCGTGATGGCAATCTGCTCCATGATCGGAGAACCGCCGCCGTGGTAGTTGCCGACGTTGGCGATGCCGCCCGTGGCCGAACACATCGAATCGCCGAGGTAGCGCCAGAACTGCGCCTGGTCCTCGGCGGACATCTTCGGATTGCGCTTGGTGTATTTGAGGAGCGCCGGACCGACATCCGGATTGACGAAATCCTTCTCGTGCGGGAACGTCGCCACGACGCCGCCCGCGATGTCGCAAAGAATCTCCGCCTCGCGCCAGACCGCCTCGCCCGACAGACAACGGCCCACATTGCAGTAAATGGAATGGGGAATGTAGGAGCCGGGGCCAAACGGCACAAAGCCCATTCCAGGAATGTAAACTTCCGGTTTGCCCAGATCCGAAGCCGTGTAGCCCGCCGCGTAGCCCAGCTCGATCGTCATGATCAGCTCGGCCAGCTTCTCGCGGACGTGGGATTCCTTGTGGACGTTGTTGCATTCGGCGGCCAGCGCCGCCGTGCCCAGAATGACGTCGCCGATGGCGGGCTTGCAGCCGGAGTAGGAATGACGATGGAACAGCGCGAAGAGCAGCGCCAGAACGCCGCCATAGAGGTGCTCGCCGGCCAGGAAGACCCTTTCCCACGGTACGAAGCAGTTGTCGAAAATCAGATACGAATCGGTCAGCCCGGGCGTGAATCCGCGTTTGAAGTGCTCCCGCTGGCGGTAATTGTGAATGGTCACCACCTGCTTCATGCCGTCGTAGTCCGCGGGCACGGCAAACGCCACGGCGTAGTCCTTGTCCTCCTTGCGCAGCGCGCGGGTGGGAATCACCAGCACTTCATCGGAAACGGAGGCTTCCGAGATGTGCAGTTTGCAGCCTTCCACAATGATACCGTCCTTGGTCCGTTCTTTGATGCGCACGTAAGCGCTCGGATCTGGCTGTTCGGCCGGACGCAGCATACGGTCGCCCTTGGTGTCCGTCTGGGCGCAGGCGGCAATCATGTCTTCCTTCTGAAAGCGGGTCAGCCACTTCTTGAAATTCTCGTGGTAGTTCGTCTCGCCCGGCTTCACCTTGTCCGCTTCAAACGATACGTTGTAGATGGCGTTGGTGCCGTCGATGCCCATGCACCGCTGGATGCAGCCGCCGACTTTCTGGCAGAGCATGCGGGTCATGTCCTGCTTGCGGTGCAGGTCGGTCGTGTTCTGGTGAATGTGCGTGAAGCGGTTGATCTTCTGCCCGGTGAGGTGAGACGTGGCCGTCATCAGCACTTCGTTCTCCGGCTTGGCCGCCTCATCATACGTTGTGCCCATCACGTTGATGCAGTCGCTTTGCAGCTCGTCGGTCCGGTCGATCAGCTGCCCGTCATAGTAGATGTTGCGTTTCATTTTCGACAGGGCGTTGATAAAATCTTGCTTGGTTCTCATAGAGAGGTACTCCTTTCTTTTATATGCGTTGTTTAATTTTTTTCTTTCGTTGCACAGGAAGCGTCCGCGCTCTGGGCCGGGGATTGCAGCGCCGGATCATTTTGCAGAATCTGTCCCAGGGCGCGCGCATCCTCCAGATTCAAATGCAGTGTAAGCCCCTGCTGCTCCTTTCTCACCCGGATGCCGCTCAAAACGATTTCCAGAAACGGATCCAGCATCTCCATCATGGTTTTGTCGCGCCGGGGCATTCCCTGCATATGCCAGTGAATAAACAGATGCTCGATGGTGCCCATCAGCATCGAGCGGATCAGGTAGGCGTCGGCATCAGGACGGAACGTGCCGTTGGCGATGCCTTCGCGGATGCAGTCGAGCAGACTGTGCGCGGAGCGCCGGATGGCCGCATGCGCGGCGGTCTGCCGGAAACGTTTGTTGGACATCAACTGCAGCAGCACCAGCGCGGAATAGTGCGGATTGCTTTCGTAGAGCTGAATATAGCTCAGCATGATGGCGCGCATCCGGCCTTCCACATCCTTGATGTAAGGAAGGACGGCTTTGGATTCTTCATACGTGTCATTGGATATTTTTTCGGGAATGGCAAAGAGCAGATCTTCCTTGGTGCCGAAATACTCATAAATCGTGGCCTCGGAAACACCGGCCTCCTTGCTGATTTCGGATATCGTTGCCTCCTGAAAACTCTTTTCGGCAAAAATGCGCAAAGCCGCATCCATAATGCGGTCTTTTCTGGTTTTTGCTCGAACGCGATCGGCCATTCCAATATCCTTTTTTAAGTTTGATTTAAGCTACATCTTCATAGTCCCACTGTCAAGTATTATTTTTTATCATAGTCATGCTATTTTTTTTAAAGGATATTTGTAGTCTATGATCAGATAATAAACCTATCTATCTATTTTTACTCAGAAAAAATGATCTTTTTGATTTCCTCCGCGACCGCTTCCGCCAGACGGTCCTCCGTCAGCTCGCGGGCACTCACGGTTTTGCCGGCAACGACCACCCAGCGCCGCGCCCAATTGCTGTTTTCGGGATTTTCGGCGCAGGCCGTCGGACAGCCGCACACCAGGAGTCCTGTTTTGTGAGGCGCGCCTGCGGGATCCGTCGTCAGGCGGAACGCAGGGCCAAGCAAGCGTTGAACGTCGCTCACCAGTTTGGATCGATCCAGCTGACAATTACAGCCGCCGCAGGATCGAACGAAAATATCCAGGGGTATGGGGCTCCGAAGGTTAACCGGGCTCAGCCGGCCGACAGGACTTTATGAAATCGGCAATCTGTTTTTCGCTCAGACCCACCCCCGGCTTGCCGTCGAGGCGTTTGACGACGCGGCCCTTCTCAAACAGGATCAACGTCGGGAAAATATCGACGTCGTACACATCCGCAATGCGTTCCTCATCGTCGGCCACCAGGAGCAGGTGTTGGTTTTCCTTCCGCGCCAGTTTTTCAAACACCGGCAGAACCTTCCGGCAGAAGGGACACCAGGTGGCGTGCACGAGGACAATCACCCTGTCGGCCACCAGGAGCGCCTGTTCCAGATCCTGAAGGTTGTCCACCGACACGCAGGATTCGCCACCCATGGGCTTCCCCCTTACCGGATGCAAGAAACCAAAGAAACCGCTTCAGACCGCTTCTTACTTTTTTAACGGCGCGCCGGTGAAGAATCTCTCCTGCAGCCTGCGCATCCCCTGAATCCACCGGTTGTAATCCGCCGCCTTTCGCTGCATGTAGGTTTTGACTTCCCTGTGCGGCAGAATCAGAAATTCATCGGCGGCAAACGATTCCATGACGGCGTCCGCGAGCTGCTCCGGCTTCATCAGGCCGTCCACCCCCGCCACGCCGCCGCCTTCATGCCCACGCGTCATTTCCGACTCGACCGCCTGCGGACAAAGCGCAAACACCTGAATGCCCTGGCCGCCGTAGGTGATCGCCAGATTTTCCGCCATGCCCACCGCCGCGTGCTTGGTGACGGAGTAAGGCAGAGATCCGATCTGGCTGAGCAGCCCGGCCGCGGAAGCCGTGATCATGATCGCGCCGCCGCCGCGCCGGATCATTCCGGGAATCACCGCCCGCGCCACGAAGACATGCGCGAGAACATTAATCTCCCAGATGCGCTGCCAGGTTTCGTTATCCACTTCGTAGCCGCCGATGGCGATGATGCCGGCATTGGAGCAAAAAAGGTCAACGCCGCCAAACTTGTCTTCCGTGAATTTCACCAGACCGGCGACATCCGCTTCTTTGCGCACGTCGCAGACAAACGCCTCGCCCCCCACTTCCGCGGCGACGGCCTTCGCGCCCGCTTCATTGATGTCGGCCGCGACGATGGCCTTCGCGCCTTCTTTTGCAAACCGCTGACACAGGCCCCGGCCGATGCCGGAGGCCGCCCCCGTCACAATGATGGTTTTTCCCTTGATCTCCATTTTTCCCCTCGCTGCTTCTTTATTTTTAATCAACCACCTCGCAACAAGCTGTCGAGGTATGAAATGAACGTCATGATATCGCAGCAAGCTGCGGAGAATGAACGCTCGTCCCGCTTCAGCGGAATTCAACCGTTGGTTATGAACCGGCCAGTTCTTTTGCGCGTTTTGCGGCCGCCTCCACGGCGCCCGTCAGCGTCGCGCGTATTTTCCCCTCTTCCAGCACCCGCAGCCCCGCGGCGGTGGTTCCGCCGGGAGAGGTCACCATGTTTTTCAACCGGGCGGGGTGCTGATTCTCCTGAAGGCACAGGCGAGCCGCGCCCAGCATCGTCTGCGCGGCAAGCTTTTCGGCCAGGTCCCGGCCAAGACCCAGTTGAACGCCGGCATCCGCCAGGGCCTCGATGATCACAAAGCAGTAGGCCGGGCCGCTGCCGCTGAGACCCGTCACGGCATCCATGAGTTTCTCCTCCACTTCCACGGCCAGACCGACGGCGCCCAGCATCGCCAGCGCGTACTGCGCATCGTCTTTGCGGGCAAAATGCCCCCTCGCCACAGCCGCGGCGCCTTCGCCCGCCAGCGCGGCGACATTGGGCATCACGCGCAAAACGCGCGGTTTCCGGGTCAGCAGTTTTTCGATGGAATCCGTCGTCACACCGGCGGCGATGGAAATGAACAGCTTCGAGGAATTCGAAGCTTTCCGAATCCCTTTGAGCGTTTCCGGAAAATTCTGCGGCTTGACCGCCAGAACAACAATATCGGCCCCTTTCACCGCCTCAGCGTTGTCGCCGGTAACCCGCAGTTTCAGAGAAGAACGCAGCTCCTCCAGCCTCTGCGGATCGATGTCCGTTACGGTGATATTCTGCGGGGAAAGGAGCTTCCGGGAAATCATCCCCTGCGCCAGAATGCCGCCCATTTTTCCCCCTCCGATAATCGCAACTTTCTTGCCTGTAAACATAGTTATGTCCTCCGGATGGCAAATACATGCCCTTTTTGCCGGCATCCTGTCAACACAATATTGAAGATTGTATAAAATCCCGCTTTTGTGGTAGTCACGGGCTCGGGAGGATAAAAACTCATGCTGAAATATTTCAAGGTAAGAGAAAACCGTATCGCCTGCTGGGTCAACCCCGGTGATTTCGGCGCCCACGCGCAAAGTCTGGTCTTTCTTCACGGCTCCGGCGGCAATTCCGGCGCCTGGGTCGAACAGTATTCGGTTCTGCACAAGTCGTTCAACATCGCGGCTGTCGATCTTCCGGGGCACGGGCAATCGGAGGGAAGCGGAGAGCGCGATATTTCCGCCTATGTCCTTCGATTAAAAGAAATCCTTGATGTTCTGAAGCTTGCGCGCCCGGTTCTGGTCGGCCATTCGCTGGGCGCGGCCATCGCGCTTGGCTTTGCCGCGCAATATCCGCAGGAGGTAAGCGGCGTCGTGGCCGCAGGCGGCGGCGTGACCATGCCGGTCAATCCCGACATTCTGGACGGGTTTGCAAAACAGCCGGATTTGATCCTGGATTTGATGTGCAAATTCTCCATCGCCAAAGAGAACCGCCCGAAGCTCTTCGGGCCGCTGCGCGAAAGCCTGGGCCAGGCGAGCGTCGATGTGGTGGCGGGCGACATGCTGGCGTGCGGCAAATTTGATCTGACGGAAGAACTGCAAAACATCCGCGTGCCGGTGCTGGCGCTTTGCGGCATGGAAGACAAAATGACGCCGCCCGCTTCTTCCGAAAAGATTGCCGGGGGCATTACCGGGGCAAAATGCGTCCTGATCGAAGGAGCGGGACACATGGCCATGCTGGAAAAACCGGAGGCGTTCAATGACGCCTTACAGAATTTCGTGGCGGCTCTGCCGCAGACGATTGAGAAATAAAATAATGAACTCGACAAAAGTTAAGAAGCTCCTTTTTGTCATTCCGGGCTTGACCCGGAATCCAGTATTTTAATTTGCTCTGGATACCGGCGCTTGTGCCCTTCAGGGTATCCGCCGGCATGACGATTCCTTAACTTTTTACGAGACAATAAAAAAACAAAAGGCGGAGGGGTCATGCTCTCGATTGGTATGAGCAATTTCATCGTCGCGCTGGCAAAAGTCATCGACATCGTTCTGACGGTCTATCTGTGGATCATCATCGCCCGCGCGCTGGTTTCCTGGGTGAACCCCGATCCCTACAATAAAATCGTTGTTTTCCTTTACCGCGTGACCGAACCGGTGCTGGGGCCGATTCGGCGAATGCTTCCCCGGCACAGCCTGCCGATCGATTTTTCGCCGCTGATCGTTTTGCTGATCATCATCTTTCTGCAGTACTTCCTGGTCCAGACCATGATCCAGGCGGCGCGCGGCTTTTAAGAAAGGCGAACGCTTTGACCGACACGCTCCTCATCCGGGAAACCAAAAGCGGCTTATCCTTCGATATTTCCGTCAATCCGCACGCATCGCGGGCGCAAATCGCCGGCATTTCCGAAGGCCTTCTGAAAGTGAAGGTCACCGCGCCGCCGGTCGAAGGGGCGGCCAACGACGCCTGCATCGAACTGCTGGCCAAAAAACTGGGGCTTAAGAAAAGCCGGATGAAGATTTCCGCGGGGGCCCGAGGGCGCAAAAAGACGATCCTGATCAACGATGTCAGCCGGATGGAACTGGAGCAAAAGCTCCGCCAGCTGGACCTCCATTCTGAATCATGAATTCACCCGCAACGCGCAAACCGGCTTGAAGAAATGGACGATCCGACAGAAAAATCAGAAAATGCAAAAGTCGCCAAAGCCGCCGGAATCGTGGGCGCCGCGACAATGGTCAGCCGTGTTCTCGGCGTCATCCGGGACATGGTCATCGCCGCCTTTTTCGGAGCGAGCTGGACGACGGACGCCTTCTGGGTGGCGTTTCGCATTCCCAATATGCTCCGGCGCCTGCTGGGCGAAGGCTCGCTGACGGTTTCCTTTGTTCCGGTGTTTACCGAGTACCTGCAGAAAAAAACCAAGCCGGAAGCGCTGGAACTGGCCGACAACGCCTTTACGATCCTTTCCGTCATCCTGGCCGCGGTCTCCGCGCTGGGCATAGCGCTCTCGCCCGTGATTGTCGGACTGATTGCCCCGGGCTTCATGGCCAATCCCGAGCAATACGAGCTCGCGGTTTTTCTGAACCGCCTGATGTTCCCCTACATCTTTTTTATCGCGCTGGTCGCCCTGTGCATGGGGATTTTGAATTCTTTCCGGCATTTCACTTCACCGGCCCTGTCCCCGGTCATGCTCAACATCGCCATGATCACGGCCGCCCTTGTTCTGCATGACGCGTTTGATCAGCCGATCACGGCGCTGGCCGCGGGCGTTCTGGCGGGCGGCGTCCTGCAGCTGGCCATGCAGCGGCCCGCCCTCAAAAAATTCGGCGTGTCGTTTCATTTCCGGTTCAACCTCAACCACCCGGGCATCCGGCAAATCGGCGCCCTGATGCTTCCGGCCATCGTCGGCGCGGGCGTGGGCACGATCAATGTCTTTGTGGGAACGGTGCTGGCCTCCCTGCTGCCGGGCGGTTCGGTCACGTATCTGTTTTACGCCGACCGGATCATGGAGTTCCCGCTCGGGATTTTCGCCATTGCCATCGGAACGGCGGCGCTGCCCAGTTTTTCCGCGCATGCCGCAGCGGGGAAAACCGAAGAGCTGAAATCCGGCATTTCCTTTTCTCTGCGTCTGATGCTTTTTCTGACCATCCCATCGATGGTTGCCCTGATGGCGCTCCATCTGCCCATTATCTCCGTGCTGTTTCAGCGCGGCGCGTTTGACGCCCAGGCGGCCGTCTATACCGGCCAGGCGCTGTTCTGCTATGCGCTGGGGCTCTGGGCCTATTCGGTTCTGCGTGTTTTCGTTTCCGCTTTTTATTCCCTGAAGGATTCCAAATGGCCTCTGAAGGCGGGCATCATTACGCTGGTCGTCAACGTGGTCTTCAGCCTGACGCTGATGTATCCGCTGAGGCACAACGGCATCGCGCTGGCCGGCTCCATCTCCGCCGCCGTCAATGTCGGCGTCCTGGCGTTTGTGCTGAGAAACAAAATCGGACCGTATCTCGACCGCGCGTTTTACACCTCCGTTTTCAAGATCGCCGCTTCCTCCGCCGCGATGCTGGCCGCCATCGGGCTTGTGGAATATGGAATGCCCTGGAACACGTCCTCAGGCTTTCGGGATCGGCTGATCTATCTCTCCTTTGCCATTGGGGCCGGGGCATGCGCGTATTTCACCTGCGCCCACCTTCTCAAAAGCCCGGAAATGCGCGCCTTTTTGAAGATAGCTCAAAAAAGGCTGACCTCCTCCGGCCATTGATCCCCCCGATAAAACCATTGACTTCAATAGTTCAAAGTGATAGGGAAACCCGTCTTCGGCGGGATTCGTCAGCCGGGGATCTGAAGGTAAACTATGTTAGATATTAAGTACTTGAGGCAGAACCTGGAAGCCGTTCGCCGGAAAATGAGCGAACGGGGGCAGAACATTGACTTTGACCGCTTTGTCGGCCTGGATGCAAAAAGACGGGACATCCTGCAGGCGGTGGAAACCCTGCGCAACGAACGCAACAGCGTGTCCAAGCAGGTCGGCGAGCTGAAAAAGAAAAAAGAGGACGCGTCCGAGCTGATCGCCAAAATGGGCGACGTATCGGCCAAAATCAAGGAGTACGACGAAACCCTGCGCGTCACGGAAGAGGAGCTCAACGCCTTTGTCATGATCGTGCCGAACATTCAGCACGAATCCGTGCCGCAGGGCGGCGGATCCGAAGACAACACGGTCGTGCGGACCTGGGGCGAAAAACCCTCCTTCTGTTTTGCGCCGAAGCAGCACTTTGAACTGGGTGAGAACCTGAACATTCTGGACTTCGCGCGCGGCGCGAAAATCACCGGGGCAAGATTCACGCTTTATCGCGGGGCGGGCGCCCAGCTGGAGCGGGCGATCACCAACTTCATGCTGGATCTGCATACGGCAAACCACGGCTACACGGAGGTGTTTACGCCCTTCATGGTCAACGCCGAGAGTATGACCGGGACCGGCCAGCTTCCCAAGTTCAAGGAAGATCTTTTTAAAATTGAAGGCATGGACTATTACCTGATTCCGACGGCGGAAGTTCCGGTCACGAACGTTTACCGGGATGAAATCCTGGAAGAGGAAAAACTGCCGGTTTATCTGGTGGCGTATTCGGCCTGTTTCCGCGCGGAAGCCGGTTCCTACGGGAAGGACACGCGGGGGCTGATCCGCCAGCACCAGTTCAACAAGGTGGAAATGGTCAAATTCTCCAGACCGGAGACGTCTTACGATGAGCTGGAAAAGCTGACCGCCAACGCGGAAGAAGTCCTCAAAAGGCTGGGCATCCCTTTCCGGACTGTTTGCCTGTGCACCGCCGATCTGGGCTTTTCTTCAGCCAAAACGTACGATGTGGAAGCCTGGATGCCCGGACAGGACACGTACCGGGAAATTTCCTCATGCAGCAACTTTGAGGATTTCCAGGCCAGGCGGGCGGCAATCCGCTTCCGCCGGAAAGACAGCGGCAAGGTGGAATTCGTGCATACCCTGAACGGCTCCGGACTGGCTGTGGGCCGCACGGTGGTCGCGGTTCTGGAAAACTATCAGCAGGCCGACGGAAGCGTCGTCATCCCGGAGGCGCTGCGTCCTTATATGAGAGGTCTGGAGCGGATCACTCCGTAAGGCCGGAAGCATAACCGGGAAAAATTACGATGGAGGGATGGCCGAGTGGTCTATGGCGGCGGTCTTGAAAACCGTTGACCGAAAGGTTCGCGGGTTCGAATCCTGCTCCCTCCGCCAGAACATACAGAACTTCTTGCAGATTGAGACGTACTGTTTTAAACATACAGGCCTGAAAAAATCAGCGGAGAGATGGCTGAGTGGCCGAAAGCGATCGCCTGCTAAGCGATTGTACGCCCTTTAAAGGTGTACCGCGGGTTCAAATCCCGCTCTCTCCGCCATTTTTATTCATAAATTCAGTAATTTATCCGGCATCATCCCCCTGCCCGGCGTTTCCTTTTCCATCCTCCGGCTGTAAGCGCTCCAGGCTTGACTTTAAGCACAGACAGCAGTAGATTATAGTCAACGAGAAACTGCGACGCGCGTATTGAGTCCATTCTACTGGATGTTAACTGTAAAAAGAAACCACAGGGTCTTCGTGGTGATGGCCACCCGCAATAGACCAAGTGTAAAACGAATGACTCCAGAAAAAGACAAGACGGCGTTCGCGGTTCTCGTTTTTTATTCCCCGCCCGATCGAATCCCCGCCCAACTCTGTTTTTTCGGATGGAACCCATCAAATACTGCTCGTCTTTTGTAATCGACTTATGCTAGAAAAACCGTCAGCCGCATTCGTTCTGGGCGATTGGAAAAAGAATGGTCGCAATAACGGCTTGACCGGAAAAAAAGAGGCAAACGATATTCATTCTGGAAACCAAAGATAAGGAGCTGATGTTCATTGCGTTTAACCGGCTCTCTGCGGAGGAGAAAACTTTTTCGATCCCCTGAAAACCTGATGGTCACAGGCTCTTTGCGCCGCTCAGGAGTACTTTTATCTTTCCTCGCGCTGATCTGGCTCTTTTCAGCGTGCAGCGCCGCCCAGACATCGGTGTCGCCGTCCTCGGCGCTGCGTCCGGTGATCCTCACGGGAACGCGCTGGCAGGCGACGTATCTGGCTTTTGAAACGGCAAGGGAAACATTCCCCGGCGACCTATGCGAAAAGGACGATGAGGAAGGCGCGATCAAAGTCCATCGGAATTCTTTTTTTCACGGCAACACGTTGATCACGATCCGTTTCCAGCGGATCAACGACAACAACTGGTTTGTGAACGTTTCCTCGGAAGGAACCGGCCTGAATCAGCCGCTGGGCAATCGATCGGCTTCGGAAACGGAGCTTTACCTGAAAGCGCTGGAAGACGCAGCCGCGAGGACGCGATGACGGAACATCGCAAAGTTTCTGTCGCACGCTGCGCAATGAACAATTTTTTAACAAACAGAAATCATTTCAAGGAGGTCAGCGATGAGAAAAATATTTTGGATCGGCATGATCCTGATGTTGTGGGCGGCTCCGTCAGCGGCCGTGGCCGAAAATGCGCTTACGATCTATTTCAAGGACGGCCGGCATATGACCATTCCCTACCGGGACATTACCCGAATTGAATTTCAGTCGTCGGACCAGGCAGGCCACCCGGGTTACAGCAGGGAAATTTCCGTCAGCGGCTCCTGGAAAACCGACAACGGAGACATCCAGTTGTGGCAGACGGGAAACCAGGTCTCCGGCGCCTACCTGCCGCAGGAGCATGGAGAAATTATCGGCACGTTGTCGGGAAACACGATGTCCGGCTTCTGGATCGAAGACATGTCCGGCACCAAATGTCCCTATGCGAAGAACGGCCGCTATTACTGGGGAAAGCTCCGGTTTGTCTTTGACGGCAGCCGTTTCAGCGGTCAGTGGGGCTACTGCGACGCGGAGCCGAACCAGCCCTGGAACGGAAAGCGGTAAAGACGAAAAGCGGAATGACCGAAGACGGCTTCCGGGCCTGAGACCCGGGACCCGTCAGACGTTGAAGCGGAAGGTGATGATGTCGCCGTCGGCAACGACGTACTCCTTGCCCTCCAGGCGCAGGCGGCCGGCGGATTTCACCCGCGCGTGCGAACCGCCGTGCGCCATGAAATCGTCAAAGGACATGACTTCGGCCTTGATGAATCCGCGTTCGAAATCGTTGTGGATGGCGCCCGCGGCCTTGGGGGCTTTTGTGTTTTGCGGAATGACCCAGGCCTTGACTTCATCCTCGCCGACCGTGAAAAAGGAGATGCGCCCCAGAAGCGAAAAGGCGGCGCGGATGATCCGGCCGAAGGCGGCCTCCGCAAGGCCCATCGAGGCCAAAAACTCCTTCTGGTCGGCCGCGTCGAGTCCGGCCAACTCCGCCTCGACCTTGCAGCAGATGCCCATTACCGGGCAGGCAAGATGGGCGGCTTCGGCAAATTCATCGGCAAACGCCGGATTGTCTTCGGCCACGTTGACCACGACCAGTTCCGGTTTGATCGTCCAGAATGAAAAACTTTTGAGCGTAAAGACTTCCTGCGCGGTAAGGCCCGCCCGACGCAGCGGCCGTCCCTCTTCCAGACAGTCTTTGAGCCGGGGCAAAAGCTCGTTTTGCGCCGCTTCCTGCGCCGGAATGGCTTTTTTGGACATCCTGGCCAGGCGTTCGAGCTTCTTTTCGATGATGAGGAGATCGGAGAGAACCAGTTCATCTTCGAGTTTCCGATAGGCGTCGAGAGCAATCGAAATATCCGGCAGGGAAAAACCGTCCACCACGTGCAGGATGCCGTCGGCGCCGCTCAGATTCTGGCGGATGGCCTCCCAAGGATGCTCGCCCACCGCGTGGACGTCGATAAACGGCACCCTGGCGGGAGAGACTTTGGCGGGTTTGTAGATTTCGACGAGCCGGTCGAAGCGCGCGTCCGGCACGGAAGCCTGTCCGCGCACAACCGTTTCGGTGTGCGACGGGCTCACTTTCACGCCGGTCATGATTTCAAACAGGGTGCTCTTCCCGCTTTGGGGAAGCCCCAGAATGCCCATTTCCATTCTTTACTGCCTCAAACCTGCTGGGAACGGTCCCGACCGTTCCCTACAGCGTTATGGCGCAAATTCTTTTTCGATCCGCTCCATCGCCTCTTGGAGCCGATCATCCGGCACGGTGAGCGAAATGCGGATGAACCCTTCGCCGTACTGGCCGTAAGCCGTCCCGGCCGCCACCACGACGGCGGTCTTGTCAAACAGGCGGTTGGTGAATTCCAGCGACGTCATGCCTTTCGGCGCGGGCACCCACAGATAAAACGTGCCGCGCGGCGGCTGAAAATCAATGCCGATCTTTTGGAGCGTTTTCAAAACCAGCTCCCGGCGGCGTCCGTAAATGGAGAGCATCTCTTCAATGAACCCCGCTTCGCCGGTGAGCGCCTGGATCGCCGCAAACTGCACGGCATTGAAGATGCCGGAGTCCGTATTTTCCTTGACCTTGCTGATTGCCGCAATCAGGTCGGGATTGCCGCAGGCCATGCCGATCCGCCAGCCGCACATGTTAAAGGGCTTGGAAAAGGAATTCAGCTCGACGCCGACGTCTTTCGCTCCCGGCGCCTGAAGAAAGCTGATGCGCTCCTGCCCTGCGAAAACGATTTCGCCGTAAGGATTGTCGTAGCAGACGGCAATGTCGTATTCGCGCGCAAACGCCACCAGTTTGTTTAAAAACTCCTGTGTGGCGCAGGCACCCGTCGGATTGTTCGGGTAGTTCAAAAACATGGCCGACGCCTTTTTGGCCGTCTCCGACGGAATGTCTTCCAGCGCCGGAAGATAGTCGTTTTGCGGCAGGATGGGCACGTTGCAGGGGACGCCTTCCCCCATCAGGATGCTGGCGCGGTACGCCGGATAGCCGGGATCGGTCATCAGCACGATGTCGCCGGGATTCACGCGCGCCAGGACAAAGTGGTGGCATCCCTCCTTGGAACCGATGAGGCCCAGAATCTCCTTTTCCGGATTCAGCTCCACACCGTAGCGCCGGGCATACCAGCGGGCGATTTCCCTGCGCAGCGCGAGCATGCCCTTTTCCTCGTCGGTGGGATAGCGGTGGTTCAGCGGGTCGCGGGCCGTCCGGCACAGTTCGTCGATAATGGAACCGGGAGTCGCTTCCACGGGATCGCCGATGGCCAGAGAAATGACATCCACACCGTCTGCTTTTGCCTGGTTGATTTTTTTCCGAAGCTCCATGAACAAATAGGGGGGGATTTTTTTTAACCGTTCGGCCGTCTGCACAATGAACATTCCCTCCTGATCAGAGATTATCGATATGCGTCTTCAAAAAGCGTCCCTTGATAGACTATTTTCACTTTCCCTTCAAGATAAATTTCCGAAAAAGCCCCGTCCCGACGGGTAAAATACACGCGCAGGGTTTCGCCGCTCTGCACGATCACATCCACCGGCGAATCCACAAAACGGCGTCCGGCGGCAGCCAGAACGGAGGCGACCACGCCCGTGCCGCAGGCCAGCGTTTCATCCTCGACGCCCCGCTCGTACGTCCGGACCCGCATTTTATGCCGGTTGATCACCAGGGCAAAATTCGCGTTGGCGCCCTCGGGCTGAAAAACCTCATGGCGGCGGATTTCCCTTCCGGTCGCCGTCACATCGCACGCCTCGGCGGACGCGACAAAACAGACGGCGTGGGGCACGCCGGTATCGATGCAGTCCAGTCCGCACTCGCCTCCCGACAGATGAATCCGGATATCCTGCTTCAGGGAAGAGGGATCGGTCAGACGGACTTTCGCGACGTCGCCCGCCACTTCCGCGCGGATGATGCCGGCCTGCGTTTCAAAAGACAGGGTTTGTCCGGCAATGCCGTTTTCAAAGGCAAAACGGGCCACACAGCGGGCCGCGTTGCCGCACATGGCCGCCGCGGAGCCGTCGGCATTGAAAAACCGCCATCGGAAATCGGCGGCCGACGAGGGCTCGACGAGCAGCAGACCGTCCGCGCCGACCGATACTTTTCTTCGGCACACGCTTCGGGCAAAGGCCGGCAGTTCCCCCACGTTCAGCGATAAATCGCGGTTGTCGATGATGATAAAATCATTGCCGCTGCCGCTGGCTTTCCAAAAGGCAATACCGTTTTTGTTCACTGAAGCATCTCCCTCCATCTGAAACCTGCATATGTCTGTCTGTCATCGCGAACGAAGTGAAGCCATCTCATCAGCATTGGATATTGGAAGAGATCGCCATGTCGCTTCGCTCCTCGCGATGACAAAACAGTAATGATGCAAACCGGTTCTCCATCTCCGGGCCTTCGCGTGGGTCTTTCAAGCCCGCGCCGGCTGACGCGCACCCCGTCACTTCATGGTCCGGATGCGAACGTCGATGTCCTTTTCATCCTTCATCAGCGCAAGCAGTTTCGCCGTATCCGTCTCGCCCTGATGATAAGGGTACAGGATTTTCGGACGAAACATTCGCGCGGCATCGGCGACCATCTCCGGCGTCATGGTATAAGGCAGATTCATCGGCAGAAAGGCAATGTCGATATTCCGAAGCCGTCTCATCTCCGGAATATTTTCCGTGTCACCGGCAATATACAGGCGCAGATCGCCGAAGGTGACGATATAGCCGTTCCCGATCCCCTTCGGGTGAAAGGGGTTCCCCGGCGTGCTCATATGCTGAAGATTGTAAGCCGGCACGGCTTCGATCTTCAGCCCGTCAACCATCCGCGTGTCGCCGTTTTTCAGAACAATCGTTCCGGGAATCTGTTGGCCGACCTCGCCGTTGCCGACGATTTTTGTCTCCGCGGTTCTAATGATGTCCACGGCTTTCAGATCCAGATGATCATAATGTTCGTGGGTAATCAAGATCAGTTCCGCCTTGGGCAATTTCGTGTAATCCGCCTCCCCCGATACCGGGTCCACATGAATGGTTTTGCCTGCCCAGAAAAAAATGAGCGAGCTGTGCCCCAGAAACCGGATGCCCAGATCCCCCTCCGCTGTTGTAATCGTATCGAATTCCATGGTCGCTCCTTTCATTTATTTTCCTCCGCCCTTTGACTTTGCGACAGGCGCGCGAAAGTCTCCATATAGCGGGCGGCTAATTCCTCTGCCGGTTTCAAACACAAATATTTCAAATACGACTTGACAAACCCCTTGAGGAAAACAGCCGCGGGCAGCCTCGCAAAGCAATCCTCCTCGATATTGATCAGATGATCCTGCCTGATTTTCGTTGCCTGCGAAATTTCCTCAAGCGTCACATCAAGCTCCTCGCGGATTTGCTTCAGATCTTCGCCGCTCAATGCGGGGCGACCCGTCAGCTCCCGAATCCGTGCGCTTTGAAGGATCCTGTTTTTCAGGGATTCTGGATTGGGCCCGGCCGGCTGCCGGCCGCGACCGCGGCTGATACTGAAAATGCCGACCGGCTTTTTGACTGCAGGCGCGGTTTCCCTTACGGCGTCGAGCTCCCCCCGGCGAACCAGTTCATCATCATAGGCTTTCCGGAGCTGGTCCTGAATCAGGGTCCGGTAGGCTTTTTCAACCAGGGACAGGATTTCCCGCCTTTCCGCGTCGGTGAAAAAAGAATGGCTTACCAGCGAACCGGGCTGGTAAATCTGCAGGGCGGCATCGTAGGCCTGGCGGATTTCAAATGCCGCAGCGTCCGGCCGGATGTCCAGCATTTCATAATAGTTTAACTCGGCGAAACTTTTCCGCATACAAGCCCCTTTGGCCGTATTGCACCTGAAAGAATCTTCTCTAGACATACTGAAGCATCAACTGCCGGCCCGCCGGCTGAAAGATCTGACGGCCCACGGCGCGCAGTTCGCCCGCGGTCTTTGTGTAAGGATACCGGTCCAGAAAAGACACCTGCTGACAAATCGCATCGTGAACATGATCGTCGTAAGAAACATTGCCCGTGAATTCAATGCCCAGCCCCATGTGCTTTTCGATGATTCTGCAAATATGTAACCCGAGAACGGCGTTGTCGCGCTTGTGCAGTTGGTTGATGACGAGCCTGAACCGGAAGGCGTTAAAATCATTCTGCAGCTCCCTGTAGGATTCCGGGTGGTCCCGCTCAATGACCTTCATCATGCACTCCGGCTTATTGAAGGCGCCTTCGCCGAACTGCTCGATCGCCTCTTCTTCCAGCGCTTTGAACTGCGACACGCTGAAGCAGTAGCGAATCCGCCGGAAATAAACGGAACGGATCAGCCGATAGACATTCTCGATGGAGGTCGGCTCCGGCGTGGTGATAAAAATGCCGTTTTGGGAAAGCAGAAAAAAATCGAGCGTATTGAAAGACGTCCCGGCGCCCAGATCCAGCAGGATGCAGGCATAGTCCAGTCTCATGATGGCGCGCAGCGCCTTGATTTTCTGTTCATAGGGAAGATTGGCAATATCGAAAGGATCCTGAGCGCCGCTGATGAGGAAGAGATTTTCAAAGGGCGTCTCCACAACCGTATCGTCGAGTCGGGTCACTTTTTTCTGGAGAAAATCGGAGAAACTTTTTGAGGGATAGGGAACACCGACCAGCGTATGCAGATTGGCCGCGCCCAGGTCCAAATCGATTACCAGCGTTCTCCTGCCCAACCCCGCCGATAACCGTCCCAGCGAACTGGTGATAAAGCTTTTGCCGGAACCGCCCTTGCCTCCGCCAATCGGCCAAATGTGCGCCATAACCCATCCGCTCAGTGATTTTGGTATTTTTCTACACGATAAACCGCCAAGATTCAAGCAAAAAGTTTGATATTGCTAATGATTTTACCCATTTTAAAAAATTTTCACCCCGCCGGGCCCAAGCAAAACGAATTTTCCCGTAAGACCAAAGCGCAGGCAGCGACAACTTTCTTGACTTCTCCACCCATTGTTTCTAAAAAGGCCGATAACTTTTCGGCGGGGATGAAGGAATGATCGATCGCGAACCGGACATACAGGCGGCCCTGCTGCAACACACTTCCGAAGCCCGGATGATCCTGGAAGGCGTTTTTGTTCTTCCCGACGGACACGGCATCAACGGAGAGCACACAGCCCGTGGAGCCGATGGTTTGATCGTTCTGACCGACTCCGACGGCAGAGAAATTTTCCAGGGCAAAAACCTTCTGCTTTCCCCCGCAATGCCCGCCGAATCTTTTTTTACCGTCCCCGACGTAACCATCGGCATCG
>Ga0208460_10000294_pt1 | contig 36350 bp, 36 predicted proteins | sample AD_STIC10_MetaG_FD_184436 | JGI IMG/M metagenome (GOLD analysis project Ga0208460, IMG submission 184436) | Active sludge microbial communities of municipal wastewater-treating anaerobic digesters from USA - AD_STIC10_MetaG (SPAdes) (version 2) | ecosystem: Engineered > Bioreactor > Anaerobic >... | reverse complement strand
CCTGAGGTTGATGAGGACGGGGCGGCTTGAAGCACGCTCATGTCGGAAGATTGTCGATTGTTTCCAATACAAGCCCGCCGGGAGCGGCTGCGGCGTCCGGAGACGCCGCAGCCTGTCCGACTAGTACTTCACCGAGGCTTCAATGCCGAACGTGCGCGGCTCGTTGAAGTTGGCGTAGTCGCCCAGCGTGGTCCGGTTCTCTTCCGAACGGCGATAGATGTGCTGCTCGTTGAGGAGGTTCCGCGACCACAGCGAGAGGGTGAGGCTCTGCGCGGCGCCCGTTTCGATGTCAGCGAGCGCAAGGCGTCCGTTGACGACGAAGGAGCTGTCGGTCAACTGCGCGAATTGCTCAAAGCTGTGAGCACCGTCCGCGTAGGTGGCGTCGAGGTGGACACGCAGGTCAGCGAAGCCAATCGGCAGGACATAGTCCATCGCGACGTTACCGACATTCTCCGGCGTGTAGAGAATGTAGACCTTCTGGGCGACGTTGTTGAACGGGTTCACCACGCGCGGCACATCCGTGCTGGTGTAGGCGTAGCCAGCCGAGAACGAGAGGTTCTCGTTCACTTCCCACGAGCCATCGAGCTCTACGCCCCAGATTTCCGTCGTCCCCGGCGCGTTGACCGTCTCGACCGTGTTGCGGCTGGAGTTGGTGATCGGGTTCACGGTGACGCGGGTGAAGTCGATCTGGCTGTTCTCGCGGTCCATCTTGAAGAGGGCCGCATTCAGGCTGATCGCATCGCCAATGTAGGTCTTGGCGCCGACTTCGTAGGACGTGACTTCTTCAGCGCCGAAAGCGTCGTAAGTCAGCGAACGCGAGCTTGCGCCGCCAGCGCGGTAACCTGTCGAGTAGCGCGCGTAGACGTTGAAATCCGGCGTGAAATCGAAGGCGGCCACGGCCACCGGATCGAAACGCTCTTCGCTCTGGTCGAAACGCAGGTTCGTCGCGGCGTTGTTGACCTTGTAAAGCCAGCCATTCTTCTCGTCCTTCGTCTGACGGCCACCGACGGTGAGGTGCAGACGGTCTTCGAGGATCGGCGGGGTCCAGGTCAGCTGACCATAGACGCCGGTGCTTTCGGCGTAGGCGATCGAGGCGCGGTCAAGCGAGCGGGAGCCACGATGGGTCGGCGTCGGATCGTTGATCGTGTAGCCGGTGCCGTTGGCGTTCCAGCGGTTGGTGCTGGGCGTTGCAGCCTCTTCCCAGGCCTTCTCGTTGAAGTAGAAAACGCCGAGGACGTAGTCGATCCGGTCGAGCGAACCAACCAGCTGGAATTCCTGGCTGCGCTGGAGTTGCTCGAGGTACGACAGGCTGTAGCGCGAGAAGTTGGTGTTGGGCGCGTAAACCGGCGGGCGGTTCGCGCCGCCGGCATTGTCCCACTGGTCCGCGCTCACTTCACGGTAAGCCGTGATCGAGCGAAGCTCCATGTTCGGCATCACTTCCCAGTTCAGGTGCAGCGAGTGGCCGAGCGCTTCGTCAACGCTGGGCTGCTGCGGCACGCCGATGTCGGCGACGCGCTGACGGGTCGGGTGGACTTTCACCAGCGGCGGCAGCGGCGCAATCGTGCCGGCGGGGATCGGGAAGGTCGTGGCGACCGGGCGGCCAGCCGGATTGTAGTTGATCAGCTGGCTGTAGTACGGCGTGTTCTTGTCGGTTCCGATGTCGTACGAATACTCTGCGCTGAACGTGTCGATCGGCTGCCACAACGCAGTGGCCTTGAAGCCCTGACGATCATAGAAGCCCCAGCCTTCCGCACCCGGCAGCGGGTTTTCAACAACCGCGTCGCGATGTTGCATCACGCCGTCGAACTTCAGGCTGATGTCGTAGAATTCCGGCAGGTCGAGGTGCATGTCAGCATTGTAGGAACCAAGGTTGCCGAAGCCCGCGCTTGCCCGGTAGCCATACTGGCCCGTCGGCTTGCGCGACACCATGTTAACCGCGCCGCCTTCAGTGTTGCGGCCGAACAGCGTGCCTTGCGGTCCCTTGAGAACCTCGATGCGCTCGATGTCGAGCAGCGTGGCGTTGAGACCATGCTGGCGGCCGAGATAGACGCCATCGAGATAAACGCCGACGCCCTGCTCGCGCGCCGGCTGGTTGGCGTCATTCGGCACGATGCCGCGAATACCAACCGTCACGGCGGATTGACGGGATTCAAATGTGCTCACGCGCAGGCCCGGCACGGACCCGTCAGCGAAATCGAGCAGGCTCTGGACGTGTTTGTCGTCGAGCGCCACGGCGTCAACCACGGAGAGCGAAATCGGTGTGTCCTGCACGTCGGTTTCGCGTTTCAGCGCGGTCACGACGACGACGTCGCGCCTGCCCGCTTCATCGTCAACGATTTCGTCGGCGGCAGCGGCCGGTCCTTGCTGATCGGCAGGCGCGCTCTGCGCAAAGGCCGGCGCCGAACCGACGCCGAGCAGCGCACCGCTCATCATCAGCAATGCACGAAACTGCACACCCGTCCCAGACTTCCCAGCACCAGACTTCATTGTGAAACCCCTTCACGCCCACCTTGAGAGCATTCGCTCACCGGACGGATCAGCCGTCCTGGCGGTGGGGGTTAACGAGCCTGCGTGACAGTCCTTCGACAGACTGATGACAGTTCGGATTCGGTTGTGCAGGCGCAGCAAGCTGCCGGCGGGTGTGGCTTCCAGGCCGCCCCTTGTCATATGTCGGTCATGAAATGCGCGTGAGCGTATCCACCAGCTGGAGAATGCACGCGCAATTCACTTTCAGCTGCGATAGGCTGTTCCCATGATGCGCTGGATGCGAGCACGGATAGGGAAAGCGGGGGCTGTAATGGCTTTCCTAGCCCTGTTGTTTGCAATGGCGCCGGGCCTGGAATCCATGGCGTGCGCCTCTGAAGGCTGCGGCATCACCTGCCTGGAGCAGACGGAAGGCGCGGCCGCCTCGGACGCCAGCACGACCAACTCCGACGACTGCGCCGAAGGACACTGCATCTGTGCTGCAAGCCATTGCAGCCATGCGGCCATTCCCGCGCCTGAAGCGGTCGCCGAAGCCGTAACCTTGCGCCATACCAGCGCGATTCCGCTCGCGACGCAGCGCTTCGTGTCTTCAACACCCCAGACACCTGAACGGCCTCCCCGCGCCTGACGGCATCGCCGCTCCATGAGGAGTGGCGCTTTCCGTCGGCATCAAGGAGACGTTTCATGTCCATCAAGGGCGCCCATTTGGGCATTCTCGCCGCTGTTCTGCTGGCGAGCGGCGCAGGCTTTGTCATCGCGCGCGTATTCGATCCTCACGCCACAGGCGTCGCGGAGGACCCACACACACCCGATGAGCATGGCGAGGAAGAAGCGCATGTCGAAGGCTTCGTTGCGCTGAAGCTGGAAGACGCCGCCGCAGCGGGCGTACAGCTCGCGCAGGTCGAGCGCGGCGGCGGCGTGGACCTGCTGCTACCCGGGCGCGTTGCGGTTGCAGTGAACGCGCAAAGCCTGATCGGCGCCCCCCTCGATGGCACGATCGTGCAGATTCATGTCGCAACGGGCGTGAAGATCGCAAAGGGCGCGGCGATCGCATCCATGCGCAGCCCGGAGGGTGGCGTGATGCGCGCCGAGGTGGATAGCGCCAAGGCAACGCTCGACGCGGCAGAAGCCCTGGATAGCCGCAACAAAAGCCTGTTCAACGAGGGCGCCCTGTCGCGCCAGGAATGGGAGGCGACCCATGCAGCAACTCTTTCAGCGCAGGCCAGGCTGAGAGCCGCACGGGCGCAGGCGACAGCGGTGGGCGCACCCGATGCCGGCGGCCTCACGATCGTCCGCAGTCCGATTGCCGGCGTGGTGACGCACATTGCGGCAACGCCCGGAGCCGTACTCGATGATGGCATGGTGATCGCAACGGTCGCCGATGCCTCGAAAACGGAACTGGTCTTCGATGCTCCCCCAGCAACGGTCGGCTTGATAACGCCTGGCGCCCGCGTTGCGGCGCAATGGACCGGCGGGCAGACAATTGAAGCAGAGGTGACGGGCGTCGCGCCCGGAACCGCCGGCGCCTGGGCGACCGTGCGCGCGCGCGCCGTTGGCGTCGCGCCGCCCATCGGCGCTGTTGTCTCTGGCAGGTTGGTCGGCGGCGCAGGCACTGTGCTGACCGTGCCCAGCAACGCCGTCCAGACAATCGGCGGCGTGCCGAGTGTCTTTGTGGCCAGCGCGGAAGGATTTCGCGCCGTGCCCGTCATCACCGGGCGCGCCAGCAATGATCGCACGGAAATCGTCAGCGGGCTTCAGGGCGCCGAGCAGATCGCTGGAGATGGTGCATTCCTGCTGAAGGCCGAGCTTGGCAAGGGCGAAGCGGAGCACGATCACTGATGTTGAACCGTGTCATTGACGCTTCCGTGCGCGGGCGTTGGCTCGTGCTGTTGCTTGTGTTGCTGCTCGCCGGCTTTGGCGTGCGTGAACTGATGCGCCTGCCTATTGATGCGGTGCCGGATATCACCAACCGGCAGGTCCAGATCAACACGATAGCTCCCGCGCTTGGGCCTGAAGAGGTGGAGCGGCAGGTTACCTTCCCGCTTGAGACCGCTTTGGCCGGCCTGCCCGGCCTGACCGAAACGCGTTCGCTTTCGCGCCACGGCTTCTCGCAGATCACCGCCGTGTTCACTGACGCGACCGACATCTATTTCGCGCGCAACCTGGTCAACGAGCGTCTGCAATCGGCGCGACAGGAACTTCCCGAAGGCCTGTCACCCACGACCGGCCCGGTCGTTACCGGCCTCGGCGAAGTCTATATCTGGACCGTCGAGTTCACGCCGGAGATCACCAAGGATGGCGCCATCTATGTGACGCCGGAAGGTGAACGTCTGACCACCGCGCTGGACAAGGCTACGTACCTTCGCACCGTGCAGGACTGGATCATCGCGCCGCAACTGCGCAGCGTGAAAGGCGTCGCCGGCGTCGACGTGCTCGGTGGCTATGTGAAGGAATACGGCGTTCACCCCGATCCTTCGAAGCTGGCGGCGTATGGCGTCGGACTGGTGCAGCTGGTTGACGCGCTTGAACACGCCAATCGCATCGCAGGCGCAGGCTATGTCAGCCGCGCAGGCGAAGCCTATGTCGTCCGCGCCGATGCGCGGCTGCGCAACATGGATGAGCTGGCGCAGACGCCGGTGTTGACGCGCAACGGCCAGATCGTGCGCGTGCAGGATGTCGCCACGGTCGAAGCCGGGCGAGCGCCGCGGCTGGGTTCGGCCAGCTCCGATGGCCGGGAAGTCGTGATCGGCACGGCCCTCATGCTTCAGGGCGAGAACAGCCGCGAAGTCGCCCAGCGCGTTGGCGCCCGTCTCGAACAGATGGGCCCAAGCCTGCCCGATGGCATCGTCGTGCGCGCGGCTCTCGACCGGACCGACCTCGTCGAAGCGACCATCCAGACCGTCGAGCACAACCTCATGCTCGGCGCGCTTCTGGTGATCGCGATCCTGTTCTTGGCGCTTGGAAATATCCGGGCTGCGATCATCACCGCGATGGTGATTCCCCTGTCCTTCCTGTTCGCCGCATCCGCGATGAACCAGTTCCACATCAGTGCAAACCTGATGAGCCTCGGCGCGCTCGACTTCGGCCTGATCGTCGATGGCGCCGTCGTCGTGATCGAAAACACGCTGCGTCGACTGGCGCAGAAGCGCGGCGAGCTGCAGCGCGACCTGAGCGCAATCGAACGTCTCGGGGCTGCGGCTTCCGCTACGCGCGAAATGGCGCGTCCGGCCGCGTTCGGACAGGCGATCATCCTGCTCGTCTACGCTCCCCTGCTCGCCTTCGAAGGCGTGGAAGGCAAGATGTTCGCCCCCATGGCCGCGACAGTGATGCTGGCGCTGCTCGGCGCTTTCATTTTGTCGTTCACATTCGTCCCTGCGATGGCTGCCCTTCTCGTTCGCGAACCCAAGGGCCATGGCGAAACGCGCTCGGAGCGCGTTGCGCGCCGCGCCTATGAACCTCTGCTGAGCTGGGCGGTCACACGCCCCGTCACGATCGCAGCATCCGCTGGGGTTGCACTGGTTGCCGGCGTCCTCGCTTTCGTTGCGCTTGGCCGCGAATTCGCGCCCACGCTGGACGAGGGCGATGTTCTGGTACAGGCGCTGCGCATTCCATCGACATCGCTTGAGCAAAGCCAGGAGATGCAGTTCCGCGTCGAGAACACGCTGAAGGCAATGCCGGAGGTGGACCTCGTCTTCACGCGCACCGGCACGGCGGAGATTGCATCCGACCCGATGCCCCCAAGCATCTCCGACACGTTCGTCATCCTGAAGCCGCGCGATGCATGGCCCGACCGCTCGCTTCCCAAAGCCGAACTGGTCGAGCGCATGGAACAAGAACTCGGCAAGCTGCTGGGCAACAATTACGAGTACACGCAACCAATCCAGATGCGGTTCAACGAGCTGATCGCCGGCGTCCGCTCGGATGTCGCCGTCAAAGTCTATGGCGACGACTTCGATGACATGCTGGCTTCAGCGGAAAAGGCCGCTGCTGTCCTGCGATCCATTCCGGGTTCAGCGGATGTCCGCGTCGAGCAGGTTTCCGGCCAGCCGACAATCACCGCAGTCGTGGATCGCACGGCCGCTGCCGCGCAAGGTGTTCACGCCAGCGACGCAGCAGATGCCCTCGCCATCGCCCTTGGCGGCCGCGAGGCCGGCATGGTGCTGGAAGGTGATCGCCGCTTCGATGTCGTGGTGCGTCTTGCTGACGAACTCCGCAACGACCCCGCCGTGATGCAGCAACTGCCTGTTGCGCAGGAAGAAGATGAAGCAGGCGGAACAACCATCCCGCTGGCCTCGGTCGCACGCTTCGTTACCGAAGAAGGGCCGAACCAGATCAGCCGCGAGAACGGCAAGCGGCGCATCGTCGTTCAGGCCAACGTGCGAGGCCGCGATCTGGGAAGCTTTGTCGCCGAAGCCCAGGCACGGGTCGCCGCCGAGGTAGAACCTCCGCCGGGCGGCTGGCTGGACTGGGGCGGACAGTTCGAGAATCTCGAACGGGCCAGCGCCAGACTCGCTCTGATCGTTCCGCTGGTCTTCCTGCTGATCGGCGTTCTCCTGTTCCTGGCCCTCGGGTCGATCTCGGAGGCCGCACTCGTCTTCGCAGGCGTTCCGCTCGCACTGGTCGGCGGCGCGTTGGCGTTGCTGGCGCGAGGCATGCCCTTCTCGATCTCGGCTGCGGTCGGCTTCATTGCTGTGTCCGGCGTCGCGACCTTGAATGGCCTGGTGCTGATGCAGGCGATCAAGCAGCGGCTTGCCGAGGGGGCGCCCCCCGAGCTTGCCGCCGTTGAGGGCGCTGTCAGCCGCCTGCGCGCGGTCCTGACCACTGCCCTCGTGGCGGTGCTTGGCTTTATCCCGATGGCGGTCGCCTTCGGCCCGGGCGCAGAGGTGCAAAAGCCGCTGGCGACGGTCGTGATCGGCGGTCTGACAACGGCAACCCTGCTCACGCTTATCGTGCTGCCGGTGCTGGCGGCCTTCGTGAAAAGAGGTAAAGCCCCTGCCCTGAAGCCCGCCCCTGCTTAAAAAGAGACGAGGCCCCCCGGGGCTGCGCACATTAACCTCTGTCGCAGACCACCAGATTCCGGGAGATTCCCGCCTCCGGCGTTTGACAGGGCGGGGCCATAACGTCTATATGCCCGCTCCCGCCCGCAGCCCGCTGTGGGTGGAACGCTATTTTGGTCGCAAGACCCCCTGAAAACACAAGAGAATTTCGATGTTCGCGGTCATCAAGACGGGCGGGAAACAGTACCGGGTCGCCGCCGACCAACAGATCGTCATCGAGAAGCTCGAAGGCGAAGCCGGCGACACGCTGGTTTTCGGCGAAGTGCTGATGATCGGCGATGGCGACAAGGTCGACATCGGCGCCCCCATGCTCTCCGGCGCTCAGGTTGTCGGCGAAGTGGTCGAACAAACCCGTGGCGCGAAGGTCATCTCCTACAAGAAGAAGCCGCGTAACACGTACCGCCGCAAGCTCGGCCACCGTCAGAGCCTGACCGTGATCAAGATCACGGACATCCTCGCGAAAGGCGGCGCTGTCGCCAAGAAGTCGGATCGCGCCCCGGAGCCCAAGGCTGAAGCCGCCGCTCCCGCGAAAAAAGCCAAGGCTGCCCCCAAGGCGAAAGCTGAAGCAGCTCCGGCCAAGGCCGCCGCCAAGAAAGCCCCGGCCAAGAAGGCCAAGTAGTTTTACGGCCGCAAGGCCACATCGTTTGAACGCGCGGCTGCGGCCGCGGACCAAGGGAGGCCTCGTTGGCCCACAAGAAAGCAGGCGGCTCTACTCGCAACGGCCGCGACTCGAACTCCAAGCGCCTCGGCGTGAAACGCTTCGGCGGTGAGAACGTCCTTGCTGGCAACATCATCGTCCGTCAGCGCGGCACGCAATACCACCCCGGCAAGAACGTCGGCATCGGTCGTGACCACACGATCTTCGCCACCGAAACCGGCAAGGTAGAGTTCCGCGAAGGCGCGAAAGGCCGGATGTTCATTTCGATCGTCCCGGCCCCGAAGCAAGCAGCCGAGTAGGCGGTCCAGGTGAACCCGGGCCGCCCCTCGATGAGGGCAGCGGTCCGAACCTGACACAAGAGATCAGGGGAGGCGGATCGCCTCCCCTTTCTTTTTGTCCTCCCCTGACCAACCCGCGAAGGACGGGGCCCGACCGAACGGCTCAGCCCGCCGGACCCGGGAGAAAGGGGACTGACATGCGCACGATAAACACAAGAAGACTCACCCTGCGGCCCTACGATCAGTCGGACGCCGCGCGCGTTGCCTATCTCGCTGGCGACTATGATGTCGCCAGGATGTGCGGCCGCGTCCCGCACCCGTATCCGATCTCTGCCGCCTACAGCTTCTTCGACATGCTCGAACGCAGCAGCGAAAGCGGCAAGGAACACGCCTTCGCGGTGACGCTGCCGATCGATGGCGTCATCGGCGCCTGCGGCCTGTCGCGTATCGGCGAACCTGGCAGCGCGACGTGGGAACTTGGTTACTGGTACGGTATGCCCTACTGGGGCTTCGGCTATGCGTCGGAAGCAGCGGGCGCCCTGATGGACTGGGGCCGCGACCAGCTGGGCGCGAAAGTCTTCGTGGCCGGCCACTTCTCTGATAACCCCGCCTCGGGCAACGTCTTGCGCAAGCTGGGGTTTGTGCCGACAGGCACGGAAGACCTGTTTGGTCTGGCCCGCCAGCGGACCTCCCCCGCGACGCGTTATGTATGGCCCGAAGGCGCAACGCCGGTTACCTTGTCGGCGCATCCGAGCCACGCCCCCACGTCTTCATCGCACTGACCATGTCCGCTCTCGCCATCCATCCGCTGACGCCTGACCGCTGGGACGACTTCGTCGCTCTCTTCGAGACGGATTCGATCTGCAAGATGTGCTGGTGTGTTCATCATCGCCTGCCTGCGGAGGTTCGTCGCGAAACCGATCCCAAATCGCGCAAAGCCGCGATGGCGAAGATTGTGAAGAAGGGCCCGCCGCCCGGCCTCCTCGCCTACAAGGGCGATGACGCCGTCGGCTGGCTCGCCGTCGCGCCGCGCCCCGCAACGCCGGACTGGAATGTCGGCCGCAAGGCGTCAGCCGCCGAACTGCCTGAACACGGAGAAGATGAAAGCGTCTGGGCCACCAGCTGCTTCTTCATCCGCAAGGATGCGCGTGGGCTGGGCCTCAGCGCGACCCTGCTCGACGCGGGCACGGCCTACGCCAGAAAGAATGGCGCAAAGACCGTTGAAGCCTGCCCCATGGCCCATGATGACCGGCGCTCGACCACCGGCATGTTTGTCGGGCCCAAGCGGGTGTTCGACCGCGCCGGCTTTGAAACTGTGATAGAGCGCAAGCCGGGCCGCCCGCTGATGCGGCTGACGCTCAAGACCACCTCCACGAAAAAGAAACCTGCCGCCGTGACAAAGGCCGCAAAGACGAAGGCGCGCGCGCCCAAAGGCCTGAAGACATGAAATTCCTCGACCAGTGCAAAGTCTATGTGAAGTCTGGCGGCGGTGGAGACGGTTGCGTCTCGTTCCGGCGCGAGAAGTTCATTCCGTTCGGCGGCCCCGATGGCGGCGACGGCGGGCGCGGCGGCGATGTGATCATCGAAGCAGTTGAAGGCCTCAACACGCTGATCGATTACCGTTACCTGCAGCACTACAAGGCGCAACGCGGCGTCCACGGCATGGGCGCGAACCGCACCGGGTCCGACGCACCAACGCTGGTGCTCAAGGTTCCGGTCGGCACGCAGGTGTTCGAGGAAGACCAGGAAACGCTCATTGCTGATCTGGACAAGCTCGGCGACCAGGTTCTGCTCGCCAAGGGCGGTACGGGCGGCTGGGGCAATACCAAGTTCAAATCCTCGACCAACCAGGCCCCGCGCCGCTTCAACCCCGGTCATGATGGCGAGGAGCGCTGGATCTGGCTGCGCCTCAAGCTGATCGCCGACGCTGGCCTGCTCGGCATGCCCAACGCGGGCAAGTCGACCTTCCTCGCTGCCGTCAGCGCAGCAAAGCCGAAGATAGCGGATTATCCCTTCACCACGCTCGTGCCGAACCTCGGCGTCGTCTCGCTCGGCATCGGCGCCAGCTTCGTGCTCGCCGACATTCCGGGCCTGATCGAAGGCGCCGCTGAAGGCGCCGGGGTCGGCACACGCTTCCTCGGTCACGTTGAACGCTGCGCCGTGCTGCTGCACCTCGTCGATGGCACGCAGGAAGATGTAGGCGAAGCTTACCGCGTCATCCGCGCCGAACTTGAGAAGTATGGCGGCGGCCTCGCAGACAAGCCGGAGATTGTCGCGCTGAACAAGATCGACGCGATGACCAAGGAAGAGATCAGCGAGAAAGCAGCCCAGCTGAAGAAGGTCTGCAAGCAGACCCCGCTGCGCATTTCCGGCGCCTCGCAGAAGGGCGTGCCTGAAACCGTGCAGAAACTCTTCCAGATCGTCACGGAACATCGTCGCGCCGAACGCGAAGCGCAGATCGAAGCGGAGATGACGCCCGAAGAGAAATCAGAAGGCTGGAAGCCGTGACATCCCCCCTCGCTTCGGCGCGGCGCGTCGTCATCAAGGTCGGCTCCTCGCTCCTGATCGATCAGGAGACTGGACAGCCGCACGCGGTGCGCTTCGCCGCGATTGCCGCCGACGCCGCAAAGCTGCGCGGTGAGGGAAAATCGATCGTCATCGTCTCCTCCGGCGCCGTGGCCCTGGGTCGCCGCGCGCTGGGCCTCAAGCCCGGCAAGCTCCGCCTCGAAGAAAAACAGGCCGCCGCAGCCGCAGGCCAGCCCAAGCTCATGCGCGCCTGGGAAGATGCGCTGTCAAAGTACAACGCCCCCGTCGCGCAGGCGCTGCTGACCTTTGAAGACACAGAACGCCGCCGCCGCTGGCTCAACGCCCGCTCGACCATGGAAACCCTGCTCGAACGTGGCGCGATCCCGATCGTCAACGAGAACGACACCGTCGCCACAGAAGAAATCCGCTATGGCGACAATGACCGCCTCGCCGCCCGCGTCGCCCAGATGCTCGGCGCGGACGTGCTCGTCCTGCTCTCGGATATCGATGGCCTCTATGACGCCGACCCACGCTCGCATCCGAACGCAAGCCACATCGCCGAAGTCCGCAAGCTGACGCCTGAGATCGCAGCCATGGCCGGCGGCGCCAACGTCTCCGCTGGCGTAGGCTCTGGCGGAATGTCCACCAAGATCGACGCGGCGCGCATTGCGCTGACCGCCGGTTGCTCGACACTCATCACGCTTGGCGCCAATGCCACCGCTGAGGCAGGCCCCCTCGCTGCACTCGCCAGCGGCGCACGCGGCACGTGGTTCCTCACAGATCTTTCACCCGAGACCGCCCGCAAGCAATGGCTCGCAGGCGCACTTCGTCCCACCGGCTCAGTACGCGTAGACGCCGGCGCAGCCCGCGCCCTCAAGACCGGAAAGTCGCTTCTTGCTGCCGGCGTCACCGCAGTCGCCGGCCGCTTTGAACGTGGCGATGCCGTCGACGTCACCGACCCCGATGGCGCAACCATCGCGCGCGGCGTTTCGGCTTATTCCTCCGAAGACGCCACCAAGCTGATCGGCCGCAAGTCGGACGAGTTCGAAGCCATTCTCGGCTATCGCGGTCGCCCGGCCCTTATCCATGTCGATGACATGGTGCTGGTCGGCTAGACTACCAGATCGCGATACTGTTTCGAGCCACGCAGCCAGCCAGCCGCATAGCCACACACCGGCACGACACGCCACTTGTTCTGTGTAGCTTCTTCAGCGACCCGCGCCATCAGCCGGCCAGCCGCACCTGTGCCACGCAGTTCCGGCGGCGCCTCAACCCACAATATGGTCAGCACGCCATCCGCCCTGCGATACCGCGCGAACGAGGTATGGCCGTTCTCGTCCAGCTCGTACTGGCTCTCGGCCGTATTGTCGCGAAGATCGCTCATCACACATACTCCTGCCCCGCCCCACTGTACGCGGAACGGGGCCAAGATCGAGTGGTTCCGCTCCGTCGGCCCCTAGGCCGCGTGCTCCACGGCTTTCACGCCATACCGCGCAGCAGGGACATTCCGCGACAGGTTCGGCAACAGATTCAACCTCGCCGCCTCGAACGTCTGCCAGTCGGCCACCTCCGGCAGCGCCGGTATCGTCACCACCTCGCCAGCATCGAACCCGGCCAGCGCCGCATCCACCATGTCATGCACGTCCATCAGGATCGCCGGATCAAGCGTCTCGATGCCACGGCCCGAACGGTCCCAGATCTCGGTCCGCGTCGCGCCTGGCAACACGGCCTGCACGCGCACGCCATGCGGCGACGTCTCGTTATGCAGCGCCCGCGAGAAGCTCAGCACAAAAGCCTTCGACCCCGCATACACCGCGCCGCCGATCTCATGCGCCACACCCAGCACCGACGACAGGTTGATGATCGCCCCGCCTCCGCGCTTCACGAATGCATTGGCCGCCACAATCCCAAGCCGCGTCGCTGCCGTGACATTCAGGTCCACCAGCTTCTGGAAATCATCCGGCGTCGCGCCAATGATCGGCTTCGACACCGCCATCCCGGCATTGTTCACCAGCACGCCGATATGCGGGTCGCTGGCGATCAGGCGCTCGATCCGCTCAAGCTCCGTCCGGTTGGTCAGGTCCGCAGGTTCAATCGCAACATTGACGCCATGCTGCTCCCAAAGCCGCGCCGCCAGCATTTCCAGGCGCTGGAAGTCACGCGCCACCAGAACAAGATTATGCCCGCGCTTCGCAAACCGCTCCGCGTAAACCGCGCCGATCCCGGTGGAGGCCCCTGTAATCAGGACGGTGTCTTTGGTGCTCATGGCTGAAATCCTTCTTCGGCAATCTGCCGTTGCAGGGGATTTTGGGCTGTGACTTGCATAATGCAATCTGCCCCGCCATATGCTTCCTCATGAGAAGGAAGAGTTTTGCTGAAGACCGCTGCCCTGTCGCCCGCACGCTAGATCGCGTTGGCGACCCGTGGAGCATGCTGATCCTGCGTGACGCCGGCTTCGGCTCGACCCGCTTCGACCAGTTCGAGGCCAGCCTCGGCATCGCGCCCAACATGCTGTCGCGTCGCCTCGAAACGCTAGTGGAGGCCGGGATGCTCGAGCGCCAGCTCTATTCCGAAAAACCTGAACGCTTCGAATACCTGCTCACCCCGCGCGGCCGCGATTTCCAGCCCGTCCTTGCCGCTCTCAAATCCTTTGGCGAACGCCACTACCCCAAACGCCGCGCCCGATGATACAGCCAGCGTCATGCCCGCCGACTTTGTCACGCGCCCGATAGATCCTGACGCCGATGGCGCAGCCCTGCACGCCATCTATGGCGACGCGGAATGTTGCCGCTATCTCTCGCGTCCGGCCACGGCGTCTGTCGCCGACACCATTGCCATGATGCGCGAATGGATGGGCCGCGACGACATCAACTGGGTGCTGGCCGATCAGCCCGACGGCCCGGCCATAGGCCGCGTTTCCATCTACTCATCAGGCCGCAACAATATCTGGGAAGCCGCCTGCATGATCTCGCCCGCCGCACGCGGCCGAAACCTTGCCGCGCGCGGTCTCGCTCTGGCCATCGAAGAAGCGTTCGAGCGCCGTGGTGTCCGGCGGATCATGGCGGATGTTGATCCTGACAACATTCCCTCTGCCCGCGTCTTCGAAAAGCTGGGCTTTGGCTATGAGGGCCGCCTGCGTGGCGAGTGGGAGACCCATATCGGCATCCGCGACAGCCTGATCTACGGCCTGCTGCGCGAAGACCCGCGACCGTGGCGCAACTGGCCTTTATAGCTGCTCCACACCCTGCTAAACGGACGACCATGACAATCCAGCTCCCCCTTGCCGCGCACGACGCGGGCCTCGCCGGCATCATGATGGCCATGGGCGTCTCCGCCCGCGCCGCTTCTGCTGAAGTAGCGAAAGCCGGCCCGGAAAAACGCACAGCCGCCCTCAAGGCCATGGCCGCGCGCATCCGCGCCGCCGCGCCCGCATTGATGGAAGCCAACAAGGAAGACATGGCCGCCGCAACCGTCAAAGGCATCAGCGGCGCCATGCTTGACCGGCTTGAGCTCAATGCTTCCCGCATCGAGGCCATGGCCAAGGGCATCGAAGACGTCGCCGCCCTTCCCGATCCCGTGGGCTCCGTCATGGCGACATGGACGCGCCCCAACGGCCTCGAGATTTCGCGCGTGCGCGGCCCCATCGGCGTTATCGGCATCATCTATGAAAGCCGTCCGAACGTCACCGCCGATGCAGGCGCGCTCTGCCTGCGCGCCGCCAACGCCGCCATCCTCCGCGGCGGCTCTGAAAGCCTGAAATCCTCCCGCGCGATCGCCGAATGCCTTCGCGCCGGTCTCGCCGACTCTGGCCTGCCGCAGGATGCAATCCAGCTGGTGCAGACGCCGGACCGCGCCGCTGTCGGCCATCTGCTGTCTGGCCTCGGCGGCAAGCTCGACGTGGTCGTGCCCCGTGGCGGCAAGAGCCTTGTCGCGCGCGTGCAGGACGAGGCGCGCGTGCCCGTCATCGGCCACCTCGAAGGCCTTTGCCACACCTACATCCACGCGAAAGCGGATCCGGCGAAGGCCGAAGCCATCATCCTCAACGCCAAGCTGCGCCGCGTCGGCGTGTGCGGCTCGACCGAGACGATGCTGATCGATGCCTCCATCGCGCACGCGCTGCTGCCCCGCCTGGCAAAGGCGCTGGAAGCTGCCGGTTGCGAACTGCGTGGCGACGAACGCGCCCGCGCCATCCATCCGATGATTGCGGCGACGGAAGACGACTGGACCACCGAATACCTCGCGCCGATCCTTTCGATCGCCGTGGTGGACGGGCTCGAAGGCGCCATGGCGCACATCGCGCGCTATGGTTCGCAGCACACCGAAAGCATCGTCACCGAAGACGACTCGGCAGCGGAACGTTTCCTTGCTGAAGTCGACAGCGCCATCGTCATGCGCAACGCCTCGACACAGTTTGCCGATGGCGCAGAATTCGGCATGGGCGCCGAAATCGGCATTGCCACTGGCCGTCTTCACGCGCGGGGACCTGTCGGCGCAGAACAGCTGACGATCTTCAAATACGTTGTGCGCGGCAGCGGGCAGACGCGTCCCTGATCGTCAGTGAAGTCATCATTTGATACACTCGGGTATATTCTCGCGTCGTCGCGCGAGATGTTTCCAAAACATTGAAGCTGACTCGCGCGCGAAATAATTCAGCTCCGTGGAGGCATTGTAATGTGGTCGCCACATTCCCGCCTCAACCCAACAGCGAAGTGACCCTGGGTGTGATGGTACGGGGTCAGGCATAAGCAGCTGAAGGGCTCGCTGTGGAAGAACCTCTGGACCAAGCGGCGGGTTTCCCGTCGACGGATGCCGCTGCCAATGGCGGCTCTTTTTTTGGCGTTCCATGGTGGGCGGCGCTGATAGCGCTTGTCCTCTTCATGTGGATGGCGCGCGAACCGATGCGCCGCGTGCTCTGGCAGGTGTTCTTCATCACCGGACGCATGTTCGGCCGGTGGGGCATCTGGCTTCATGAGCACGGCAAGAACGCCCGCTCCAACTGCAACGAGAAGATTGCCTCGCACCGTGCGGACGAACTTCAGGAACGCATGCTGATGCTGGAAGATCGCATCGGCCATCGCGCCGAGCGTCTGCCCAAGGAAACCGGCCCGATCATCGCGCGCCTCGACAAGAGCACGCATTCTCTCGCCAGCACGGCGACGGCCCTCGCCGATATCAATGTGGAAGACGCCGCAGAGCGCGCTTTCCGCGCCGCGATGCCGTCGATCGAAGGCGGTCGCAACCTCTCCAAGCTCGAACGCACCATCGCGCAGCAAACCTCGAAGGCGATGGCCGAACGCTTGACGCCAATCCGCCCCGCTCTCACCGCCCTCAAGACAGAAGGGCCGCGCCTGCGCGAGGTCGCCGACAAGCTCACGAAAACCCAGCAGGAATTCGACAAGCACGCCGACGACGTCAACAAGTCCTTCGTCGAGTTCGAGCAGATCGTGAAGTCGGAAGACCGCACGGCCGTCGCAGCAAAAGCCTCGATCTTCGTGCCGTGGCTGATCGCCGTTCTCATCACGACGATCGCGCTGGCGGGCGTGTTCCTGAACTTCTTCCTGATCGAACGCCCGATGTCGGAAATCGTCGGCGAAGGCGCCCGCATCGGCGGTGTCGGCCTTCCCGCAGTCGCGGCCATCGTCGTGATCTTCCTCGAATTCGTTGCAGGCGTAATCCTGATGGACGCGGCGGGCTTCACCAAGCTCATCCCCGCCTTCCACGCGATGACGCAGTCGAGCCGGCGGATCATGTTCTTCGTCGCCTTCGGCTTTCTTACCGCCTTCTCGGTGCTCGAGATCACGCTCTCCATCGTGCGCGAAGAGATCATCGAACAGCAGCAGGAAACCCGCGACATCGCCAACCGCGCGCTCCTCGCCCCGCCCCCCTCGCCGGACGCAGCGGCGCCCGATGCAACCGCGCCAGCCGAGGAAGGCGCAGCTTCTACCAACGAACGCCCCAACGTGTTCGGCCTTCAGCTCTCGACGTTCGCGCAGGTCATCCTCGCGGCGATCATCCCCTGGCTGCTCGCCGCCGCTGCCCTGCCGCTCGAAGCCATCGTGCGAAACTCTGTCTTCATGGTCTCGATCGCCGGCAGCTACCTGATGCTGTTCGGCGCCTTCCTCTTCAAGACGCTGGCCGTGCTGTTCAAGAACATCGGCCTCTTCGTCCTGTCGATCTACGACCTCATCATCTTCGCGCCCCTGTGGATCGAGCGCCGCGTCAAAGGCGTCACGCGCAACAAGAGCGGCGGTCGGAAAGACGACGGCGGCGATGGCGACGAAGACACGCTGTTCCTTGAGAAGAAATCGTCAAAGTCCGAACAACCGCCCAAGCGCGACCGCGATCGCGACAAATCCAAGGAACGGGAGCTGCAGCAGGCATGATCGCCAAATCTCTGTTGGGGGCTGCCAGCAAAGCGGCTGTGTGCGCGATTGCCATCGCCGCCCTCTCCGCCTGCGGCCTCGTGACCTCGACCAGCCGCTCTGTCTTCTTCGTCTTCGACGTCTCCGGCACCTATGTGAAAGCCGTGCCGGACGCCGCGAAGCTCGCCAACATCACGGTGGCCGACATGCTGCCGGGCGACTACATCGCCGCCAGCCAGATCAGCGCCTGCTCGTTCTCGGAAAAGGAAATCTTCCTCAACCGCCAGCTGCCGCAGACGCCCAGCCTCGCCGCCGAAGCCAAGCGCGAGGTTTTTGGCTCCTTCAACGACTACGCCGCCCACGTGAAGTCCGCGAAGTTCACCGACATCCGCGGCGCCATCGCGCAGGCCGCCTTCGAACTGAAGCAGCGCCCCGAAGAGGCCCGCTTCATCGTGCTCTTCTCCGACATGCTGGAAGACTACGGCAAGACGTGCGACACCTCCGAAATCCCGCTGAATCTCGAAGGCATCCACGTGATCGCAGCCAACGTCATCAAGACCAATCCGGGCGACCCGGAGAAATACTTCGAGACCCTGAAACAGTGGGAAGCCACCGTCGTCGCCGCAGGCGGCCAGTGGTCGCTGGTCTCCTCGCCCGACCAGCTGCCCAAGCTCGTCACGGGGAGCTGAACCATGAGACGCGCCATCGCTCTCGTCCTGCTGACGGGCCCCATGCTTGTCGGCGCCGCCTGCTCGAAGCAGACCGAGCTCGCCTCCAACGCCAACGGCAAGGGTCGCGAAACCGTCGCCGCCGCTGCAACCGGCACGCCGCCGCCGGAGATTCCCGCTGACGAACTTGCCGCCATCGCGACGGAACAGGGCGCAGCGCCCGCTGATCCCGCCGCCGATCCAAACGTGATCACGCCGAAGGAAACCGCCGACACCGCCATCGACTACCGGGCCTCCGTGGCGGGCGACATCAACGCGCTTCCCTCCGTCGGCAACGCCCCCGCGCTCGCCACCGCCTTTGTCGACTGGAAGGGCCGCGCCGCGTCGTCTCCCGGCGCCTATGAGCAGGGACAGGTTCAGCTCGGCGCGGACGCGCAGGAGTATCGCCCCTCCGACGCAGAACTCGTCGCCGCCGAAGCCGGTGATCGCCTGTCCGCCGCGCTCCAGGGTGCAGACGACGCCACCAAGGCCGCCGTCACGGCCGCGTTGGGTGATGCGCCCGAAGCACGCGTCTATCGCCGCTTCGACTTCCGGCATTCGGATGTCATGGGCTCAGGCCGCTATTTCTACGCCTCCAAGCCCAGGGAAGCCGCGCTCCCGCTCTAGGCGTTTGCCAAACAATCACGGGCGTCATCCTCGGGCTTGACCCGAGGATCTTTCTTTCTCGACCAACACACACCATCTGCGCGCCCAAACAGGATCCTCGGGTCAAGCCCGAGGATGACGGCGCTTGATGCGCGCGCTAGTTTCCCGAACATGACACGCCGCCGCCCGCCCTCGCATCTGCGCTTCCCCTCGCCGCCGGGCGATCTCGTCATCGGCATCATGGGCGGCTCGTTCGATCCCCCGCATTCGGGCCACGCCCACGTCATCGAGACGGCCCGCCGCGCCGCTGGCCTAGACCGCGTCTGGGTCTTCGTCGCCGCCGGCAATCCGCTGAAGAAAACGCAGACCGCATTCGTCGATCGCCTCGCCGCCACGCAACGCCGCCTCGGCGGCCGCCGCACCACCGTCACCGGCCTCGAGCACCAGCTCGGCCTGCGCTACACGATCGACCTGCTGAAGCGCCTCAAACGCTCCGCCCCGCATGCCCGCTTCGTCTGGATCATGGGCGCGGACAACCTCCGCGACTTCCACAGATGGAAAAGCTGGCAGGCAATCGCCAGCCTCGTGCCCATCGTCGTCATCGCCCGCCCGGGCGCAAACCCCAAAGCCGGCCTCTCCCGCTTCGCTACCCGCTTCAGCGCCAGCCGCCTGCCGCAATCGGCGGCGCGCACGTTGGCGAGCCACGCGGCGCCCGCCTGGGTCTACATCGCCGCGCCGCTCGACCCGATCTCGTCCAGCGAGATCCGCGCCCAGATCCTGACAGCCGCCATCCCGCCGATCTGAGACCTACTTTTTCGCTGGCGTGTTGAACGCCCACGTCACGCCGTACGGGTCGGCCATCTGGCCGTACTTGTCGCCCCATGGCGCAACCGCGAACGGCATCCGCACCGTGCAGCCTGCCTTGATCGCGCGATCCCACCACGCATCGCCATCGGCAAGAACCAGCTGCATGACATAGCTGGCGGTGCGCTGAACGGCGCCCATGCCGTACTCGATGAAATTGTCCGCCAGCATGAAGGCGCCGCCATTGATTTCCAGCTGGCAGTGCATGATGCGCTTGCCGTCCTCGGCGAGCATGCGTGCGATTTCCTTCGCGCCAAACGCCGCCTTGTAGAATTCGATCGCCTCGCTGGCCCCGTCGAAATTCAGATAAGGGACAACGCCTTTTGCCAGCGCCGCGTCCTTGGGCGGCGGATACATCTCACCGACCTGGATCAACTCCATCACGCCTTCGCCCATGATCTCGAGCTTGCGCGTGGCGTCGGCGACCGCCTCCTCCTTGCTGGCGTACTCGGTCAACGCAAAGCCGCCGCTCGCCATCCAGCCATCGCCCGATGGCGGATCCTCCACGGTGACCTTGCCATCCTTCTTCACGATGCGCGCCGCTGACGTGGCGCGCTTGCCGATCGGCCCCGTGGCCACCAGCCTGCCCTCTGCAATGGCTTCGCTGATGGACTTGCGGACCTTGGCCATGTGCTCAGGGTCGGGCGGGCCCGAGATGGGTGCGCCGGCGGTGGTGATCTGCAGGAAACGGGGCATGGGGCGTCCTCCTCGTGTTTTATCGCAGAGAGTCTTTTATCTCAGAGCGTTTGGGCCAGCGCTTCAAGCTGCTTCGCGCAGATCGTCCAGCCGGGAATGAAACCCATCTGCTCGTGCTGCGCCTTGGCTTCAGCCGTCCAGTGACGCGCCTTGGCCGTGTACTTGGTCTTGCCGGGACCCGCGTCCTCGAAATTGATCTCGGCCACCATGAAGGGCGCGCCCTCCTTCGGGACCCAGTTGCCGACGAAGGCGTCGGTGAAAACGAGTTTCCGGTTCGGAATGACTTCCAGATACTGGCCGGGGTTGGGCATCTCCTGCCCCTCGGGCGACTTCATCACGATCAGGCTGGCGCCGCCGGGACGGTGATCAACCTCGACGCGCGAGGTTGTCCAGGGCTTGGGCGCGAACCACTGCTTCATAAGCTCCGGTTCGGTCCAGCCGCGATAGAGCTTTTCCTTCGGCGCATCGAGGATGAGCTCAAGAACCAGTTCGTGTGTCGGAGCGCTCATGACGGTCTCTCTTTGAATTTCTGAGTGCGTGGCTGCGATCAGGTCGGTTGTACGAAGCTGGGGTCCATGAAGATGACCTCCCAGATGTGCCCGTCGAGATCTTCGAATGTGCGGCTGATCATGAAGCCATGGTCTTGCATCGGTCGCGGCTCCGTCGCTCCGGCTTTCACCGCAGCATCCACCAGCTTGTGAACGTCTTCCTTCGAATCCTGCGAGAGGCAGATCAGGATCTGCGCTGTCTTCGATGTGTCGGCGATCGACTTGGTTGTGAACTCGCTGAACTTCTTGTGCGTCAGCAGCATCGCATAGATATCGTCCGAGATCACGAGGCTCGCCGCCGTCTCGTCCGTGAACTGCGCATTGAAACTCCAGCCCAGCGCCTTGAAGAAGGCCATGGACGCGTCAAGGTCCTTCACCGGCAGGTTCAGAAAAATCTTGGTCGACATGGCTGTTGTCCTTCCGGCTGGGCGTCCCGCCCTTGTTACGTCCCGAGGACGGATGAAGCGACGCCGTTCCGACATTCGAGTCAAACTTTTTGCGCGACAGGAAACCGTTTTGAGGGATGGAGCATATCCGAATTCGCAGGACCGCCAGAAATCTTCGCGAGCGATTTCAATCACCTGCTCAACAAAGATGGGGGACGGAGCCGTGCAGAATCTACGGCGCCCGGAACGGGCGTATTCTCCTGCCCATGACACGGCACAAACACACGCACACTGGGCTGGTAACCCCCTCGCTTCCTCAGCTTTTGCTGACAGCGATGCTGCACGTGTTTGCGATGCTCGTGTCCAGCGTCGCCTCAACCCTCCGGATGACCCGCCGCCGTCTTCCCGCTGAATGCCACAGCGATGTGACGCCTGCAGGTCTGCCCCGAGAGACGACCGACACCTTCAAGGAACCAGAAGCTGTCCCGCAAGACGGCACGCTCACCATCGTGAGCCACACCTCGCCATCCCCCTCCGTCTCGCTTGCTACGCAAACGATCCACCTCCCCCTGCTACGCAGGTGGAGGCAACGCGACGAAGGGGAATTGCCTCCATCAGTGCGCAGCACTGGGGGAGGTGGATCGCCGCGTCTTCGCGGCGAGACGGAGGGGGCCTCGCGCCACATCCCCCGCTCCGTAGGGTGCATCTTGATGCACCTTTTCGCGAGCGCTGCCCCAAGGTGCATCAAGATGCACCCTACGCGCTCCACGCCCTAAACGGCGCTCAAATCCAACCCCACCCCAACTCGCCCACAAGCGAGAACGCGCCCTCATGCCCCTTTGGACTTCTCGCTCTCGGCAATCAGGCGGTCGATATGCATGCGGATGTGTGCAGCCTCCGCCGCCGTGTTCGCCAGACCGATCGCGCGATCGAACGACTCGCGTGCTTCCCGCCGCCGATCGAGCAGCAACAACAGCCAGCCGCGAGCTCCATGAAAATGGAAATACGCAGACAACCGCTCCGCCAGTGGCTCGATCATGTCGAGCGCCGCCTGCGGCCCTCGCGTCTTCGACACCGCAACGGCCCGATTCAGCGTCACCACTGGCGAGGGCTGCAGCCGCTCCAGCGTCGCATAGAGCGCATCGATGCTCGCCCAGTCCGTGTCCTCGAACCGCTTCGCCCGCGCATGCATGGCCGCGATCGCAGCCTGTACCAGATAGACGCCCGTCTTCTTGTGCCGCAGCGCCTTGTCGATAAGGGCCAGGCCTTCCTGGATCAGCATGCCCCGCCACAGCGAGCGGTCCTGGTCTTCCAGCAGCACCGTCTCGCCCTGCGCATCGAACCGCGCTTCGCTCCGCGAATGCTGCAGCAGCATCAGCGCCAGCAATCCCATCACTTCCGGCTCGGTCTGGAACATGCGCAACAGAAGCCGCCCCAGCCGGATGGCTTCATCTGCAAGGTCGGCCCGCGCATCGTCTTTCGGTCCAGCCGAATAGCCTTCGTTGAAAACGAGGTAGACCATCTGCATGACCGCCGCGAGCCGCTCCGACCGCTCGACCGCCCCCGGCGTCTCGAATGCGACACCGGCATCCGCCACTTTCGCCTTTGCCCGCGTGATGCGCTGCTCCATCGCAGCTTCGCCAACAAGAAATGCCCGCGCGATCTGCTTCACCGTCAGGCCCGAAACAATGCGCAGCGCCAGCGCGATCTGCTGCGTCGCCGGCAGGTCCGGATGACAGCAGATGAACATCAGCCGCAACACATCATCGCGATACTGGCTGTGGTCCAGCCGCTCCACCATCGGTGTTTCGACGTCTTCCAGATCGGAAACCTGCGCCTCGTCCGGCATGGGCGCCTGCTTCGACCGTTTGCGCACGGCATCCAGCGCCGCATTGCGCCCCACCATGATCAGCCAAGCAGTCGGATCACGTGGCGGACCATTGATGGTCCAGTTGCGAAGCGCCCGAAGGCACGCCTCCTGGTAAGCTTCCTCGGCCGCATCGAGATCGCGGAAGTAACGCAGCAACGCCGCCACGGCCTGCGGCCGCGATGTCGTCAGCGCGTTCTCGATCCAGACCTGGTCCGTCACCGCGATCCCGCCGGCGCATGATCCTGCATCACGCCCTGCGAATAGACACCATCGGTTGGCGAGCCCGGCAGATAGAGCTGGATCGGACGCAGCTCATAGGCCCCGCCCGGATTGGCCTTGCCAAGCTCTCGCGCGAAGCTCAGCCCTTCCTCCAGGTTTTCGACATCGATGATGTAGAACCCCAGCAGCGCTTCTTTCGTCTCGGCATAGGGCCCGTCGATCACGAGATCCTTCTGCTTGTGCAGCGTGGTCGCCGCCGAGGTCGGCAGCAGGCGGATCGCAGGCTTGAGCTTGCCCGCGGCTTCCCACTTGTCGTGAACCCTGGAGAGATCGGCCATCACGGCGGCGTCCTGCTCCTTGGACCAGCCGCAGACCATCTCTTCATTGTTGTAGCAGAGAACCGCATACATCATCGGCGCGCACCTCGTTTGACCTAAGGACGCACGAGGATAACCCGGCCCGACACGGCCATGCAAAAAGACCTGAAAACTCCAGATATCCGCTAGCGTGGCCGCTTCATCGCCCGGTCGAGATCTGTCTTCATGGCCCTGACCGTCGCCCGGTCGACCGGCGCACACAGCTCCAGCGGCCCCATTGCCACACACAGCAGCGGATCGTCGGCGAGCACCAGGGGTGGTTCTATCGTTATCTCGACTTGGTCGAGATGGATGCGCCGCCCCATTTGCATTCGCCCCCTGAGCAACAGGGCCATGAATTCGGTCAGCGATGTCTGCTCAAGCAGCCAGCCCCGCTCTTCTCCGCTGGATTCGAACACCAGCAGGATGCCCTTGCGGCTCTTTGGCTCGACGCGAACGAGTTTCAACGTCGCAGGTTTCTTTGTCCGGCCTGCGCCGCTTCCCTTTTTGAGCTTCCCATCGCCGCGCGCCAAATCCGCCTCCAGACGAATCGGACCCTATGCATGTCGCATCCGCGAATAACCCCGGGCATTCCCCCGGATTTCAGGGATATTTGCCGGGGCCGGACGCGCTGCGGTCAGGCGCTGTTCGTCAGCCATCCAGGAGCGATGGCATAACGCACAACGTCGACACGGTCCTTTAGCTCCAGCTTTGTTGCAGCGCCGCTGCGATGGAACTCCACGGTCTTCACCGCGACGCCCAACAAAGCGCCTCGCCGCGCTCAGAACGTCCCCGATACCCGCACCGCGACCCACTGGGTTCCCTCGGGGCCGCCTTTCTGTTTCCGCTCTTCAGTGCGCTGCAGCACATCAGATGCACGGCTGCCAGCGAAGAAGCTGCGCACGCGCGTCTCTTCAACGTGGAAGATGTTCGTCACGGAAGCGCGCACCGTGACACCCGGAATCTGGGTAGTCTCGGCGAACACTTCGATGGCGCTGCCGGGACGGTCGAACGCGATCTCTTCGAGATACTTGTACTCGAACTTGTCCGACGTGCCCTTGGCGCTTCCGCCCCACGCCGATTTCAGCTCAGGCAGCTCCTGACGATAAGCGACGTTGTAAGTCCACTCGCGCTCGGTGGAAAAGCGACGCGACTCGCCCGTCAGCGGATCGGTGACATCGGTCTCCTGATACATGCCGGAGAAGCGCACTTCGGCATTGGGAATCAGCGGCGACAGCGGCAAGGCGCCACGCACTTCGACGCCGGTACGCGTACCGTCGCCGATATTGCCCGGCGCATCATAGGTTCGCAAATTTGCCGGCGCGCACGGAACCTGCCCGATGACGTTGCAGATGGTGCGCGGGACGAAGTCCTGCACGTCTTCCACAGCATCGTGGAAGACGGCCATCGTCACTGCGCCGCGCTTACCGAACTTGTGCTCCCATTCGACGCGCGCCTTCCACGTCTTTTCGGGCTCGAGATCCGGATTGCCGATCAGGCTCGATTCATCGACCACGTTGATGGACGAACCAAACTCCGCGAAATCGAGCTGCGCCACTTCGCGGGTCACGCTCGCGCGCAACTGGTCGGTCTCAGCCGCTTGCCATGTCGCGATCAGGCGCGGCTTGGGATACGAAAACTCGCGCTCCTTCACCTCGTCGCCCGACTGCTTGATCGTCGAGGCCTCGTAGATGAATCCGCTCTCCAGCGTGAGCTGCGGAGATATCTTCCACACATCTGTGATGAAGGGCTCGACCCGCGTCTCTTCCACGCGCGTATCCGACACCGGCAACGCCTGCGGAACAGGTCCTGCGCCTATGTCATTGAAGATATCGAGCGTCGTTTCGCGGAAGTTGAAAGCGCCTTCCATGCCGATGTCGATCGTGTGCGCGCCGTTCGGGCGCCACGTCACGAAGCCACGTCCCACGCGCTCGCCGCCTTCCGTGGTGCGGTTGATCGTGCGTATGGTTGCAAGGCCGCTCGGCCCCGCCGTGCCGGTCGGCGTGAAGATGTGGAAGAGATCGTCCTGATCCACGCCAGTGAACGTGCCCAGTCCGATGAGCTTTACCGAAAGTTCCGGCGAGAAGCGATGCTCCCAGTCGGCGCCGACTTCGGCCGTATAATTGTTTGTGTAGTCAACGAAACCGAATGTCCCCCGCTCGAACGCGCCTGCGGGTGTGTAATCGATCGATCCGATATTGGTGGTGTTCCAGGTCGGAGCGATCTGGACGTTCAGGCCAACAGTGTCCTCAGCCGTCGGCCGCCATTTCAGCACACCCGATCCCTGCACGCCGATCTGGTTGGGCTGGCCAAGCTGTTGGCGATACCTCGTCAGATCGCCCGCCGGATTGCGCACGGCTTCAAAGCTTTCGGTCCGGCCGCGCAGGTTCGGAAGCTGGAAATCGAGCGTCAGGTCCGCCGTTTCGCCCAGTGAGAATTTCTTGGTGAGCTGGAACTGCCCGCCGACCCGGTTCGAGTACTGCAGGCTGCGAACGTCGACGACCCATGTGCCTGGCGAACTCTCGCCCTGCGTTGTCTTCTTAAGCACGACGTTCACAAGCTGCGTCTGGCCGCGCACGTCGACATTCGACGCAGAGCCGGAGATCAGCTCGATCTTCGCGACAGAATCCGCCGGAATGCGCTTCAGCTGTTCCGAGATCAGGATCTTGGAGGAAGGCCGCTCGCCATTCACCAGCACGTTGCCGGCCGTCGCGCCAAAGCCACGCAGCGCTTCGCCGTCATCGATCTCGAATCCCGGCACGCGGTTGACGATGTCGGCCGCCGTCACGGGATTGTACTGTTTGAAAAAGCCGACCTCGAACGTCTGCACGCCATCCTGGGCGGCTTGCGCGGGCGCGGCTTTGTCGGTGGGCGACGGCACAGGCGCCTGCTGCGCCATCGCGACGGGCCCAAGCCCGGCGGCAAGCGCAATCAATCCAACCGCGCTTTTGAGCGGTCGTCCCAGCTTGACGCTGTCCATTGCCGTCCTCCCAGACGTATGTAAGTTCGTTTTCTGAACTCAATCTCATCTGGTTCCCAAGCAGGGTCAATCGCTGGGGGACACACGCTCGGACACGAACCCGGGAGGTCGGCATGAAGTGGAGTCAAATCGACGCAATTCCCTGCCCGCTGGCGCAGGCCATGTCGGTCATCGGCGACAGTTGGACGCTGCTGATCCTGCGTGACGCGATGCGCGGGGCGACGAAATTCGACGAATTCCAGCAGTCCACGCACGCGTCCCGAGCGGTCATCTCCGAGCGCCTCGCTCATCTGGTCCAGCACGACGTGATGGAGCGCGTTCAGTACGAGGCGCATCCGCCGCGCTACGAATACCGGCTGACCGCGCGCGGTCGTGCGCTCCAGCCCGTCATGATGACGATGGCGCACTGGGCCGAGACGCACATGCCCAAACGCGTCCGCCCGCCTAACCGCCGCCACACCACCTGCGGGCACAAATTCCACCCCGTCATCGCCTGCTCGGAGTGCGGTGAAACAATAACGCCGGAGACTGTCACATATGACAGACCTCCGGCGCTTGCAGCTTCCAGGTAACTGGTCGAGGGGCGGGCCGCTGGAGGACGAAGAAGCGGTCGCTGAAGCTGATCCCATTCCGGACGGGGGCCGGGACCGGCGGGCCGCAATCGATGCAACCCGCCCCTCTATCCGCGCACCAGGGCGGCGCGGCGGAATTCCGATCTCTAGAAACTCCCTCTCAGCGTGACGCCATAGGTGCGCGGGTCGCCGAGGAGACCTGCATAGTAACCCGAGCTCGAACCGCCCGCGTTGAGCATCTCGAAATAGTCCTCGTCGAGTGCGTTGCGGGTCCAGCCATAGAAGTCCCAGCCATCATCACCGCGGAAGCCGGCACGGGCATTCACCAGCGTGTAGCCGTCGATGTTGAGATAGTCGGACTCAGTGGCGCTCGATGAGAATTCCGAGCGGTAGCTTGCGTCGAGCGCGATGAAGAACTCGCCCTGACGTTTCGCGAACTCGCCGTCGAACTTGTACTCGCCGCCGAATGAAGCAGCCCAGAGCGACAGGCCCGGCAGGCGCGTGCCTGAAGCATCGACGAAGCCGATGGCGCCGCCCGAGTCTTCCAGCGCCGGAGGCGCCTCGGTGAAGCTCTCATACTTGCCGTCGGTGTAGGCGAGGTTGCCATACAGGTTGAAGTTGCTGTTGATGCGCCACGAACCGTCGAACTCGACGCCCTGCACGAGAACCTCGTCCGCGTTGGCGAGGTAGCCACGCAGCGTGCCCGACTGGTTGGATGAGACGCTGACCTGGAAGTCGTTGATCGTGGTGTGGAAGGCGGTGATGTTCGCCACGACGCCCGGGAACGGCTCTGTCTTGAGGCCGATCTCGATATGCTTGGTGTCTTCCGGCTTGATCGACGCAAGGTCGAGCACAGGCTGGTTGGCGCTGTCGAGCGGAATGCCGTTGTTGTTCAGGCCGAACGTCTTGAACGCTGTCGAATAGGTGGCGTAGGCGTGATAATTGTCGGCGAAGTCGTAAGCGACCGTCAGCTGGCCGGAGACGTTGTCGTCCTCGCCTTCCGACTCATAGGCCAGCGGCGTGAGAATGCTGAGCTGGAGGTTCCGCCCCGCCGTTCCTGCCGCGTACTGCGTGCCACCATAGGTCCGCGAGCGATAATAGCCGCTCTTCTCGTCAAAGTTCACGCGAAGGCCCGGCAGGATGCGGAGTTGATCGTTCACCTTCCACTCAAGCTGGCCGAACAGAGCCTTGCTCGTATGGTCCGAACGGATCTCGACGCGTTGACCATAGCCGGTCAAGGCGCCGGCAAGTCCCAGCGTCTGGTTGGCAGTCGTCGGGTTGGTCAGCCAGCGCCAGGCGGCCGAGCCCTGCTCTTCGCGGCCCAGCGTCTTGGTGACCTGGTTGAACCAGAAGGCGCCGACGACATAGTTCAGGTTCTCGCCGAAATCACCGGCGTAACGAACTTCCTGCGACCACTGGTAGGACTTGGACGGATTCTGCGACAGCGTACGGATCGGCAGGCCGAGGAAGTCACGGTCGTTCGACGGATCCCAGAGCCAGTAACGCCAGGCGGAAATCGCCGTCAGCGTGCCGCCGCCGATATCCCAGTCAACGTTCAACGCGACGCCGCCAAGATCCGAATTGGAGCGGTGCGGCGTGTCGAGATCGGTCACGCGATCGAACGGGTTCAGGCTCGGCGGCGCGTAATTGTAGTATGCCGCCTGCGCTGCGTACTGGCGGTTGAGCGGGCGTTGTGTCGGCACCACGCCGGCGAACACCTGCGCATAACCTTCGGGGCGCTGCACGGTATTGTCCGCCGATAGCTTCACATCCAGCGTATCGCTGGGCCGCCACAGCAGCTGGGCGCGTGCGCCGATATTGCTGATGTCGTTGAGATCATCCTGATCCGTGGTGTTCCACAGCACGCCGTCGCGCTGGGTGCCAGAGAACGATACGCGATAGGCCAGGTTGTCCGTCAGCGGGCCCGTGGTCGTCGCCTTGGCCTGGAAGTAACCGAGATTGCCGTAGCTGAGTTCGACATCCGTCGACGGCGTGAATTCCGGCGCCTTGGTCGCGACATTGATCGCACCGGCGGTGGTGTTCTTGCCGTACAGCGTGCCCTGCGGTCCGCGCAGGACTTCGACCTGTTCGATGTCGATGAAGTCCATCACCGACGAAGCGGGACGCGCGAAGTAGACGCCGTCGACATAGAGGCCCACACCCTGCTCGATGCCGTCATTGGTCAGGCCGAACGGAGCGCCAAGGCCGCGGATGTTGACCTGGGAGTTGCGCGGGTTGGTCGAGTAGAACTGAACCGACGGGACAAGCTGGTTGAGCTTGCCGATGTTGAATGCGCCCGTATCAGCCAGCAGATCCGCCGAAAGCACGGCCACGGGGATCGGCACGTCCTGAACGTCTTCCTCGACGCGGCGGGCCGTCACGATCACCCGGTCGCCCGGCTGGATCGCCGGCGGCACGGCCTGCTGGTCATCCGCACTCGGACCGGCGGGCGGCGCAGCCACGGTTTCCTGGACAATTGGCTCTTCCGGCGCGCTTTGCGCAAAAGCGGGGGCCGACCAGAGAACCGCCATCGCGGCAACTGAGATCCCGTATTTGATACGGTTACTCGACTGAAATTGGGTAGTTTGGCCCGTCCGCGCCATAGTCGTTCTCCATATAGCGCGGCCATCCCTGCGCCCGTTGAGAACATTAGAAGCTTAAACACGACTGACTAGGTAGTATTAGTTGGCTTTAGAAATTCTGTTGGAAGGCGGCGGCCAGCCATCTTCTGTCTTCCAGATGAAGATGATCAGGAAGCCGGTCCGCCCGGCCCCGGCCGCCCTTTCCCCTCGCGAGTCCCGCCCCCACGTGATATCCTTAGCGTCAATATCAACTCGAAGGACACCCGCCCTGCCCGCAGTTCGCAGCTCCAAGACCGGCAAGAGTTCAGTCTCGAAACCGGTCGTCACCCCGCCCACGCCGGCCACACCTGATCCGCTCGAACTGGCCCGCCTGGTCGCCCAGCAGCTCGACGACGACAAGGCCGAGAACATTCTCAACATTCCGCTCGCCGGAAAATCGCCAATGGCTGACGCCATGGTGGTTGCGTCCGGCCGCTCGGCCCGTCACGTCGCGGCGCTCGCCGACCATGTCGCGCGCAAGCTGAAGGAAGCTGGCGCATCAAAGGTCCGCGTCGAAGGCTTGCCGAATGCCGACTGGGTGCTGATCGATGCGGGCGACATCATCGTCCACATCTTCCGGCCGGAAGTGCGCGAGTTCTACAATCTCGAGCGGATCTGGGCCTCAGACGCCCCGCCGACCACGCGCGCCGCCACCGCCAACTAGCCCAGCCATTCCAGGTGCGCATCCGCATCCTCTGCGTCGGTCGCATGAAGGACGGGCCGGAGCGCGAGCTCGTGGACGATTATCTCACGCGCGCGCAGAAGAGCGGCAAGTCGCTCGGCTATCGCGCGGTCGAGGAGATCGAGATCCCGTCCAGCACAAAGGATGATGAAGGCACGCGCCTTCTCGCCAAGCATGGGCAAGGCATCCTGATCCGCCTCGATGAACGCGGGGAAGCCTGGACCTCCCAAGACCTTTCAAAGCGCCTTGCCCGCTGGCGGGATGCCGGCGAAGACGCCTGCAGCTTTGTCATTGGCGGCGCTGACGGAACGTCGCCCGCGGTCGCCGCCGCCGCCCGCCACACCATCAGCTTCGGCGTCCAGACCTGGCCGCACCGCCTCGTCCGCGTGATGATCGCCGAACAGGTCTACCGCGCCCTTTCGATCGAGGCCGGATCACCTTACCACCGCGAGTAATGCGCAGACTTGCCCTCATTCTGCTGCTGCTTGCAGCCCCTGCACTGGCGTTTGCCCAGTCCCGCACGCCGCCTCGCGCACCACCGAAGACCTTTACCCAGGATGATCTCAAGCGCGCCGAGACCGCCCGCGACGCAGCCGTGGCCCGCCTGCGCACGCTGGAGGCAAAATCCAGCGCTGCAGCCCGCGCCCTCTCCGACATCGACGCAGATCTGATCGCCGCCGCGGAGGATTCGACCGCCCGCGAGGAGGCCGCCTACTCGGCAGAGGAACAGCTGATGATTCTCGCTGACGAATCGCAAACCGCCAGCACAGCGCTCTCCGCCGACCAGGCAGCCCTCGACGACCTGCTCGCCGCCCTGATGACGTTCGGCTCACGCCGCCCGCCCGCCCTCGCCGCAAGCCCCGAAGATTCAGCCGCAGCCGTCCGCGCCGCCATCCTGATGTCAGACGCTGCGCCGGCGCTCTCGAAGCGCGCCTCCGAACTCAAGTCACAGATCGAAACTCTCAATCGTCTCGCTGCCGAAACACGCCAGCAGCAGGCCAACCTCGCCTCCGCCACTGGCGCACTCTCGGCTCGCCGCGAAGAGATCGCAGCGCTGGCTGAAGAAAAGCGCCGCGCCTCCGCAACGCTGGATGCCGAAACCGCCGCCGCCCGCGCCGAATCCAGGCGCCTCGCTGCGGAGGCGGACACGTTGCGCGACCTGCTTGCCAGTCTCGCCAAGGCAGCCCCCGCAAAGCCTTCCGTGAAGCCATCGCCAGGCAGGACGCCCGCGAAGCCCGGCCCGGCCAAACCTTCGACAACGCCTGCCAAGCCGCCCGCCGCTGTCGCCGCCCGGCCTCCGGCCAGCACGACGTCGCCGCTGCAGCCCGCCGTCGGCACACGGCTCCACCGCTTCGGACAGACCGTGGCTGGCGAAAAGCAGGAGGGCCTCACCCTCGTCACGCGTTCGTCAGCGCAAGTGATCGCCCCACTCGATGCCAGGGTGCAGTATGCGGGTGTTTTCCGCTCCTACGGCCTGATGGTCATCCTTGACGTAGGGAGCGACGTGCTCGTCGTGGTTTCCGGCCTTGACGCCCTTTATCCCGAGGCTGGACAGTGGGTGCTGGCAGGCGAACCCATAGGCCGCATGGCTGACCGCAAGTCGCCATCTCCGGAACTTTATCTGGAGGTAAGACGAAAGGGTCAGCCTGTGGACCCTGAGAAATGGCTTGGGCGCCGGACCTGACGATCGGACCCCAAACCAGGGCTGCGACGAACGGTAGTGCGAAAAGTGCATCGGCGCGGCGTCATTCGCTGTTGTACTTCGCGCAGATGACGGCAAGGTAAGGGTCGGCGGGATATGTCAGAGGAGCAGCGCGACATGCGCAAGTGGTTGTTGGGCGCCATCGCCGGTGCAGGCCTTGTCGGAGCCGGTGTCGGCTTTACGGCCTTCGCCGTAACGACCAACGGAAGCGCCTCCGAAAAGCGAGCGCAGACCTTCAAGCAGCTTGAGCTGTTCGCCGAGATCGTCGCCAAGGCGCAAGCCAACTACGTCACCGAGTTCGACGAGTCTGAAGCGATCGAAGCAGCGATCAACGGCATGCTCTCCTCGCTTGACCCGCACTCCAGCTATCTCGACCCCGACGACTTCAAGGACATGCAGGCCCAGACTTCCGGCGAATACGGCGGCCTCGGCATCGAAGTCACCGCGCAGGACGGCTTCGTGAAAGTCGTGTCCCCGATGGATGGCACGCCCGCCTTCCGCGCTGGCATCAAGTCCGGCGACTTCCTCACCGCCATCGACGGCAAGTCGATTGTCGGTCTCCCGCTCAACGACGCCGTCAAGCAGATGCGCGGCGAGATCAACTCGGCGATCTCCGTCACCATCGTGCGTGAGAACGTTGAGCCGTTCGACGTCAGCCTCACCCGCGAAGTCATTCGCCCTGAAGTCGTGAAGCAGAAGATGGTCGGCGATGTCGGCTATGTCCGCGTCACCACTTTCAACGAGCAGACCGTGAAAGCGCTCGACCGCGCTCTCGAAACCACCCGCAAGGGCGCGCTCAAGGGCCTCGTGCTCGACCTGCGCGATAACCCGGGCGGCCTGCTGGAAGCTTCGATCGAAGTCTCCTCGCGCTTCCTGAATGGCGGCGAAGTCGTCTCCACGCGCGGCCGTCACGACACCGACAGCAAGCGCTACAACGCTGTCCGCGCCAACCGCTATCCGAACGTTCCGATCGTGGTGCTGGTGAATGGCGGCTCGGCCTCGGCTGCCGAAATCGTCGCTGGCGCACTCCAGGACCGGGAACGCGCCGTCGTTCTGGGCGTCACGTCCTTCGGCAAGGGCTCGGTGCAGACCGTGCTGCCGCTCGGCCCCAACAAGGGCGCCATGCGTCTCACCACGTCGCGCTACTACACGCCGTCGGGCAAATCGATCCAGGGTCAGGGCATCGAGCCGGACTTTGAAGTCGCCCAGGTCCGCCTGTCCGACAAGGACATCGCCGAGCTGAAAACCCGCGCCGCCCGCTACAGCGAGTCCGCCCTGCCTCACGCCCTGGAAAACGACCAGGGCGCCGAGCGCAAGCCGCCGCACGTTCCCGCCGACATGCCCCCCGCCGAGTACAAGGGCGAGGACTACCAGCTCGATCAGGCTGTTGCCCTCATCCTCGCCAACAAGGCCACGCCGAAGCCGCATGCAACCGCCGCGGTCGTCCCGGCAGCGGCCCCGGCCACGCCGTAACCTGACCAATACGCGAGACATGAAGGGCCTGGCGAAAGCCGGGCCCTTTGCTTTTCGGGCCGGAAATCTTGCCTGCTACGCCGAATTCCCCAACGTTTACAGCAGGCTCAGCGACCAAACCGCCGCAGCCGCGTTACCGCGTTCTTAACGTTACAGGCTCAAGACTCCGCCATTCGAGCCGGGGTGTATGTGAGGTTTGTATGTCTGCGTCACGAACTGCCGATGGATCGGTCCTGCGCACCGGTCTCAGCCAGTTTGCGTTGAGCATCGCCGCTTTCGGAACGCTTGCCGCCGGCGCTGTCGGCGCAGCCTTCTTCTTCGGCGATGACGACGCGGGCGGCCCGCGCATCGAACTCGCGCTCTATTCCGAACAGAACGGCCCACCGCCGCTGCTCAAGAACCGTTCCTCGCTCGATGCGCTGGACGTGAACGCCGCCGGAGAGCCCAGCCTTGTTGGCGTCGAATACGACGAAAGCATTCCCGAAGACGGCGGCGACGGTGAAGCCGGCATGACCGTCACCGAAATCTCGACCAACTCCGTCAACGCCCCCACCGCGCTTGCCCGCGCGCCGATCGCTGGCTTCTACGAACGCACGGCGTCCGGCGACCTGCCGAAGATCGGTTCCGATGGCCGCACGCCCGCCGAAGCCTATGCCCGCCCCTTCACTGCCATCGCCGGCACGCCGCGCGTCTCGCTGATCGTCGGCGGCCTTGGCATGACGCAGAAGCACACGCTGGCTGCGATCAACGAACTGCCGCCCGAAGTCACCCTGTCGTTCGTGCCCTACGCCAACGACCTGCAGGGCTGGATCAACAAGGCCCGCGCCGCCGGCCACGAAGTCCTGCTCGAACTGCCGATGGAAGCCTACGATTACCCGAACGTGGACTCCGGCCCGCACACGCTGCTGACCAGCGCCAAGGCGGAAGAGAACCTGCGCCGTCTCAACATCCTGATGGGCAAGGCGACCGGCTATTTCGGCGTCACCAACTATCAGGGCGCCCGCTTTGCCACCGACGCCGCCGCCGCGACGCCGGTGATGAAGGCCCTCAAGGATCGCGGCCTCGTCTTCCTGCACGATGGCGCCGCCGCCCGCTCGGTCCTGCCGCAAGCCGCAAACCAGACCGGCCTCGACTTCACCGTCGCTGACCGCATCGTCGACGCCGAGCTGTCGGCCGATGCGATCGACCGCGAACTGCTCGCCCTTGAGGCCCTCGCCATCCAGAACGGCAAGGCCATCGGCGTCGGCTTCGCCTACCCGGTCACGATCGAGCAGTTCCGCCTGTGGGCCGAAGGCCTGAAGGCCAAGGGCTATCAGCTCGCCCCCGCCTCTGCTTCGGCCGGCGTAACTGCGCGCTCCGCCAAGTCGTGACCTACCACGCCCAACCCGAACAGGGCGGGCGCGATCCATCGCTCTACCGGCCCAATGTCGGCCTCGCCATCTTCTCGAAGAAGGGCCATCTCTGGCTTGGCCGCCGTGCTGGCGTGCGCAAGGACGATGTCCGCTACGCCTGGCAGATGCCGCAGGGCGGGATCGATCGCGGCGAGACGCCCGCCATCGCTGCGCTGCGCGAACTCGGCGAAGAAACCGGTATCAACACCAAGCACGTCGAACTGCTTGAAGAGCTCGAACCCTGGCTGTTCTACGATTTCCCGCCTGCCCTGAAGCAGAAGCTCACCGGCCCCTATTTCGGCCAGCGCCAGAAATGGTTCGCCTACCGCTTCACCGGCTCCGACACGGATTTCCGCCTCGACGACCACACACCGGAATTCGACGCCTGGAAATGGGCGAACCTCGCCGAAGCGCCCGGCCTCGTCATTCCGTTCAAGGCTGCCGTGTACGAGGAAGTCGCGAAGCGCTTCGCGAAATGGGCAGAGCCCGTCTAGTCAGCGATTAGTGCGCTGCCGTCGAACCGACAGCCGCCCGCAGCGCTTCCAGATAAACCAGACGTTCGGATGCACGCTTGCGGCGCGCTTCATCGCCCGGATCGTTCGCGTCGGATTTCACCTTGGTGATCTCCGCGTCCAGCGAACCAATGTTCACGTCAGACAGGCGCACCGCTTCTTCGGCGAGAATGGTGAGGCCGGCAGGCGTCACGTCGGCAAAGCCGCCGCGCACGAACACCGGGGTCACGCCCGAAGCTTCATGGATACGCACCACGCCCGGCTTCAGCACGGTCATGAACGGAGCGTGTTTCGGCAGCACGCCGAACTCACCTTCGACGCCCGGAGCGTCGACCTGGTTCACTTCGCCAGAGAACAGCTCGCGCTCGGGCGAAACCAGCGAGAAATTGAGCGTGTCGGCCACGGGTGACTCCTGTATCGCGCGCCGGTCTATCAGGCTGGAAACCCCTGTAAAGGCGGCGATTTGGCCAGACCCGGCCCAGCCCCCAAATCAATCGGCCCGCAGGGTTACCACCGCGATTTCAGGGGGCTGCAGGAACCTCACCGGCACAAGCGACACCCCCACCCCGCCGCTCACGTAAAGCCGCCCCTGCCCGTTGCTGTAGAGCCCACACGGCCATTTCTCGGACCCCGCCGAGGCATGCATCAGCCGCCCGAAGACAGGCAGGTTCACCTGCCCGCAATGGCTATGCCCCGCAAAAGTGATCGCCACCCGATCCGGCGCCGTCGCGAACGCATCGGGCCAGTGGGACATCACCACAACCGGATCGCCGTCCGACAGATCGGCCAGCGTCTCGCCG
>Ga0208460_10000289_pt1 | contig 36920 bp, 36 predicted proteins | sample AD_STIC10_MetaG_FD_184436 | JGI IMG/M metagenome (GOLD analysis project Ga0208460, IMG submission 184436) | Active sludge microbial communities of municipal wastewater-treating anaerobic digesters from USA - AD_STIC10_MetaG (SPAdes) (version 2) | ecosystem: Engineered > Bioreactor > Anaerobic >... | reverse complement strand
CGCGGGCGACCGCTTCGTTACCGGACATCAGAACCCGGCTTGCGGCCGGTACGGGCATCACTGCCGCCATGGCGACTCCTCGATCAGCAATAGGAAACCGCTCATTATACGAAGCAACCTGAGCCGGTGTTTGATGCAAGGCAAGCCAAGCCGCATTTCTTTTCCGCGCCCTGTTCTTGCGGTGGGCAGTGAATTGTCAATTCGCACAGGTAAGAGACCGTCAGGCGGCGGCTGGCGCGAACCGAAAATTCTTGTCGAAGGCCAGGAATTTCAGCGCCGCTTCGACGGAGTATCCCGAGTCTTGCGCTCGTGGTCAAGCGGGTTCGGGTACCGGATTTCGTCTCGAACGACCCGCAAGACCGCGCCAAAACGGTTAAAGTAGCGACAGGTTGAGTAGCTTCGTCCTTCGTTCGTCAGGGCGGCACTTTCTGTTCTCGCATTGCCGAACTTATGATTCGGTATTGCTGTTGTGTGGAATTGACGGGCTTTTCAGATGAACAGAATTCCTCTTGTTGGCAAACGTCTGTGATCCAGTCTGTTCAGCTGCTTCTTGCCAGGCGATCACGGTGGGCAAAATACGTCTTCTTCTGCTTGGCGATCGTGCTGGTGATTGGCGGAATTGCCGCGCTTGTCCTCAAAGCAGGCCTGGTTCGGTGGCCGCTGAAGGTAACGACTGGCCCGTATCTGGAGGGAGGGCCGGTTTTCATATCCACGCTCACCCAAGTTGTTGCGGAAGAGCGCCCGCTCGTTCGGCTGAAACCGATCAAGAACGACAGCCTGGCGGCGAGCGCCAAGGCCATGGAGAAAGGCGAGACCGACCTCGCTGTTGTCCGCAGCGACATTGCGATGCCAACCAACGGTTTGACCATCGCCATCGTCCGGCGCGACGATCTGGTTCTGATCGTGCCTGGCCGCTCACGAATCAACAGCTTTCAAGGGTTGGCCGGCAAGGACGTTGCCCTGCTGAAATCGGCTTTGACAGAACAGGATCAAGGTCTCGAACGGTTGCTCGATGCGGTATTGGGCTTTTATGGCATTTCCCCCTATCAGGTGCGCAGAGAGTTCCTGTCGATGGATGAAATAGGCCAGGCCGTGGCCAAGAAACAGGTTGCCGGCGTCCTGGTCCTCGGTCCGTCCGGCCCAGGCGCTATTGCCAATGCGATTGCCGCCATCACCTACGCCACGAATGTCTCGCCCCGACTGATTGGTGACAAGCAGGCGGCAGCGATAGCCAAGACGATTCCGGGCGCGGAGCCCAACGAGATCGAAGTCGGCGCCTTCGGCGGGGCGTCACCAAAGCCGGAGGAGGCACTGGGTACGCTGGCTGTCACCTTCCGGCTGGTAGGCAGGCACTCCTTGCCCGAATATGTGGCGGGAGAAATCGCGCGCATGGTGTCCCTGGCCAAAGCCAGGCTGTTGTCGAGTTCACGGCTTGCCGTGCATATTGAAGCGCCAGACCCGGAAGATGGCTCCGGCCTGCCCGTTCACCCGGGCGCGGCGGCATTTTTCAACGGGGAACAGACGTCTTTGCTGGACAGCGCGATGGGCCTGCTGTATCTGACCTCAATTCTACTGGGTGTCTTCGGCTCCGGCCTGGTCTGGTTGTTTGGCACCTGGAGAAGCCAGGTGTCCAACGAGGGACAAGGCGACATCGACAGGCTGATTGCCATCATGTGCGAGGGCCGGCGGGGCGTCGATCTGGAAACCATTGATCGGCTCGAAGATGAAATCGATGAAGTTGTCGCCAGATCATTCGGGCAAGGCAAGGCGAAGCCCCTGGATGTCGGACAGCTGAATGTCCTTTCCGTCGTAATCGGCCAGGCCAGACAGGCCCTGGACACGAGGCGCAAGGCCATTCAAACCGGAGAGCCGTGAGCGGTCAGGTCCTGGCAGGAGTTGACTGTGCGCAGGATTCTGCAGGAATTGCCAGTGCTGTCCGTAGCTTCTTAATCACATGAAAGCCGACTGCGCTCGGGCGCCGGTCGTGTTCAAAGCCGGTGACGGTGCGGTTTCAGTTGGTCCTGCGGCCAAACTTCTCGGTGAGCTGGCTAAGCTTTTCCAGGCGGCGCTGCTCGGCCCTGGCAGCTTCCTGTGCGGCTCTGGCTGACTCCTGCTCGGCCTTGCGCTGCTCGGCCTGCTTCTTGAAGCGTTGGCGCAGCATTTCTCCGGAATGGGTGCGCGCCTCGTCGGTGACTTCGCCGGCTGCCGATGCGTCAAGGTTGAGGCGCATGCTCGCTGTCTGCATTTCCTTGAGGTAGCGCGTCGACATGGTGTGACTGCGCAGCGCCAGCCGCAACGCCTTGCGGTTCAAGTCCGGTTCTTGCGCGATGAGCTGCTTGTCGATGCCGATCGCCAACGGGCTGAAATTGCGGAATACGTCGAAGCGGCCCTGCAGATCCTTGAGCAGGGCGCGCGCGTCTACAGGCGATTCAGTCTTCTGGTCGGCTTCGGTCATCTGGGAGTTCCTTGCGAGCGGTGAAGCGTAGCACGAAGCGACGCTTCGCCGAACCCCGCTCAGGCCTTGTCGATCTTCTTGAACCAGGCTTGCATTCTCTTCCAGCCGTCTTCCGCCGCATCCTTGGTGAAACTGGGGCGGTAATCGGCGTGGAAGGCATGCGGGGCATTGTCGTAAACGTGAATCTGCGAAAGGCGGGCAGCCTTGCTGCCTTCTTTCAGCGCCATCTCCATCTTCTCGACGGTTTCCAGCGGGATGCCCGTATCGAGGCCACCATAGAGGCCGAGTACCGGCGCCTTGAGGTCGGCGGCGATGTTGATCGGATGGCGTGGGGTGAATTCATTGACGTCGCCGACCAGCCGCCCGTACCAGGCGACACCGGCCTTGACCTGCGGGTTGTGAGCACAGTAGAGCCAGGTGATGCGACCACCCCAGCAGAAGCCGGTGATCGCCAGTCGGTCCGTATTGGCGCCTTTGGACGCCGCCCAGGCGACGGTCGCATCGAGATCGCTCATCACCTGCGCATCCGGCGTCTTGCTGGTGATCTTGGCGAGAATATCGGGAATGCTTGAATACTGGCGCGGGTCACCCTGACGGGCGAAGAGTTCGGGCGCGATGGCGCAATAGCCGAGCTTGGCCAGACGACGGCAAACGTCCTGGATGTGCTCATGGACCCCAAAGATTTCGGAAACCACGAGGATAACCGGCGGCTTGACCGCACCCTTGGGCAAGGCGCGATAGGCGACCATTTCGCCATCCTTGACCGGCACCTTGACCTCGCCCGCCAGCAGGCCGACGTCATCGGTCTTGATCGCCGTCTGCGCCATCACCGGTTGGACGGACAGCGCGAAGCCGGCGCCGAGGCTGGTGACGAGGAAGCTGCGGCGGTTGAACGACAGCGCGGGAACGAGGCTTTCGAATTCCGGATCGGGGGTCATGAATGGTCTCCTTGGTAGTGACTACATAAGAACGATGTCGTATTGCTCGGGCGAATAGCTCGGCTCCGACTGCAACGATACCGGCTTCTCGATGAAATCCGACAACATGGCCAGCGATTGCGATTCCTCGTCGAGAAAGAGGTCGACCACGGCCGGCCCGGCCAGCACGCGGTATTCACGGGCGTTGAACTGGCGCGCCTCGCGCAGCAGTTCGCGGAGAATTTCGTAGGCGACGGTGCGCGCGGTCTTCACTTCGCCGCGCCCGCTGCACGTCGGGCAGGGGTGGCACAGCACGTGCGCCAGCGATTCGCGGGTGCGCTTGCGCGTCATCTCGACGAGACCGAGCGCCGTGAAACCATTGACCGTCAGCCGCGTATGGTCGCGGGCCAACGCCTTGTTGAACTCTTCCAGCACTGCGTTTCTGTGTTCCTCGTTTTCCATGTCGATGAAATCGACAATGATGATTCCGCCGAGGTTGCGCAGGCGGAGCTGGCGGGCGATGGTCACCGCCGCCTCGAGGTTGGTCTTGAAGATGGTATCGTCGAAATTGCGCACGCCGACGAATCCGCCGGTGTTGACGTCGATGGTCGTCATCGCCTCGGTCTGGTCGAGGATCAGGTAGCCGCCGGATTTCAGATCGACGCGGCGGGCCAGCGCCTTCTGGATCTCCTCCTCGACGCCATGCAGGTCGAACAGCGGGCGCTCGCCGGTGTAGTGTTCGAGCATCGGCTGGACCGCCGGCGTGTATTCGTCCGCGAAGTTGCTCAGCCGCAGAAAGGTTTCGCGGGAGTCGATCAGGATGCGGCTGGTATCGGGATTGACGAAGTCGCGCAGCACGCGCTGGCCGAGCGAAAGATCCTGGTAGAGCGCGGTCGGCGGCGCGCAGACACGGGCCTTGTCACGGATGTCGGCCCAGGTCTTGCGCAGGTAGGCGATATCGGTCGCGAATTCGCCATCGCTGGCATTTTCGGCCATCGTGCGGACGATGAAGCCGCCGGGTTCGTCGGCGGGCACCAGGCGGGTGATCCGCTCGCGCAGTGCCTCGCGCTCCGCTTCCGCCTCGATACGCTGCGAAATGCCGATATGCTTTTCCTGCGGCAGATGGACCAGCATGCGGCCGGCGATCGAAATCTGCGTCGACAGCCGCGCGCCCTTGGTGCCGATCGGGTCCTTGACCACCTGGACGACGATACTCTGCCCTTCGCCCAGCACCCGCTCAATCGGCCGCTCGGCCGGCCGCTCGGTCGCCGCTTCCCGCGCCTGCCAGATATCGGCGACATGCAGGAATGCGGTGCGTTCCAGCCCGACGTCGATGAAAGCCGACTGCATGCCGGGCAGAATGCGGCAGACCCGTCCCAGATAGACATTGCCGACCAGTCCCCGGCTGGCGGTGCGCTCGATGTGCAGTTCCTGGACGACGCCCTGCTGCGTGACGGCGACGCGCGTTTCCTGCGGGGTGTAATTGATCAGTATTTCTTCGCTCATGGGGATAGAATTCTCGCCTTTCCGCATTCTACTATGGCCCAAGCCCCAGAACTCCTCGCTCCCGCTGGCTCGCTGGCAATGATGCGTACCGCCTTCGCCTTCGGCGCCGATGCGATCTACGCCGGGCAGCCGCGCTACAGCCTGCGCGTGCGCAACAACGAGTTCGGCGACCTCGACAAGCTGGGCACGGCCATCGCCGAGGCGCGTAGCCAAGGCAAGCGCCTCTTCGTCGTCAGCAACATCTTCCCGCACAACGTGAAAGTCGGCACTTACCTCGCCGACATGGCGCCGGTCATCGCCCTCGGGCCCGACGCGCTGATCATGTCCGACCCCGGCCTGATCGACATGGTTCGCGAGACGTGGCCGGAACAGGCCATCCACCTCTCGGTCCAGGCCAATACCGTTAACTGGGCTGCCGTCCGTTTCTGGCAGAAAATGGGGGTCGACCGCGTCATCCTGTCGCGCGAACTGTCACTTGATGAAGTCGCCGAAATCCGCCAGCAGTGCCCGGACATCGAGCTCGAAGTCTTCGTCCACGGTGCGCTATGCATCGCCTACTCCGGCCGTTGCCTGCTCTCAGGCTACTTCAATCATCGCGACCCGAACCAGGGCAGTTGCACGAACTCCTGCCGCTGGGATTACAAGGTGCATGCCCCCGGCGATCAGGAAATCCTGCTCGAGGAAAAAGAGCGCCCCGGCGAACTGATGCCGATCGAGGAAGACGAGCACGGCACCTACATCCTGAACTCGAAGGATCTGCGCGCCATCGAGCACGTGCACCGGCTGGTGGAAATCGGCGTCGATTCGCTGAAGATCGAAGGGCGCACCAAGAGTCCCTACTACGTGGCACGCACCTGCCAGGCCTACCGCCAGGCGATCGACGACGCAGTGGCCGGCAAGCCTCTCGCCCCGGAACTGCTGCGCGAACTCGAAGGCCTCGCCAACCGCGGCTACACCGACGGCTTCTACCAGCGTCACCACGATGCGGACTACCAGAATTATCTGAAGGGCCACTCCGAATCCGAGCGCAGCCTCTACGTCGGCGACGCCGTGCGTTTCGATGCGACGCGCGGGCTCATGGAGATCGAGGTGAAGAACCGCTTTGCCGTCGGCGACCGCCTCGAATGCGTGCATCCCTCTGGTAACCATAAGTGGGCGCTTGCCTGCATGGAAGACGCCGCCGGCGAGGCCGTCGCTGTCGCCCCCGGCAGCGGCCATCGGGTCTGGCTGGAACTGCCGCCGGAGAAGGCGGGCGCCTTCATCGCCCGCTTCGTCTGAAGCAGCCCCTGTAGAATCCGGGCCATGAACGCCAACCGCATGCCGCTGATCGACGCCTTCAAGGCGATCGCATCACAACTGATCGTCCTGCACCATCTCGCCGCCTACGGTCCGCTCGCTAGCACCGCGCAGGAAGTCGCGCCGGGCACCATCGGCTGGTTCTACGATTACGCACGCATCGCCGTCCAGGTCTTTCTCGTCATCGCCGGATTTCTCGCGGCGCGCGGTATGTCGCCGCAGGGTGGAGCGTTGGCCGGATCGCCGTGGCCGCTGATCGCAAAGCGCTACCTGCGGCTGGCCATTCCCTATTTCGTCGCCATCGCGCTGGCCGTCGCCGGCGCCGCGCTGGCCCGCCTCTGGATGGACGACGAAGCCATTCCGCCCCCCCCGACGCTGGCGCAACTCGCCGCCCATGCCCTGCTGCTGCAGAGCGTGCTCGGCTTCGATTCGCTGTCGGCCGGGCTCTGGTACATCGCCATCGACTTCCAGCTTTTCGCGCTGATGACCTTGCTGTTGTGGGCCGGGCGCCTGGGCGGACGCGCGCCGGCACTGGTGCTCGCAATGGCGGTCGTGGCGCTGTTCTGGTTCAACCGCAACGAGAACCTGGACAACTGGGCGATCTATTTTTTCGGCTCCTACGGGCTGGGCGCCGCCGCCTGGTGGACCGGCGACCGCCGGCGACCGGCGGCCTGGCTGGGTGTCATCACCGGCGTCGCCCTCGCCGCCCTGTTCATCGACTTCCGCCTGCGCATCGCCGTCGCGCTGGCGGTTGCGCTGACGCTTGGTCTCAGCCGGCGCTGCGGCCTTCTGGAACGCTGGCCTGAGTGGCCCGTCCTCGCCTTCCTCGGGCGCATTTCCTACGCGCTGTTCCTCGTGCACTTCCCGGTCTGCCTGCTGGCCAACGCGCTCTTCGTCCGCCTCGGCCTGAACGCGCCGGGCGCCGCACTGGCTTTCATGGCGCTGGCCTGGGCGGCAAGCATCGCCATCGCCGCGCTGTTCTACCGCTGGGTCGAGAAGCCCGCGGCCAGCGGGCGGATCGCCGCCGCGCTCGGCCTGGCCACAGGCAAGGCCTGAGCGGCTGCCGTCAAGCCTACATCCTGCCCTTGTCCGTCGGGGTTCTGCACATCAGCAATGCCGGAGTCTTCAGGCTTGCCTGATAGGCGGCGACGGCAACCAGCTGGGCATCATCGTAGCTCTTGATGGCTTCGAACATCTCGGCGGGGACATCGACGCGCCTTCCATCGCGGACATCAGTCATCTGCCGCAGCAGATACTTGTAATGCTGGCCGGCCAGGACAGGGTAGAGCGCATCCTTGCGTCCCGCGCCATTCTCCTGATGGCACATGGCACACTTGTTGTCGTAGAGTTGCTTGCCTTCGGCCACCTGCTTGGCCGCATCGGCGCCTTCGTACTTGCCCGAATCCAGCGGGAAGCACAGGGTCCCGATATAGGCCGCGACGTCGGCCAGCGCCTGAGCATCGGGGATTTTCCTGGCAAACGGGTACATCGTCGGGTTGTAACGCACCCCGGAGCGAATGTCGGAGAGTTGTTTGATCAGCACGGTCTGGTGCTGGCCAGCCAGTTGCGGGATGCTGCCGTCACGATTGCCGGCGCCGCTCGGCAGGTGGCAGGCTTCGCAGTAGGCAGTGTAGTATTTCTGGCCGGTCCGCCAGTGACCCTTGAGCTTCAGGGCGTCATCCTTCTCCGTACGCGGTGTGTTCGCAGGGTAACTCCTGATCTGGATGGTAGCGGTCGTCGCCTCTTCAGCCTGAGGGGCCGAGCACACAATTACGGACGCGCCGACCGCCACCATCGCCAACTTCATCCTTGAGATTGCTTTCATGACTCCTCCTGTTTTTTCTTGGATCAAACACCCACCGTCAGACAATTCAACCTGCGACCTTCCTCCAGCAAGAGCAACTTCGGCGCGGACTTGATTGCATCGCAGGTGTCAATTGAAGACGGCCCTGGACTGGCAGCCCATTTGGGGGGCAATGTCCGGGTCTGTCAACCAGAACCTGGCGACGCAGCGATGTCGTCGACCGCTCTTGCGGGGCGGCAGATTTACTATCCCATCGAGTCCCGCCAGGCGACCGCCTCGGATTCCGCTGCCACAGCATCCATCACATCGAGAACCGGTTCGAGGCGAAACTGAAAGACCGCAAACGCAGTGGTCAATTTGTGCACATCGGCGGGCTTGTCGGTTTCGATCACCGCGTAGCCGCCAAACTCCCCAACACGCACGAGGAACTGGTGGAAGCTCAGGCTCGGGGGCATCTGCCACTGCTGAAAGACACCCAATACCCGCTTCTGCGCAGACTCGTAGTCAGAGTGAGACCCGCCCGGGCGCTCCCACCACGTGAGGACGTATTTCACTTTTCCTCCCTATCTCGGTTGACTTCAATAGTGTTGCCGACACTCCCTGGCGCAGCCAATACCGCCCTGGATCATCGGTCTTTTACCGAGGCTGCCTGACCCTTGGGCGCTATCGGCAGAGCCGGCCTGCCGGTCGGTGGCTCTCGGCTCAAGGGAAGCATTGGGTGAGTCTCTGTGCCATCTCGCCGAAAATTCCGTTCGTCCTTGCAAGAGGCTCTCTCGGTCTGCCCACGACCATTGCCGGAAGCGCCGACCAAACCGTCATCTTCTCTCGGCTACCACGCCTGAGATCGGCGAGCAGAACCAGATCTTGTTGCCTTCGCTGTCGAGAAAGCCTCCTACGTAGAACCCCTCTGCGGGATACGGTTGCACAGGATTGGCAACTGTTACCCCGCGCGCCCTCAGTTCAAGCTCCGTATCCGGCGCATGATCGGTGGCAAAGGTGATGCGCGGATTAAGTTCATCCGACGGAAGCGCATACCAACCGTCAGCTGCAGGCTTCAGCATCACGATGACATTGCCCAGAAAGTAGCCTACCTGCCGTGCGCCTTCGAACGCCGGGGGCAAGCCCAGGGTCTCTCCGTAAAAGCATTTGGCGCGCTCCAAATCACTCACTGCCAAGGCGATCACCTTGAGTTTCTGAATCCCCAGGGAACCCATATCCGATGCCCTTTCTGCTTCACCAGTCGAGCCACCATGGCAGCAACCGCCAAGATTCTCTGGCTACCATCTTTTGATTTAGACAAGCCGTATTGGCGGCGAGTTCAATGCCCGACAATCCGGGCCAAGGCAGTCCAGTCCACCGCACGGATCTGCTGCGCCTCAGTTACCGCGAGGACCGCATGGTCAAGAACGAGGCACTTGTCACCGGCCGCGCGATCTCCTGCAGCGATGACCACGGTAGCCCGTCACACCCTTGACGACGACGCTCCGGCGAATGGCTTCGCCACCCTGACGGTCGAACTGGCCACTGTCGTCCGCACTGCCTGCCGCTCACCGCTCGTTTCCGGCAGCACACCCACGTTCGACATCCTCGGCGTCCCCAACGCCAAGCGACGGCACGCGATGGAACTCCTGCAGCAGATCATGGTGCAGTCAGAAACGGATTGGCAATTTCAGGTCAAGCGCCTGAAATATCATTAAACCTCGCTCTTCACTCGCTGGAACTTCAGCCCTGGAAACGCGGAACGCACTGCAGGCCGTGGCGGTCGAGGGAGGCCATGATTGCCGTCATGGCCTCGGCGGCGCCGAGCGGCAAGTGATAGTCGACGAACTTCGTCAGCCGTGTTTCCACGGGGTTGATCTCGACCGTCGGTATCCCGGCGCGTGCCGCCCAGACCACTGGCTCGGCAATGTAGGGGAAGACGCCCGAGGTGCCGATGGTGAACACCATGTCGACGCCCTCCTCCAGGGCTTCGGAGAAACGTGTCATCGCTCCGGCCGGCAAGGCCTCCCCGAAGAGCACAACGTTCGGCCGCAGGACACCACCACAGGCCGGGCAACGCGGCGGCAGCTCGCGCCCCGCCAGATCGTCGACGGTCTCAGCATGGTCGCACGCGGTACAGATCAGTTCCTGGAGATTCCCGTGAATCTCGATGAGGTCGGAACTGCCGGCCTTGCGGTGCAGGCCATCGACGTTCTGGGTAAACACGACGACCCTGGACATCACCTGTTCGAGAACGGCGATGGCGCGATGAGCGGAATTGGGCATCGCCCCGCGACAATTCTGCTCGATCTGGGCCAGATATTTCCAGGTGATGTCCGGCCGGACCGCGAACACGTCGCCGGACAGCGCCGTCTCGATCGGCAGCCCGTCCTCCGTCGCTTCATCGTTGTACAACCCGCCGACCCCGCGATAGGTTGGCAGTCCGGAGTCCGCCGAGATGCCGGCGCCGGTGATGAACAGGACCCGGCGCGCCGCGGCAAGACTGCGGGAGATGCGATCGATGGCGGTGAGTGTATCCACGGCCTCTTACCTTCATTGGCGATACGCCGATTATGAACATGTGGCAAGCGCATGAACAGCCTCCTGCCAATCCCGGATGTCAATGCCCCCGATTGACGATCGGCAGACGGCACCGTCAGCTGGTCGCCACTGTCGCATTCGTTCGCCGGCGGCCTCGATGGCAACACCCGGTCGACGATCAGGCCGGGCGATCTTCGCTAGCTGCGCCTGATGGCAATTGCCGGATGCAGGCTGCCACCGCGGCGGCCCAGTAGCGGTAGGCTGGCTCACCGGGATGGAATCCGTCCGGAGCGAGATAAGACGGATCCCGCGGATAGTCCAGGGAGACCACGGTGCACCGCCCATCGCGGCTGGCAAAACGCAGGAGTTCATCGTTGAAGCGCCGGGCGCGCAGCCCGACACACCATCTCAACGGCTGCGGCAAGGCTGTGAAGCGATGCATTGGCGGCAACGCCGACAGCAGAACGTAGCGGACGCCGAAGCCCGACTCCAACAGATCGAGCAAGCTGGCCAATGCGGCTGTCCACTGCCGGGTTCGCCGGCCGGTGATGACGTCATTGACTCCGATCGAGACAATTGCCACGTCGAAGCTCCCGCCGGCGACTCCCTCGAGTCGTCCGATGAGGTCGCGTGTCGTCACGCCAGATTCCGCATGAAGCTGCCAGCTGACCTTGAATTCCGGGATCAGTTGCGCGACGAGGCGACCTGCCAGAGCGGTCGCCTGCGATGCGGCGCCCACCCCCGCTGCGGCGGAATCACCAAGGATCAGCAGGTTCAGCCCCGGCCCGCCGCCGCTCACGCCAGACCGCTTTCCCGGTGCTTCCGGCAACCTGGGTGTCACGCGCCGGACATACACGCCCTGCGCGAAGAGCAGTGGCGAAAGGGCCAGGGTGGGCAGCCAGCTCAGCAAGCCGTTCAAGGACGACAGTTTCCGGACCATGCCGGCGGATCGGGACGCGGGGGCTAACCCATGTGGAAGAAGTTGAGCTTGTTGCCGTCCACGTCGCGGAAATACGCTGCATGGAAACCGGCGAAGCGCTCGCCCGGTTTGCCTTCATCGGTGGCGCCAAGTTCGATCGCCAGCGCGTAGAGCCTGTCGACGTCGTCCCTGCTGCCGGTGGCGAGTGCCACCATAGTTCCGTTGCCGACAGTCGCGGGCCGCCCGTCAAAGGGCGTGATCACCCCGATGGAAGGCGCCTGCATGCTGGTTCCCCAGGCCACGCCGCGTTCGCTTTCCCAAACGCGCTTGCCGCCCATCGCGGCAAAAAGCTGGTCGTAGAACGCAGTTGCGCGAACCAGATCGTTGGTGCCCAGGGTGACGTAGCCGATCATGATTTCTCCTTGAATGTGGTTGCGATGAGGCGCTGGAGCGGGTCCCGTGTGCGTCTCCAGTTTACGCTGAAAATCCTGATCACTCCGGATCCCGGTTCTTGAAGATTGCCTGCCCAATGCAGGCATCGGGCAGAACGGTCGACGGGGATGATCCGGTTTCCTGTTCTTTTTCGCCGTCGACCGCAGCAGCCCCCCGTAACTGCTGCTCGCGCAGCGCGCGCAGTTCCGGGCTTTCGAGGCTGATGCGGCCGAGCGCCCCGCTCCGATAATCGGTCAGCAGGATCGCCGCCGCCTTCTCGCAGTCGGGTTCTCCGCCACGGCCCTTGAGCAGGCAGCCGCGCTTGCTGGCTACGGCTTCGATGACTGCGGGGCCGTCCAGGCCTTCGGTGGCGAATCCATAGCGCGCCGTGAGCAGCGCGGGGTAGCTTGCGAGCAGAAAACCGGCGAGAAAGGTTGCCACCTCCTCGCCGATGTAGGCATTGACGCCGACCGCGTGACTGGCCGCCAGCATCAGGCCGTCGATCGGATGGTCGATCTTCGGCCACAGCAGGCCCGGCGTGTCGTAGAGGTACAGCCGCGAACTGATGTCAATGCGCTGTTGGCTCTTGGTCACTGCCGGCTGGTCGCCGACGGCCGCGACCTTCTTCCTGACCAGCGCGTTCATCAGCGTCGATTTGCCGACATTAGGGACGCCCATGATCATCAGGCGCAGCGGCTTGACGGCATCGTTGCGATGCGGCGCGAGTTGCTGGGCCAGCGCCGGAATGCGGGCCACATCGCTGGCTTTCTTGCACGATATTGCCACCGCCCTGACCCCCGGCTGCTGGGCGAAATGATCGAGCCAGCCCTTGGTGACCAAGGGATCGGCCATGTCGGCCTTGTTCAGCAGCTTGAGACAGGGACGCTGACGGAAGGCACGCAGCTCGTGAATCATCGGGTTGCTGCTCGCCTGCGGCAGACGGGCATCGACCACCTCGACGACGACATCGGCCAGCGCCAGCGTCTCGGCCGCCTTCTTGCGGGCCGAGGTCATGTGACCGGGGAACCATTGGATGGACATGATCGAAGTAAATCGGTAGATGGGGCGCGTATTATCGCAGCTCACATCGCCGGAAACGCCTTCATGCACATTTGGGTCGACGCCGACGCCTGCCCCGGCGTCATCAAGGAAATTCTCTACCGGGTCGCCGAACGCACCCGCCTGCCCCTGACGCTGGTCGCCAACCAGTGGCTGAAAACCCCGCCATACCCGAGCATCCGGTCGATTCAGGTAGCCCGGGGGTTCGACGTTGCCGACAATCACATTGTCGATCAGGTGGAAGCCGGCGACCTGGTCATTACCGCCGACATCCCGCTGGCCGCGGCGGTGATCGACAAGGGAGCGCTGGCCTTGAACCCGCGCGGCGAGCTTTACAACAAGGAAAACATCCGGCAACTGCTGGACATGCGCAACTTCATGGACACCCTGCGTAGCAGCGGGGTCGACACCGGCGGGCCACCGGCGTTCAGCCTGGCTGACCGCCAGGCTTTCGCCAACCAGCTCGACCGCCTGCTGGCGGGCCGCCAAACTCGCTAGATTACCTCACGCGCTTGATCGAAGCGCAGGTTCGGGAACTTTTCCTTGACCATGTTGAGATAGACGTTGTTGGGTGCCAGGTAGACCGGGTCATCGGCGCCGTCGAGCGCAACGTTGGCGCTGTAGCGTTCGGAGAGCTGGCGCAGTTCGGCAGGGTCACCATGAATCCAGCGGGCGGTCGCGCAGTTGTAATGCTCGAAAATGACGAGCACCCCGTATTCGTTTTCCAGGCGGTTGGCCACCACGTCGAACTGTAGCGTGCCGACTGCGCCGAGGATCAGGTCGGTGCCTGCAAGCGGGCGAAAAAGCTGTGTCGCCCCTTCTTCAGCAAGTTGTTGGAGACCTTTCTGCAACTGTTTGATTTTCAGTGGGTTCTTAATGCGAGCCAAACGAAAATGCTCTGGGGCGAAGGACGGAATGCCGGTGAAGCGGATGTCTTCGCCTTCGCTGAAGGTTTCACCGAGGCGGATCGTGCCGTGGTTGGGAATGCCGATGATGTCCCCCGGCCAGGCCTCGTCGGTCGTGCTGCGGTCGCGCGCCATGAAGGTGATGGCATTGTTGACCGCCAGGGTCTTGCCGGAGGCGACCTGCCTGACTTTCATGCCGCGCTCGAAGCGGCCGGAACAGACGCGCAGGAAGGCGATGCGGTCGCGGTGCCGGGGGTCCATGTTAGCCTGGATCTTGAACACGAAGCCAGAAAACTTCGCCTCACTCGGCTGAACCGTGCGCATGACCGCCGGCCGTGCGATCGGCGCCGGCGACAGTTCGACCACGGCATCCAGCAGACTCTGGACACCAAAGTTGTTGACCGCCGAACCGAAGAACACCGGTGACTGTTTGCCCGCCAGATAGGCCTCGGCGTCGAAGGCGTGCGATGCTCCGCGCACCAGTTCGATATCGACGCGCAATTCGTCGGCCTGCCGACCGATCAGTTCGTCCAGACGGGGGTTATCGAGTCTCCGGATGATCTCGGCGGTCCCCTTTTCGGCTTGCGGGTCGAAAAAGGCGATGGTGTCGTCGTAGAGGTGATAGACCCCGCGAAAACGCTTGCCCATGCCGATCGGCCAGGTCATCGGCGCACACTGGACGCCGAGCACCGACTCGATTTCGTCGAGCAGGTCGATCGGCTCCTTGCCTTCGCGGTCGAGCTTGTTGATGAAGGTCAGGATCGGCGTGTCACGCATGCGGCAGACGTTCAACAGCTTGATCGTCTGCGCCTCGACGCCGTTGACCGAGTCGATCACCATGACGGCGGAGTCGACAGCGGTCAGCGTGCGATAGGTATCTTCCGAGAAATCCTCGTGCCCCGGTGTGTCGAGCAGGTTGATCATGCACTCGCGGTAGGGAAACTGCATCACCGACGAGGTCACCGAGATGCCGCGCTGCTTTTCCAGTTCCATCCAGTCCGAGGTCGCGTGCCGCGAGGCCTTGCGTGCCCGCACTTCACCAGCCACCTGGATGGCGCCGCCGAACCACAGCAATTTTTCGGTCAGTGTCGTCTTGCCGGCATCCGGGTGGGAAATGATGGCAAAGGTTCGACGACGGGAAATTTCAGTGTCGAGAGGGGTCACGGCAGGAATCGGAAAGCGGAAAGTCCGTGATTATACCTTTGCCGCAATGCACCAATGGCTCCGACTGCCGGCCGGGGGGTCACACACAATCGGCAAGCCGGATCAAACCGCCCGCAAGGTCTGCCGGCCGTACCACTCCTCACCAGCCGCGACGGTCACCGGCGTCCGGACCGCGGCTGCCTCGACGCACAGCATGTGCCGCCAGCCATTGGCCGGGATGTCCTTGAGCTTGGCGCAGGCATCGACCCAGGGGTTCCACACCACGACATCGGGAAAGCCCTGACTCTCGATGCCGAGACTGAGATTGCCGGCTTTCAACAGTTGCGGGCGCCGGACGTCATAATAGACGCGGTCGACCTCGCTCTCGACCACGATTTCCGTCCCGGTTTCGCGGACAATCCGGTTACCGTTGGCGACATCCAGGTAGTCATGGCCATGCAGGCCCGCGAGCGCCACATCCTCGACCTGGACGACGCGCAGGTAGGAATGCAGCGCTGCGGTGAAGGCGAAGGGTGCCGGGCCGGTGTTTTCGACGCAGAATTCGACATCGATGCGGTCGACTTCGAGCATCAGCGCAATTTCAGCCCGGAAGGCATGAGGCCACAGGGCACGTGTCGCTTCGTCGTCACCGAGTTCGAGCGTCGCCAGCGCATATTCGTCGCCACAACGCTGCGTCGTCACCGCCCACTCGCTGCCACGAACGAAGCCGTGCTTCGGCAACTTGCCAACGCCGCCAAACTGGGGAAAGCAGACCGGAATTCCGCCGCGGATCGGGACGCTGCCGTCGAAGACCGCGCGCTCGGAAAGAAACAGGCGTTCGCGGCCATCGGGTGTGATCCACGACAGAACCTGCCCGCCGAGCCGGCTGATGACCGCGGACGACCCCCGCGGGCCATGCAGGCGCAAGGCTTCCAGCCCTTTGAATTCGATCGTTTCAATGAAGGGTTTCATGAGGTTCCGGCGCCTTGGGCACGACATAGAGTTGGGGACGGACATGCAGCAACTCGACCCGCTGCCCGAGGAGCGTGACGGTCCCGGGACGCCGGTTGTCGCCGGTGTCGCTGTATTCGAAGCCATAGATGCGGCGCAGGCGAAGCCTTCCATCGTCGTCGCGCACCAGCCGCAGCGAACGGATGGCAACCGTGTCGTCGAGAAACTGCAGGCCCTCATCGGCGCAGGCGCGTTGCGCTGCTTTGACACCGATTTCGCGCACTTTCAGGCTGTCCAGCCAGAGCCAGACAGCGGCAGCAAGGAACACCAGGACCAGTAATTGGAGCAATTCCATCACGCAAGTATACGCAAACCGTGAAACAGGCCACGGCCAATCAGGAATGTGCTGGATAATTCGTCCTCCGTACACCCGTCCAGAAACATGGGGACGACTCCCGGATCGTTCCGCGATCGGCGCACCGTCAACCAGACCATTTCATGCTCAGCTACCGTCACGCCTACCACGCCGGCAACCATGCCGACGTGCTCAAACACCTGGTCCTGCTCCAGATTGCCGAATACATGGGCGAAAAACCGGCACCATTCTGGATCATCGATACCCACGCGGGCGCCGGGCGCTACGCGCTGGAATCGACGCACGCCAGAAAGCTGGCCGAGTACCGCGACGGTATCGGTCGCCTGTGGGACAGGAAGGGCCTGCCCCCGGCGGCGGTCGACTACATCGAATTCGTCAGGATGCTCAACCCGGACGGCAAGTTGCGCCACTACCCGGGTTCGCCCTGGCTGGCCAGCCAGATGCTGCGCGAAAGCGACCGCCTGCGGCTCTACGAACTACACAGCAGCGACTTCAAGCACTTGCAGGAATGCTTCGCCAACGCCGGTCGCCAGGTGACAGTGACCGCGGGCGACGGCTTCGTCGGGCTCAAGGCCAGCCTGCCGCCACCACCCCGCCGCGCGCTGGTGCTGATCGACCCGGCCTACGAGACCCGGGATGATTACATCAACGTGGTCAAGTGCCTGCAGGATTCGCTCAAGCGCTTTCCTACCGGCATTTATGCGCTGTGGTACCCGCTCCTGGCCAAACTTGAGGCGCGCAAGCTGCCCGCCAGACTGAAGCGACTTGGCGCCAGCAACTGGCTGCAGGCCACGCTCGAAATCAAGGCGCCGTCCACCGACGGCTTCGGAATGAACGGCAGCGCCATGTTCATCATCAATCCGCCGTGGACACTGGAAAAGAAGCTTCACGAAACCCTGCCCCGACTGACCGAGATCCTCGCCCAGGGCGATGGCGCCCGATTCACGATCGAAAGCGAGTCAGCCTAGCTCGCTGTACTTGGCCCGTGACCCATGCGCCTTGGCGACCGGGTACTTTTCCGAGTTCTTGATCAGCTTGGTGCGGGCGGCCGCGGCCAGGTCGATACCGGCCACATCGGCGATCAGCAGCAGATAAAGCAGGATATCGGCGCATTCGTCGCGCAGCGCTTCAGCGGATTGCCGATCGATGGGTAGCGCCTCGACCTCGGCGTCGCTCTTCCACTGCGTCAGCTCGAGCAACTCGGCCGCCTCGAGATTGAGCGAAACGATCAGGTTGCGCAGCGAATGAAACTGACGCCAGTCGCGCGCATCGCGGAACTCCAGAACCGCTGCGGTCAACGCTGTGAAATCGCTCAATTTCAGACTCCCTGATGCTTGTCCAGAACGTATGCTAGCGCAAAACCGCGCCCATTCCCGAGTGCCGCTTACGCAACAGACGAGGTCCCGCAGGGGGATTCCGCATTCACCGGATCCCGCAGCGCGCCTTATAGTCGCAGATTGTCACCAGCCACTCTCTGCGGACATTCCTCATGTCGAACCATCGCCTTTTTCCCGCGCTGTTGCTTTCGCTGCTTGCCAACGTTTGCCCGCCTGCCCTCGCCCTGCAGCCTCTCATTACCGACGATACGGGCACCCAGGGAAGCGGCGGCAATCAGATCGAACTGGCCTACTCGGGCTTCCGCCAGAAGATGTCGGGCAGCACCGACCGCCTGGACGTTCTGCCTTTCACCTATACGCGGGGCGTCAGCGAAACCGTCGATCTCTTCGTCAGCGGCAGCTACGGGCGGCTGCGCCTGAGCAGCGCCGACCAGCCCGCCTACGGCGTCGGGACCCCATCCCTGGGCGCCAAGTGGCGCTTCTCCGGAACCGAAGAAAGCGACACGCGGATGGCCCTCAAGCCCGAGGTTTTCTTCCCGATCAATAGTAGCAGCAGGGAGGAAGACGGTTTCGGTACCGGCAAGGTCTCGGGCAACCTGACCTTCATCCTCGAGCAAAGGGTCCCCTTCGGCAGCGTCCTCTTCAATGCCGGCCTGGGGCGCAGCCGCATTCGCGGAGTCTTCGACGATTCCGACGCAACCGTCTCGCGCGTGTCGATCGCGCCCATCTGGGAGGTGAGCGAAGAGTGGAAACTTGCACTGGACCTGGGACAGCGATTCGCGCATGGTAGCGGCACCACGGTCATCGAGAAGTATGCCGAGTTCGGTGCAATCTACTCGCCCGGCAAGGATCTCGATCTGGCGCTCGGCATCATCGGCTCCTCCGACAACCAGGACCCGCGGACGACCACCCGCGCAGCGACAGTCGGCGTCACCTGGCGATTCCAGTAAGCATCTCCCCGTCTCGCCCTGATCACCGGGGCGCCGCCCCGGCCGCGATCACCGGATACAATTCATCGTCATCCCGGATCGACAGACCGATCGCATGCCGCGCCTTGCTTCGCTCAACACGCAAATCCTGATCGGCTGCCTTGCCGGCGTCGCCGGCGGCCTGTGGCTGGCCAGCGCCGAGCCGACACCCGTTGCCGCGAGCGCGCTCTACGGCGCCAAGCTGATTGGCAACCTCTTCCTTGACTTGTTGCGCATGGTGCTCGTGCCACTGGTCTTTTCGTCCATCGTCGTCGGCGTCGCCAACCTGCGCGCCCATGACCAGATGCACCGGGTGTGGACGACGACGCTGGCCTTCTTCTTCGCCACGATGGGCCTGGCGATCCTGATCGGCTTTGGCGCCGCGCATGTCTTCCGGCCGGGGGAGGGTCTGCAACTCGAAATGTTCGCCGCAGCGACGAAGAACCATCAGGCGCGCCAGATGCCACTGCCCGACTACATCGCCCAGTTCCTGCGCGGCCTGTTCCAGAACCCGTTCAAGGCGCTGGCCCAGGGCGAGATCCTTGCCATCGTGACGATCGCCCTCTTCCTCGGCGTCGCCCTGGTCGTCGGCGGTGAACGCTACCGCAACCTGCGCCTGCTGATCCAGGAACTCCAGGAACTCTGCCTGATGATTGTCGGCTGGATCATGCGCCTCGCCCCGTTCGGCCTCGCCGCGTTGCTCCTGCAACTCGTCGCCACCCAGGAGGGCGGGCTGCTCAAGAGCCTCGGCCATTTCATCGTCGTCGTCACCGGAACCACGCTGTTTCACGGCCTCGTGGTCCTGCCGCTGATCCTCTGGCTGTTCACCCGGATGTCTCCCATCCATTTCTTCAAGGGCGCGCGCGAGGCGCTGATCACGGCGTTTGCCACCAGTTCGAGCGCCGCCACGCTGCCGGTCACGCTGCGCTGCACCGAGCAGCATTTGCATGTGCACAAGGACATCGCCAACTTCGTCGTGCCCCTTGGCGCGACGGTCAATATGGATGGCACGGCGCTCTACGAGGCCGCCGCAGCGCTCTTCGTCGCGCGCCTCGCCGGCATCGAGCTCGACATCGCCAGCCAGATGATCATCTTCCTTGTCGCCATGCTCGGCGCCATCGGCGCCCCGGGCATTCCCAGCGTCGGCATGCTGAGCATGGTCCTGGTCCTCGAATCGGTCGGCCTGCCTACCGAGGCCATCGCCATCCTGCTGCCGATCGACCGCATCCTCGACACAGTACGGACAGCCGTGAATGTCGAGGGCGACATGGTCGGCAGCCTGATCGTCCACCGGCTGGCCGCTGTTCCGGAGAGCATCGGACGCTCATGAAGCCGGCACGGATTTTCAGGCCGGCTTGTCCTTGAGTTGCTTGATGAGACTCGTCACCGCATCAACCGGGTAGATCAGCGGCACCATCACCCCACCGATGCGGGTAAACATGGCGACCTGCCCGACGCGGGCGCTGTAAAGTACGTGGTGGCTCTTGATGCCATTGACGTTCAGCCACAGCGTGCTGTCACTATCCATCGGCGTGTGACCGACGATGAAAGTGGTGTGCTTCTGCAGGCCCAGAGCGCGGCGAAAACGTTTGACGTCCGCCCGCGTGTACCCATTGGGCCGACTTGGCTGGAAATGGCGGTTGTTGACCATTTCGATGGCCAGTTCCGGATGGCGGTGGATGTTGACCAGCATATCCTTGCTCACGTCCTCTTTCGGCGCCGCCGCATGACAGGCGACGAAATCCGTGGACGCCACCACAAAGGGCAAGAGGCGATAGAATTCCGCCATGGCTTCCCGATAGGCTTGACCCCGGCGAGCGACCAGTTCCCTGGCCCACAGCAGGCCCTGGGGTACGCCATCCTTGGCGATGTCCTCGGTAAAGGAGTCATGGTTGCCACGGATATAGAACACCTGCTGCGGAAAACGCAGCTTGAGCCGGAAGATCAGATCCATCATCAGCATCGAGCTGTCCATCTCGCCCAGTTTCCCGTCCTCCTCGCAATGCACCGCATCGCCGAGAATGATCAGGGCGGCGCTGCCGTCCTCGAGCGCATCGAGAAAAGCGTTCTGACTCAGCACTGTCAACAGGTTGTCGACCTGGGCATGCAGGTCGGCGACCAGGATCGGGGTCAGACGCCCGGGCAGCATCACCAGTCCGCCGGGCAAGCCCCAGTCACTCCGCGGCCGGTAGGCCTCCTGTCGCATGACTTTGTTGACCTCTTCAATCAGCGCCAGCGCCTCGTCTGCCGGCAACTGCTCGATCGCCCCCCCGAAAATCTCGCGCAAGCGACGGTAGCTGCCTTCACGCATGCCGCGCGCATCGCTGGCAAACCGGCCGATGGTGGCGCCGGCGTCGCTGAGATTGTGAAAGACCAGCGATTCCGGCCCGTGGATGATGACCAGGTGCTCGTCGTCAACCGCATCGGGGTAATTGAAGAGCGCTTGCTGGACGCGATCGCCGGCCCCCAGCGAGATCCAGCTTTTCGGCGTCAGGCGCAGGAAGCCGTTGATCCGGCCGGGCTGGGCGGCGGGATCGACGATGACGAAATTGCCGGTGCTGTTGGGCTTTCCGCGCTCGTCGATCCGGGTTTCGGGATAGAGATGGAGTTTCTTGTCATCCCGACCGAGCGTGATTTCGATCGGCACACGATCGAAGGAAACACGGACCTTGGCGTCGCCCAGCCGATAGTTGCTGCGCAGCCTGATTTCATGACCCGTGCCCACCCCCAGTCGCGCAAGAAACTGTTTCAACGGGGCCAGCAGTCTCGACACCGTCACCGGCCGCCGCTTGGCAATCAGGTTCATGGCAGCGCCTGCGGCCTGCGGGTCGACGAAGCGGCGGGGGGGATTCTCGATCAACTCGCGCAGGTAGACCCGGAAACCCTTCCGGTGCAGATGTTCGGCAAGGCGCAGGAATGCTTCGTGCTGGACCGTGCAGATTTCCCGGCTGAGTTGCTTGTCTACCACGTGCGTACTGTGCTGTGCCCGCTCGGCGCGGCGCTGAAAGACCACTTCCGCCGGCGGCAGCAGAAATTCGAAGGCGTAGCGGCGATACCAGTCAACATTCAAAAAGAAACGTTTGCGCGGCGGCAACTGGATGCGGTCGAAATCGATCGCCGGGATCGGGTCGCGGCCGTAGAATTCGGCGTCGAAAACCGTCACCGCGTCGCCCAGGCCCTGAAACGGCATGCCGAGGTGAATCTCCCGCGGTCGCACGGACAGGATTTCGGATCGCCACCAATGTTTCTTGCCCAGGTCGAGATAGCCCTCCTCCGACCAGCCGCCGAGACGCGTGATCAGGGTGCTCTTGCCAGCGCCGGGGGGGCCGGTCACCAGAATTTGGCGATAACGAACGTCAGAGGGGAAATCGATCCCCTTGATGTTCTGCAGCGCTGCGATGGGCTCGGTCGGCAGATCCAGCATGACTCAGGCTTGACTCGAAGGAAAGACGGCGGCCCATCGGGCCGCCGTCTGGAGAAGTTGCAGAGGATTCTAGCCGAAAACAGCGCGCAGGATGTGGAAGATGATGGCCGCCAGAATCGCCGCAATGGGCACCGTGCTCAACCACCAGAGAAGAATGCCGCCAATGACTGCAGGTCGAGTGCGGCGATACCGCGGCCAAGCATTCACAGATCGAGTTGCAGCGTCGCCAAGCGCGCATAGAGTCCGCCCTGGTGGCGCAGATCCTCCGGGGTGCCGATCTCGACGATGCGCCCGTGATCCATGACGACGATGCGATCAGCCTTCTGCACCGTGGACAGCCGATGCGCGATGATCAGCGTGGTGCGTCCCTGCATGGCCGCGCTGAGGCCGCGTTGCACGAGGATTTCCGATTCCGCATCGAGGGCGCTGGTCGCTTCGTCGAGCAGCAAGAGCCGGGCGCCCTTGAGGATGGCGCGCGCAATCGAAATTCGCTGCCGCTGCCCGCCCGACAATCGGGTACCGCGCTCGCCGAGAAATGTCTGGTAACCGTCGGGCAATCGCTCGATGAACTCGTCCACGAGTGCCGCCCGCGCCGCCTCGATGACTTCCCCATCGGTGGCGTCGCTGCGCCCATAGCGGATATTCTCCAGCGCACTGGCCGAAAAGATCACCGGATCCTGCGAGACGATGGCGATGTCCTTGCGCAGATCATGCAGGCACAGGTTCCGGATGTCCTGCCCGTTAATGCGGATCACGCCAGCGGACACATCGTAGTAGCGCAGCAGGAGCTGGAACAGGCTGGTCTTGCCGGCGCCGGATGGGCCGACCAGCGCGACATTCTCGCCCGGCGCGATGTCCAGGCAGATATTGTCGAGCGCGCGCATTTGCGGGCGGGCCGGATAGGAAAAGACGACGCTTTCGAAAGTGATCGCCGCCTGTCGCGCAGAGACAGGCGTCTGCGGCAGGCGCGGGTCAAGGATGGCCGATTCGGCGTGCAGGAGTTCAAGCAATCGCTCGGTGGCCCCGGCGGCGCGCATCACGTCGCCCCACACTTCCGCCATGGTCCCGACCCCGCCGGCGACCAACGCCGCGTAGAGGACAAAGGAGGCCAGCTGGCCACCGGTCAGGAGGCCGTCATGCACCTGGCGCGCGCCGATCCACAGGACGAAGATGATCGTTCCCATGATCGCCGTGATGATCAATGCCGTCAGCACCGCCCGGACGCGCGTCCGTCTGATCGCGGTGGCAAAACTTGCTTCAGTGCGTTCGGCAAATCGCCGGGCCTCCTGGGGCTCCTGCGTATAGGCCTGGACGGTTGGCATGGCATTGAGGATCTCGCCGGCCAGCGCCGAAGTGTCGGCAATTCGGTCCTGCGATTCCCGCGACAGTTTCCTGACCTTGCGCCCGATGGCAAGGATCGGCAGGATCAGCAAGGCCATCAGGCCAAGATTCAGCGAGAACAGATAGAGGCTGGTGACGGCCAGCATGACCATGCCGCCGATGAACTGGAACAGGCTGCGCAAACCCATCGAGATCGAACTGCCGACGACGGTCTGGATCAGCGTCGTATCACCGGTCAACCGGGACAGCACTTCCCCCGTCTGCAAGGTCTCGAAGAATTGCGGCGCCTGCACCAGCACCCGGGCATAGACGGCGCTGCGCAGATCTGCCGTCACCCGCTCGCCGACCCACGACACGGTGTAATAGCGGGCAGCGACCGCCAACGCCCAGAAGCTTCCCAGTGCGAACAAGGCCAGGAAATGGCCGTTCAGACTCAAGCCGGCGAGCAGTCCGCCAGCCGACCGCTCCCGCTCGCCGAAGCCGAAATCGATCAGGTCGCGAAACGCCAGCGGCACCAGCAGAATTGCCGCAGAACCCAGGCAGAGCAGGACAAAGGCCAGCGCAATGCGCGCCCGGTGCGGCAAGAGGAATGGCCACAGGCCGCGCAAGGCCGACAGTCGGCGCGAATTCGCCGGGCGCGGCGGGGGTTTGTTGGGCATCCGCAATTATCGCTGATCTGGTGCAGGCAGGGTCGCACCCGTTGCACCGGCAGGCATCGGGCGACCACCACCTCTGGTGGCCGAAGCTAGCGGCCCCGCTGGTTGCCGGGAACCTTGTAGAGGTCGACCGGCTTGGCTGGCGTACCCTGCTCGGGCAAAGGCCTGGGCACCGGACGAGGCGGATAGGGACGGATGTAGCCCGAGCCACCGTAGTAGGACGGCACGGGCACATAGACCGGCTGCACCGAACCCGTGGCGCGGCAGCCGTCTTCGAGGTCGGCACGGCGCGACGAATCCAGCGCCATCCGGTCGAGGGTCCGCAGGCAGGACTCGACGCTGGCGGCCGAGGGGCCCGCGTTGGCCGCAGCCTGTTGTTCTTTCAGCTGCTTGCGCTGGGCAGCTTCGTCCTTCTTGCGCTCGGCCTCAAGCTTGTCCGCATAATTCTCGAGCCGATCGGCATCGCGCTCGGCCTGCCGGCGGCTGGCTTCCGGGACGTTATCGTCGGGGATCGCCTTGATCGTGCTGCTACCGCCGCTGCATGGCGAATTCGAAATCTCCGTCCGACCATCCGGCTGGCGGCACTTGTAAACCTCGGCCTGGGCGGGCAGCACCCAACCCAGCAAGGTCAGCAGCGCGAGTTGCGTAATCTTCATGCCTGCATTTATAGCGCAGCCGGGAGCATTTGTGGACCGGGTCAACAAAAAAAGCGCCCGGCTCGGGCGCTGGCGGCGGCCGAGCGACAACTCATTCCATTTCCAGACCAATCGTGACGCGAAGATGAGCCGCAGACAGTGCAATTGGCACGGCAAGGCGAAGCAGACAAAGGCATGGACGGCCTGGAAACGGAATCAGAGGATCATCCCGGCGCCGACCGTGTTGTTGCTGCTCTCGTCGATGATGATGAAGGCTCCGGTACCGCGGTTTTCCGCATAGGGATCGACGAACAGCGGCTGGGCGAGCTTGAAGGTCACTTGCGCGATGTCGTTCATCGCCAGCTTTTCCGCCGCGACTTTCTCCAGCGTGTTGACGTCGAGGCGATGGTCGATGGCGGCCAGCCTGGCCTTGCTGTCGCGCGTCGTATGGCGGATCAGGTAGGTGCGGGCGCTATCCATCGGTGCTTCGGCCATCCAGCAGACCGTGGCGTCGATCTGCTTGACGGCCACCGGCACCTCGTTCGACTTGACGATCATGTCGCCACGCGAGGTGTCAATCTCGTCGGCCAGCAGCAAGGTCACCGATTGCTCGGTGATCGCTTCGGCAAGTTCGACGCCGCCGATCTGGATCGCTGTCACGGTCGACTCGCGACCGGAGGGCAAAACCGTGACGGCGTCGCCGACCCGGATCGACCCGGATTCGACCCGGCCCATAAAGCCACGGTAGTCGTGCAGCGCCGGATTGGCCGAGTCCTGCGGGCGGCAGACGTACTGGACCGGGAAGCGGAAGGCTTCGCCATGTTCGCTGTGCGCGCCGGGAGCGCTTTCGAGAATGTCAAGCAGTGTCGGACCCTGGTACCAGTCCAGCGCGTCGCCACGATCGACGATCATGTCGCCGTTGAGCGCCGAAATCGGCAGGAAGCGTACATCCTGAATGCCAACCTTGGCCGCGAATTCGAGGTAGTCGGCTCTGATCTGCTCGTAGGTCGCCTGCGAATGGCCGACGAGGTCCATCTTGTTGATGGCGACGACCAGATGCGGGATGCCGACCAGCGCCGCCAGCTTCGAATGACGCCGGGTCTGGGTCAGCATACCCTTGCGCGCATCGACCAGGATAATGGCGAGGTTGGCCGTCGACGCGGCAGTGACCATGTTGCGGGTGTACTGCTCGTGTCCCGGCGCATCGGCGATGATGTACTTGCGCGTACCGGTCGAGAAGTAGCGGTAGGCGACGTCTATGGTGATGCCCTGTTCGCGCTCGGCCTGCAGGCCATCGGTAAGCAGCGACAGGTCGACGGCGCCAAGGCCGCGTTTTTCCGAGGTCCGGGCGATGGCGTGTAGCGTGTCGACGAGGATGGTCTTGGTGTCGAACAGCAAGCGGCCGATCAGGGTACTCTTGCCATCGTCGACACTGCCGCAGGTCAGGAAACGCAGCAGGCCGTGGTCTTCGACTCTTTCCCGGGCGGACATCAAAAATACCCTTCCTTCTTGCGTTGTTCCATGGAGGCTTCGCTGGTCTGGTCATCCAGACGCGTGGCGCCTCGCTCGGTGATGGTGGTGGCGGCGGTTTCCAGAACGATCTTGGCGACGTCGTCGGCGTCCGACTCGACGGGGGCCGTGCAGGAGATGTCGCCGACGGTACGAAAACGCACCCGCAGCTTGACAATGTCTTCGCCAGCCTTCGGCAGGTTGGTCAGTTCTCCCGACAGCAGCGGCACATTGACCGGCACGATGGCGCCCTGGCGGATGACCACCTGGCGCTTGTGGGCGAAATAGATCGACGGCAGCTCGAGGCCTTCGCGCTCGATGTATTGCCAGACATCCATTTCGGTCCAGTTCGAGATCGGGAAGGCGCGGATGTTCTCGCCCTTGTGGCTGCGGGCGTTGTACAGGCTCCACAGTTCCGGGCGCTGGTTCTTCGGGTCCCACTGGCCGAACTCGTCACGGAAGCTGAAGATGCGTTCCTTTGCCCTGGCCTTTTCCTCGTCGCGCCGGGCGCCGCCGATGCAGCAGTCGAAACCGAATTCCTCGATCGCCTCGAGCAGCGTCACCGACTGGTGCTTGTTGCGCGATTCGCCTTCATGCTTGAGGACGACGCTGCCGCGGGCCATGGAATCCTCGACGGAACGCACGATCAGGCGTTCGCCCAGCTCGGCGGCGCGCTTGTCGCGGAAATCGGTGACTTCCTGGTAATTGTGACCGGTGTCAATGTGCATCAGCGGGAAGGGGAACCTGCCCGGGCGGAAGGCCTTTTCAGCCAGACGCAGCAGGCAGATCGAATCCTTGCCGCCGGAGAAGAGCAGCACCGGGTTGGCACACTGGCCGGCCACTTCGCGCATGATGTGGATGGCTTCGGCTTCGAGCCAGTCGAGATGGCTGAGCGTCGCGCCTTGAATCGCGTGGGTCATTGCTGAAAAACTTGCGTGGGTTGCTTGATGGCGCCATTGTAACAAGGGCTTAATATTCGTTTAAGAACGAGTCCGCATCTTGTTATTACGCCGGAGAATATAGGGCGTTTTGAAAATGGCTGCCTATCGCCGGTCGACCGCAACAGGTGGTCGCCGGGTCATCAATCGCCACGTTGGCCGCAATCGTGTAACCGGCGCCTAACGCAGCAGGTCACGATTCTTCAGGGTCACCTGAAATTCTTCCAGGTCGGACACGAACGGGATGACGGGCCCGTAATAATTGGCTCCCGGGCCAACTGCCTCGAATTTGAAGCCAATCCTGGACATCGAGCGAAGCAGCGCGCGCTCCATCGCGGAATACCAGTAGCGGATGCCGTTCTGGTGGCTGAAACGAAGCAACTCCCGGTACAGGCCCAGGAAGATCTCCGGGTTGTTGCTGCGGCGTTCGCTGCCCGGTCCGGAGTGTATCCCCGACGTGTTGGCCCTCGATCCCCCGAGTTCCTGGAATTCGCTCGCGACCCCCTGCGAGGAATCCCCGGGCCGGCGGCGGAAACTCTTGCGCACGACCAGGCGCGATACTTCGCCGCACTGCTCGCGCGGGGGAAAAGCATAGTCATCGAAAACCCCGCAGTGATCTTCGAAAGGAAATGGCTGCCCGGCGCCGGCCAGCACCAGGCGGACCGCCCCGACCAGTTGGCCCTCGGGGTCGAACGCCGCGGCGTGCAGCGAACGCTCATCGTAGTCGTCCACTTCAAGCTTGCCCGGATACGCTTCAGGGTTCAGAAAACCACACTCGAGGCAATACACTTCATAACGCAGCGCGGCAATTTGCGGAAACAAGTCCACCCCGGCCACGCCGGCCGGCGGCAGTTGCACAAACGAGAAATGTGGTGTGAGCCGGTCAGGCTGCTCACCACTCGGGACCATCCAGAGCATGGGCGTCATTCTGGACCACCGTCACCGATTAGGCAATTGCCGTCAGCGGCCGATATCGCCTTGATGCCGACGACAACCCGCAACTCCCCGGACACGCAACGGGCACGGCCAAGTCTGCCAGAGCCGGTCCCGACCCATGCGGCACAACAGCGGCAGTGGGTTGCCATGATCGAGCATGGGCACCGGCGCGTAGTCACACGCACAAAAAACCCCGCCGCTCACGCGACGGGGTCTTCATCCGGTTGATCCGAGGTAGCCGGTCACGCCGGCCCCCTTGGATACAGATCTTAGCCGTTGGTCTTGCGGCGGCGGAAAGCTGCGCCCATACCAAACAGTCCCAGCCCCAGAAGTGCGAGGCTGCCCGGCTCAGGAACATCCAGACGCATGCCGATCGTTATCCAGTTCACGTTCTGTTCCTTGGTCAAGACGCAGAAGTTGCCAGCTTGACATGCAGAATTACCCCACAAGTCGCCCGGGTTGATGATGAAAGCGTTGGGGCTCACACCGATCAGCGCGAAACTGAGGTGGTAATTCGTGCCGCCGATATTGATGGGGGTCGAAGCAAATCCGCCTGTTGCGAACTGGAAGATATCGCAACTGATCCCGCTATTGTCAGGGCAGTTGTAGTTGGCATCATTGTTCGGCGTCTCGAAAAACAGGAAGGAAACGTCATTGATCGGAGTCGGAGTGCCATTGATGGTCAACTCGGACCGCACAATGCCGGAGGTCAGGAGACCACTTGAGTCGGAGCTGATGGTCTGATTGCTGTGAAAGACGTCGCTGATCGGAATGTAACCCGCACCCGAAGTCAACATATTGACGCCGGGTCCGCTGTTGAGGGAAACAACCTTCAATGAACTGTCAGGGGTTCCATCGGAGGTAAAGGCAGCAGGCGCTGCGCTGACCACTTGGTTGGCGCCATCAATCACGGTGGAGATCGGCGAGACGAGCGAGGTCGTCCCGCGAGCGGGATTGTCATTGCCCCACCACAGCGCATCGTACCGCGCATCCCCACCCAGAGCACCGACCGGGCCGGCGTTGGCGATCCCGCCAGTTTGCGGGGTAACCGCATTGAACACGAAACCGCTGTTCTGCGACCAGTCAACGCTGACAGCCGACGCGCTGCTTGCGAAGCCGCCCACGGAAGCTGCCAGAATCGCCAGGCTAATGATTGATTTTTTCATGGTAAGACTCCTTGAGAGTTTGAGTTCCTGAAGGCTATTCACCTTCGCACCTCTTATAGAGCAATTGGCGTGCCAGAACCTACAAGCTGTTGTTTATTATATGATTCAATTGCACAATCCGGCTCAACTTGATTTTCACTGTAAAGAAATCCGACACATCTTGACCAGTTGCATGGTGCTGGTCACAGGGAACAATCACGGTCGGGTTGGGAAAAGGGGACGGCACCGTCACTGTGAACAGGCCGGCTCGGCTCGCTGCGACCGTTGTCCCGACCTGGCCGGGCAGGCGAGGCTCGCCCGGACTTGCTCGCTTGCCATGCGAGCGATCATTGTTCGGACGTTAACCAGTAGACGAACTTGCGCTCGTAATCGATGGTCTTGCCGTGCGGGAATTCGTCGTAGGCCATGCAGGTCACCGTCAACGGGGTGTCTGGCAGTCGCGGGGCTATTTCCTGCCCAAGCCGGCTGGTGAGCTCGGGCAGGTTCATCTCGGCGCCACGCGCGGCCTGAACCTGCCAGCACAATCCGTTCGCGGCGCCGCTGATCCGGTGCGCGCCGCTGAGCTGGCGGGCAATTTCCGGGCTGCCGTACAGGGCCTCCTTGAAGGTATCGACATGCCCGCCGCCCGGCAGTTGGTCCTTGCTACGCCCGTGGAGCGCGATGATCGGCAGCGCCGGCGGCAAATATCCCGGCGCAATGGCGTCAGCAAGCTGCTTGAGTTGCGCCGGTGAAACGAAGCGGGCGCGATCGCCGGTCTTGTAGCGCAACAGCGGCAGCGGGACGGCCGGATCGAGCAGGGTCACCACCAGATCGCCATTGCCGTTGTCATCAGCGTAAAGAATCTCGACACTCGTACGCAGCGGGCTATAGACCATGAAGGTCGGCACCGGCATGCTGGCGCTTGTCGGCCCAAGCAGGCGCTCGCGCAGTTGCGGGTCACGGGCACAGGCACGGCGCAGGGCGACGGTTTCACGGGTCTCGTTGAAGAGATTCAGGCCCAATTCGCCGACGCCCATGGAACTGCCGATCATTCCACTGCCCGGGTCGTCGGGATCGATGCCGAGAACGCCGGCCAGGTAGTCGCGGAAGGACTCGGTGAAGGTTTCTTCGCCGACGATGACGTTGAGCCGGTGGCGGCGCCAGTCGAGCCCGATGTCCTGCGAGTGGTCGCAGACCTTCTTGAGGAAAAGCGGGTCGCCGCAGAGGACAATCTGTTCGAACAGGTCGCCGACCTGGTTGACGAGGGCACAGGCCATGTCTTCACGGACACTGACATTGGCGACACAGACGGCATCCGACTGGAAGGTGACTCCCATCGGCAGGCAGTTGATGAGCAGGGTGCGGCGGCGATCAGTGTCGAAGGCCAGATCGAGGCCAAGATCGATGGTGAAGGCGGTATCCTTCAATTGCGCCCGAGTGCTGAGACCCAGGGCAAATCCACCGCCGCCGTGGCCGGAACTGGTCAGCACCGAGGCAAGATCACGGGTCTTGATGTCCTCGGCGAGAAGTTCGCGCGCGCCAAAGCGCTTGAAGGTCATCGCCTTGTCGAGAACAGGGCACTGGTCACGGAAGTCCTGCGGCGTCCGGATCAACGCCGGATCGATGCCCGCCTCGGCAAGCAGTGTCCGGTAGGCCGGCGAACAGCGGGCTGCGCGATGAAAGGATTTCAGCAGCTTGCCCTCGCCCAAGGCAAGCAGGCTCGCCGGCGAACTGCCGGCGAGGCGCCAACGGATCAATTGCCGCGCCAGTCTCGCAAGAAGGGGCCTCATGTCGGGTATTGGAGTCTGGTGGATGTCATTTTGCGGATGGGGCCCTCTCCAGCCCGGATTCAGGGAGTCGTCAGGCCCTATGCCGGCGACCGGCGCCGACCAGTCCAGTGGCGACCGGAGCTAGGGCTTTCCGGCGGTGGCGAATTTCATCTTCATCCAGGTGCTGAACAGCAACCAGGGCGAGATCGAGCGGTCGTTGAACCAGGCCAGGAGCAGCGGGTTCTGCTGCTGCAGGTTGGCCAGGAGTTCTTCAAGGTCCGCCATGAAGGGGGTGACGGGACCGTAGTAGTCTGTCTCCGGCCCGATCGGGTTGAAATCGAAACCCATACGCGACAGAGAGCGTGCAAGCGGCTGCTCCATGGCGGCAAACCAGTAGCGAATGCCCGCCTGGCGACTGAACCGGAAGATTTCCCGATAGAGGCCGAGCAGGATCTCCGGACTATTGCTGCGCCGCTCCCTGCCCGGCTTGCGCTGCGTGGCCGGGACAATGGCGCCCGGACTGCCACGTTCCTGAAACTCTTTCGTTATCCCCTGCATGGAGTCCCCCGGACGCCGCCGGAAACTCTTGAGCACGACGAGTCGCGATACCTCGCCGCATTGCTCGCGCGGGGGAAAAACGAAGTCATCGAACACCGTGCAATGCTCTTCGAAGGGATAGCGCTGGTCGGCGGCGGCCTGCACCAGGCGCATCGTGCCGACCATGAGTCGGTCGGCATTGTGCGCGGCGGCGTGCACCGAGCGTTCGTCGTAGTCGTCGATTTCGACCTGACGGGGGTAGTCTTCCGGATTGAGATAGCGGCACTCGAGGCAATACACTTCATAGCGCAGCGCGGCAATCTGCCTGAACAGGTCGGTCTCGACGACATTCCCCGGCCGAAGTTGTTCGAACGAGAAATGTGGCGCCAGCAGGTCGCGATGCTTGCCGCCAACGAGAGCCTCAATAAGCATTGTCAACACCCCGTGGAAGTCGAGATTCGGCGCAGCGACCCTTGGCGCCGATGCCCACCGACACTGTGCGCGCCACTATGACATTCAAACCGTGCTTTGCCAAGACCCAAGTGCAACAGCTTGAATCCCGCGCCAGTCCATGGGGACAGGTGCGATCATCTCAGCGTCCGTCTCCACGGCCCGGAAGATCGAATATCGGCATTTCCTGCGGTCGACCGCAGCCATTACCCTGTTTCGCTCAGGGCTTGTCCAGCCAGAACAGCGCGGTGATCGTCTTGCCATCGGTGATCTGACCGTTCCAGACGGCGGCCCTGGCTTCCGCCGGCGTGAGTTCGAGCACCTCAAGGAACTCGTTGTGGTCAAGCTGCTTTTCCGCGGCGCGATGCAGTCCGCGTGCCGCGAAAATCTCGATCCGCTCATCCGAATAGCCGATGCAGGGATGCATGACCCCGAGGTACTCCCAGTCGCTCGCGACGTGGCCGGTTTCTTCCAGCAGTTCGCGGCGCGCCGTGTCGAGAATGGCTTCGCCCGGGTCGATCTTGCCCGCCGGCAATTCGAGGAATACACGGCGCAACGGGTAGCGGAACTGCCTTTCGAACAGCAGCTTGCCGTTGTCCAGGAAGGCGAGAACGACGACCGCACCGGGATGAACGATGTACTCGCGCACGGTCTGCTTACCGTTGGGGAGCCGCACCTTGTCCTTGCGCACGTCGAGCAGCGCGCCCTTGAACACGCGCTCGCTGGTGATTTCTGATTCGAGAAGGTGGTTGTCGTGACTCATTGAATGAAAACGCCCCGGATCTCGGGGCGCTGGTTGGCGTGCCTGGCCGGATCGCTCAGAGCGAGCGCAGCAGGGCATAGGCGCATAGCGACATGAGCATCTGCGGAAAAATGCCGAGCAGTGCGACGGCGAGGCCGTTGGCGGAGATCAGGATGCGCATGTCCATGCCGGCGGTCAATGGCGAAGTGTCGACCGGCGGGTCGAAGTACATCAGCTTGACCACACGCAGGTAATAGAAGGCGCCGATCAGCGAGAAGAGGACTGCAACGATCGCCAGCCACATGTAACCGGCGGCGACGACAGCCTGCAGAACCGAGAACTTGGCGAAGAAACCGACGAAGAACGGGATGCCGGCCATTGAGAACATCATCATCAGCATGATGCCGGCAAACCAGGGGCTGCGCTTGTTGAGGCCTTTGTAATCGTCGAGATTCTCAGCTTCGAAGCCCGCGCGCGCCATCAGCAGGATCATCCCGAAGGTGCCGGTCGTCATCACCACATAGGCCAGTACGTAGAACATTGCCGAACTGTAGGCATTGAGCGCGAAGCGGGCGTCGCCGCCAACGACCCCGGTCGTAATGCCGAGCAGCATGAAACCCATGTGTGAGATGGCCGAATACGCCAGCATGCGCTTGAGATTGGTCTGGGCAATCGCGGCCAGGTTGCCGATCGCCATCGACAATACTGACAGGATGACCAGCATCACCTGCCAGTCCTGGGCCAGGCTGATCATGCCATTGACCAGCAGGCGCATGACTATGGCAAAGGCGGCCAGCTTCGGCGCGGAACCGATGAACAATGTGACCGATGTCGGCGCGCCGTGATAGACATCGGGAATCCACATGTGGAACGGAACGACACCCAGCTTGAACGCCAGTCCGGAAACCATGAAGACCAGCCCGAATGCGAGCACCGTCTTGTTGGCGCCACCACCGTAGAGGCGCTCGGCCAGTCCGGTAATTTCCAGGGTCCCCGTCGCACCGTAGATCATCGACATGCCGTAGAGGAGCAGGCCCGAGGCCAGCGCGCCGAGGACAAAGTATTTCATCGCCGCTTCGGTGGAAGCTACCGAGTCACGATTCATGGCGACCAAGGCGTACATCGAGAGCGAAAGCAGTTCGAGACCAAGATAGATCGTCACAAAATGATTGGCGGAGATCATCACCATCATGCCGAGCGTTGCAAACAAGGCCAGAACGTAATACTCGCCCTTGTTCATCACTTCGCGGTCGAGAAGGTAAGCACGCGAGTAGAAGAGCACGACGATCACTGTCATGTAGAGGAACAGCTTCAGCAGGTCCGCCATCAGGTCGTCGACAAACATGTTGCTGAAGGTGTAGACGACGTCTCCGGTACTGGTCATCAGCTGGATCACCGCACACCCGAGGAGGGTGAGCTGCGTCAGCGCGAAGGTTAGCGTCCGCCGACTGTCCTTGACCGTCAGATCGACCAGCAGAATGACCATCGCCATGACCGCCAGAAAGAGCTCCGGGGCAGCGGGCAAGAAATCGGGGACAAGGAAATTGTCGAACATGTCGGCTACCGGTTATTGAATCTTGCTAATGGCAACGTGACGCAGCAGGTCGTTGACCGAGGCGTGCATGACTTCGGTGAAGGGTTGCGGGTACACACCCATCCACAGTGTACAGAGGGCCAGCGCGCCGAGGATGGCGAACTCGCGCTTGTTGATGTCGGTCAGTTCGGCCACATGATGATTGGCGACGTCGCCGAAAATCACCCGCTTGTACATCCACAGGGTGTAGGCGGCGCCGATGATCATCGAACTGGCGGCGGCGAAAGCCACCCAGAAGTTGAACTTGACGGCGCCAAGAATCACCATGAACTCACCGACAAAACCGGAAGTCGCCGGAAGGCCGGCATTGGCCATCGAGAACAGCATGAAGAGCGCGGCGAACTTCGGCATGGTATTGACCACACCACCGTAGTCGGCAATCTGCCGGCTATGCACGCGGTCGTACATGACCCCGATGCAGAAAAACATGGCGCCCGAGACGAAGCCGTGGGAAACCATCTGGACAAGAGCACCTTCGATGCCCATGGCGCTGAACATGAAGAAACCCAGCGTGACGAAACCCATGTGGGCGATCGACGAGTAGGCCACCAGCTTCTTCATGTCGGTCTGGACCAAGGCGACGAAGCCGATGTAAACCACTGCAATCAGCGACAGAGCCACTACCAGTCCGGAGAGTTCATGCGACGCATCCGGTGCAATCGGCAACGAGAACCGCAGGAAACCATAGGCCCCGAGCTTCAGGGCGATTGCCGCCAGGACGATGGAACCTCCGGTCGGCGCCTCGACGTGAGCGTCAGGCAACCAAGTGTGGACCGGCCACATCGGCACCTTGACCGCGAAGGCGATCAGGAAGGCCAGGAAAAGCCAGATCTGCGCGCCGAGCGCGATCGGCAGTTGGTGCCATTCGAGAATCGAGAAGCTGCCGTTGGACTGGATGAACAGGTACATCAGCGCCAGCAGGAAGAGGAGCGAACCAAACAGCGTGTAGAGGAAGAACTTGAACGCCGCATAGACCCGGCGCGGGCCGCCCCACACGCCGATGATCAGGTAAAGCGGGATCAATGAGGCTTCAAAGTACACGTAGAACAGCACCCCGTCGAGTGATGTGAAGATACCGTTCATCAGGCCAGACATGATCAGGAAGGCGGCGTTGTACTGGGCAACTTTCTCCTGGATCACCTCCCAGCCAGCGGCAACCACGATGATCGTTATGAAAGCATTGAGCACGACGAAGAGCATGGAGATGCCGTCAACGCCGAGGTGGTAGTTGACGTTGAAGCGCGGAATCCAGCTCTTCAGTTCGACAAACTGCATACCGCCATTCGCAGCATCGAACCCGGTCCACAACGGAAGGGTCACGAGAAAGGCGGCGATCGCGCCCAACAGCGCAAGCATCCTTGCCAGTGGCGCATTCCTGTCCGATCCGGTGGCAAGCACCAACAGACCGGAAACGATCGGAATCCAGATGGCCAGAGATAGCAGTGGGTAAGTCGACATGTTATTCCTTGCTTGTCTGCGAACTGATCACGCTAGGCGGCGCGGTTGAGCCACAGAGTCATCAGGACAAAGACACCGATGATCATGGTGAAAGCGTAGTGATAGACGTAACCGGTCTGCAAAGTCCGCGTTACGGCCGAAATCATTGAAACCAGGCGCGCCGAGCCGTCCACGATGATGCCATCGATCACCGCAACGTCGCCGCCGCGCCAGAAGGCCTTGCCGAGCAGACGTGCCCCGCCGGCGAAGACCACCTCGTTGATCTTGTCGAAGTAGTACTTGTTGTCAAGCAGGGAGTAGAGCGCGGAGAAACGACTCTGGATGGCGGCCGGAATGTCGGGGCGCTTCATGTAGAAGAACCAGGACAGGACGACACCGGCGAGGGCCAGACCGAAGGGGAGCGAGGTCAGGGCATGGATGCCCATCGCGGCGGCGCCATGAAAGTGCTCCGAAAGATGAGCCATGGCGGGATGGGCGCTGGCGTCGATGAGGATCACCGGAATGTTGCCGGTGCCGGGGATCGTCATCTTGAAGAAGTCGCCGAAGACCATCGGCCCGATGGCGATGTAGCCGATCAGCAGCGACGGAATGGCCAGCAACACCAGCGGCAGGGTGACGACCCAGGGCGTTTCATGAGGCTTCTGGCCCGGCGCCAGCCCGTGATGATGATCGTGGGCGACCTCTTCGTCGTCGTGATCACCATGGTGATCATGGTGATCGTCATGCGCGGACTTGCCGAAACGCTCTTCCCCATGGAACACGAGGAAGTACATGCGGAAGGAGTAGAAGGCAGTGACGAAGACGCCTGCCATGACCGCGAAGTATGCAAAACCGGCACCCGGGATGTGCGACAGGGCCACCGCTTCGATGATCGAATCCTTGGAATAGAAGCCCGACAGGAAGGGCGTGCCGATCAAAGCCAGCGAGCCTACCAGCGAGGTGATCCAGGTGATCGGCATGTACTTGCGCAGACCGCCCATGTTGCGGATGTCCTGATCGTGATGCATGCCAATGATCACCGATCCAGCGGCGAGAAAGAGCAGCGCCTTGAAGAAGGCATGCGTCATCAGGTGGAAGATCGCCACGGAATAGGCCGAGGCACCCAGCGCCACGGTCATGTAGCCGAGCTGCGACAGTGTCGAATAAGCGACAACGCGCTTGATGTCGTTCTGGATGATGCCGAGGAAGCCCATGAACA
>Ga0208460_10000275_pt1 | contig 37830 bp, 56 predicted proteins | sample AD_STIC10_MetaG_FD_184436 | JGI IMG/M metagenome (GOLD analysis project Ga0208460, IMG submission 184436) | Active sludge microbial communities of municipal wastewater-treating anaerobic digesters from USA - AD_STIC10_MetaG (SPAdes) (version 2) | ecosystem: Engineered > Bioreactor > Anaerobic >... | reverse complement strand
GCGATAATAAATTCAGAGTTTAGTCATAAAGGTTTGGGATTAGAACCGTTGGTAAAAGAAATATCTAAATTAAAGTGGGACAATAAGTAATATGGAGAAGAAAGAATGGAGAGAAGAAGCAAAGTTTTTATTTGGGCATTTATATATTGATACTGAAGAGGGTTTTACGAAGATAATTGGGGAAGAGAATGATTTATTAGATTTTATAGAGTCCGAGAAGCAGAAGAGTTATGAAGAAGGATATATTGAATGTATAAGTAAATTACAAAAGAAGTTTGGGGGTGCAGTTTTAGTTGTTCAAAAAGACGGGGTAATGCAAACACAGAAGCCAGAACTGGATATTTGGATTGAAGGAGAATTATCTAAATTAACTAAGTAGAAGTATGAAGGTAATACAAACGGAATTAAAGAATTACAACAGAAGAAGTGATAACAGTGTTAGTCTAAAAGTAGATAGTCTTATAGAGATGACAAGTGAGGATATAGCCGACATAGACCGACACCGAGGAGACATAGCAATAGTTGTTTTAACAGACACAGTTGTTGGTAATGAGGTAGATATTGATATTGACGATATACTCAAGAACCTACCAGAGAACGACACCCTGGAGTATAAAAGTCCTAGCAAGAGATTCAGAGATATACTTTGGAGACTACTTGAGCAGAAGTTAAACCGAGTGCCTAGTAAAGACGAATTCGCAGAGTATTACAAGACCGAGTATGACAAGATAATAGGTCATTACAAAGAGAAGTTTGAAGATTAAATTATAATTAAAATACATAATGAAGATATATGATATACTAGAGTTAATAGTAGGAGTTGTTATTTTAACAGTAGGTTCTACAGCTATTATATGGTGTTTATTAAAATTGATTTATATGATTACAAATGGGTAAGTATTACACACTAAGTGAGATAAGTATAATGACAAAGACACACTTACAAACCCTATATAGCAGGGTTAAGATATGTGGTATTGTACCCAAGATGATAAAAGGGGTAGCACACTTTGACGAAGAGGATATAGCCCAGTTAATTAAATCACATAAAGTAGGAAGACCTAAATATGCCCCGCAAGATAAGCAAGTCAAGCCTGACTAAAAAACTAGATAGTGCCTGGAGTGAACTTGTAAAAAAACGAGCAGGATATAAGTGCGAAGTATGCGGGAAAAATCAGATTTTGAATTCTCATCATTATATATCAAGAAGTAATCGCCAATTAAGATGGTTTGTGCAAAATGGTATATGTGTTTGCCCAGGATGCCATTTGTTTAGCAATAATTCCTTCCACAAGAATCCCGTTTTTGGTCATTTCTGGATGGAGGAGAACAGGTGGGAAGACTTCCAGTATATTACTTGTAAAATGAACGAGATTAAGAAGTGGACATTAGTTGATATGCAAGAGCTTTTAGATAAATTAAACGAGGAGTTAAAATCTTGACAATAGGTTTTTAAAAGGTTAGTCTGTATATAATTTGTCTGTTTACTGCCAAATGAACAACAAGGAAGCTGATTATGTTACATCTAGTCTAGGTCAAATAGCATTTTTACTTTGGCACAATATTTATCCGAGTGACTTAACATTCAAGCCCTTTAGAGGCTGTATTTACTATGAACCAGATGTGAACTGGGGGGAGTTAATAAACTCATACTGGCTTGGAGAGAAGATACCTACTTGTGAGTTAGCCGAGTGTATTGTCGTTGCTAAGAGAATGCTAGACGAGGGGGAGATAAATCAAAAATGGTATGACGAGATGCACGAAGCTATTAATGATTTGCAGGAAGATTATGTCTTCCCAGTAATATAAAATGATATAATATATATATGTTTGAGGAATTTTCTTGGTTCAAATATTTAGGTCATCATAAGTCAGCCTGGGAGGGTCATATCTTGTATATCTATAATCAGATACAGGAATGGAAGCCGAAGACTGTTGTTGAACTTGGTGTGTATCTAGGACATTCACTTGCCTCTATGGCAGAGGGATGCCAAGACGCAGGGTTAAACACTAAACTTTATGGGGTGGATCACTTTATGGGAGACGAACACGCTGGTATGTTTGGTCCTGAGATAGAGAAGATAGCGACTGAGGCACTTAGTATTTATCCAAATGTTACAGTAATCAAAAAGACATTTAACGAGGCACTTGAGGACTGGAAGAAGCGTAAAGACACAAAGATAGACCTACTTCATATAGACGGGAGGCACTTCTACGAGGACATTAAAGAGGACTTTGAGAACTGGAGTGTATTTGTACCTAAAGGTGGACACATAATTTTACACGATACTCAGGTTACCGAGAGGAACTTTGGTATTAAAAAATATTTTGCAGAGCTACAGCAGACTCATCCTGAGTGGAAGTTTAGTGAGAGGACTGAGAGCTATGGCTTGGGGATAATTACTAAATGAACTTAATCGTATACAGCGCAATTTATGGAGGTTATGACGAGGTTAAACAGCAACCTCTTAAAAGTGTTCCTGTTCTTTTTAGTGATAGAGAGGCGAGTACCTGGGATACTAGGATAGTAGACAGGCCAGAGCAACATCCAAGAATGAGAGCTAAGTATTTTAAGTGTAATCCTCACAAGGAACTGGTCTGTGATGTATCTGTTTGGATAGACGGGAGTGCAACAATAAGACATCCTAGTTTTGAGGATTGGTGTATAGAACAATTAGGAGATAATGACATAGCCTTAATAAAACATCCAGAGAGAGACTGTATTTATGATGAGGCTAACTACTGCCAGTTTATGCAAAAGTATCAGGGCGTACCAGTAGTTGAGCAAGTACAAGAGTACCAGAAGCAAGGGTACCCTGCACACAACGGGCTGTGGGCTTGTGGATTACTCATAAGGAGACATAATGACCGAATAAAGAAGTTTAACAGAATGTGGTGGAGACATAATAAAAAATACACATATCAGGATCAATTAAGTTTCCCCGTTTGTGCTAAAGAGTGTGAGCTTAAAATCTCCACTATAGAATTACCTAATTTATTAAACAATGGTGTGGTTACCTTTGGAACACCACACAAATCAAACTTATGAGCTGGTGGGATGATAACTATAAAAGAAGCGATTTTAGAAGTTGGCTTACAGACCAGGGTTCTTACTCAAGGTCGGTAGTGACTGGAATTGCAAAAAGGTTCAGAAGCGTTTTAGATTGTGCCTGTGGTACCTGTTTAGACTACTTCGTGTATCAAAAAGAGGGGGTTAAAATTAAGTATAAGGGTATAGATTCTTGTAGTGGTTTAGTAGAGGAGGCGAAAACCTTTGGGATAGATTGTGACCTTGGAGATATAGAGGCACTCCCTTATAAGGGCAAGTCTTATGACATAGTAACAGCAAGGCATATACTAGAGCACCTTGATTACTATGAGAAGGCTATTGGGGAGATGTGTAGGGTGGCTAAATACGAGGTTATTGTTGTGTTCTTTCTACCACCCCAAGACGAAGAGGTTTTAGAGAAGGATAAAAACCTCAATTTTGCAGTTAATGTAAACAAGTATGGTAAAAAAAAGTTAGAGAAGTATTGTAATCAGTTTGGAACTGTAGAGTGGATCAAGGTGGGTTCTGAGGTAATTTTAAGAATTAAAAAAAATGTACAACCTAAAAAGGTTAAGGTACAAGATAGAAGGAAGATAGGGGTAGTATGCACTTTGTATATAGATAATGATATTACCTATGAGCAGGCAATGCACACACTAGACACAATGAAGTCTCAGCACGACCTAGTATTTTATGCAAGGATAACTAAACTAGACGATAAATATAAAGATATTCTCAAGAGATTTGACAAGGTTGATAAAAATGATATTAACTGTTTGGCAAGAAGCTGGAACATGGGTACAAAACAAGCCCTCAAGGAGGGATGTGATTATGTGATACTTCCTAATTTGGATTTAGACTTAGAGCCAAGCACGATAGATATTCTTGTTGAGTATGCTAATAAGCACAAGGGTAAAAACCTAATCTGGTCTGGTTGGGGAACAAGTAACTTGGGAAGATTCCCAGACTGGGACTTTGTTGTTAGCAGTTATACAGTGTATGAGAACTTCTCATTTTTTATGATAGACGACAGATTATTCAAGGAGGTTGGAGAGTTTGATGAGGTGTTTAAACCTGCGTATGCAGAGGATGTTGATATGCAATATAGGTTAGAGCTCAAAGGGTTTAAGCATACCTGCGTGTATGATGCTAAGTTTATTCACTTCGGGCAGACCACGCAAAAGAACTCCGTAGATTTTAAGGATAAAAAAATAGATAGTAAAGCTGATGCAATTTTTATAAAAAAGTGGGGAGGAGAACCACGACAGCAAAAGTTTAAAAGTCCATACAATGGTGCGGTAGTAGATGATTTAAACAACTTTTAAAATGAAGGTAATCGTAACATTTACACATGGTATGCCAACTTATAAATCGGTATGGGAGGGTTACTATAAACCTTTTGGAGATTTAAAGTATATAGACGCAGAAGGGGCACTCAGGCAAGACTGGGGTGCAACATACCATACAATGAACAATATACAGGCTGAGCTGTTTAAGACCTATGATACAATAGTGTTTGTTGATATGGATGAGATAATAGTCCCTAACCCTGAGAAGTATAAAGACTTGGGAGAGTATTTAGATAAGTGCAAGAGTACCAGGTGTATAGGTTATAATGTAATTGAGATGGGGGGAGATAAGCCACTTGATTTAACAAAGCCTATTCTTACTCAAAGAGCATACTGGAGCAGAGACTGGATGTATGACAAATGTGTAATCATAAAAGAACCACATACATACACCAGTAACCATGCTGTTAAAGATGCGGTTAATAAAGATAGCGACCTAGTTATGCTACATTTAAGAGACGCAGATATAACAAGTGCAAAGCAAAGATGTAAGTACATGGGTCGTGAGTTTGATGTACAAGCCTTTGTAGATAGAAGAGATAAGGCTGAGTTAATACCTAAAAAATACCTAATTAATACCTAATAAATGGAGGATAATATGAACTACTATGTGTTTGACCATCATAACTTTTGGCAATGGACACCTAGCAATAGTGATTTGCTCAGCTCTAATGTGGTATTTATGTGGGCAGATTACCCGTTTGTAGATAGTATTAAAACACTACAGAGTTTTGGTAAGAAGATTATAGTTTATGAGCATGGCTTTGGGGCTTTGTTTGATTATGAGCTAAACAACAGAGATTTTATTGCTGATGGATACTTGGCACTAGGAGATGAGAGTAGGGATTCTTTGATAAGGGCTGGAGTTGATTCTAACAAGATTTTAGTTACAGGCAATCCTATATATGATGATATTAAAAAGACTAAGCATACAGGCAAGGAGGCTTTGTTTGTAGCCTTACACTGGGTGAGGGATGTTCGCTATTACAACCAGACGGTCTTTGAGCAATTAAAAGGGGCATACCCACAGTTTAACTGGACAGTAAAACTTATGGAGAAGACGGGGGCAGTGGTAGCCAATAAAAAGTGGATTAGCAATTCTGATGGGAATATTTTAGAAGAGATTAAAGAGGGGCTTGTGGACTATGATATGGTATTTACTCCAAGACCTTCTACCTTTGAGAGTTTTGCAAGGCTTATGGGTATTCCTGTTTATGTTATAGATCAGGAGCAGTCTTATGCAGAGGAAGGAGACCCAGGGAGTATGCCTATTAACAATACCTACTTAAAGATAGGAGACAAACTACCAGAGCAAAAGAGAGTAGACATGAGTAAGTATATAAAGCGACCAAGTTTAAGTTTAGATTTAATTTTAGAGTGGACTAAAACATTATGAGTGACGACATAAGTAAGCCATATACAACAATCACATTAGAGAGCAAGAAGAATTATGAAGAGGGTTGGGAGAGAATATTTGGGAGAAAGAGAAAACTAAAAGCACAGTTGCACCAGATAAACAACCAGAGGCACAAGATAATAAACGGTATACAATCTAAAGGTGGTAGAACTGAGGCTAGAGAAGCAGAGTTGTTATCTCTTAAAAAGAAGAGAGAAAAGATTTTAAGAGAATTAGACAAGTTGGAATAGTGGTATAATAAGATATATGCCAAAGATTATTAAAAACGGGAATAAAATCGGGAAGGGGAACCCTCCAGTAGATACACGGTTTACATCAGAATATCAGCCAACACCAGAAGCTAAGAGTAAAGGGTGGGAAAGGAGAAGAATGGCAAGAGAAATGATGGATATTTATGATAGATATCAGCACATGAGCTACAAGGAGTTTCTAGATATTAAGGAAGACATAAAGAACAACCCACAGAATTATACTGTTGTGGAAGTAGATATGTTTAAGTATGCAAAAAACCCAAAGTTTATATTAGACAGAATAAATAGGCATATAAGTAATGCACCTCAGCAGTTGGATGTTGATATGGGAGGGAATATAATCATTAACATAAAAGAGGGAATAGCAAAAGATGACAGACCTAAATCTTGAGTTTAATTACCCAGAGTTTATACTTCCAGCAATCAACAGTAATAAACATTTTGTAGTAGTACCTTCTGGAAGACAAGTTGGGAAGACATATAATTTTGCACAGTGGATAATAAGAGAGACAATGAGATTAAATTGTCCTTCCTTATGGGTAGATACTGTTCATACTAATATTGATAAGTATATAGAAAGATACTTCAAGCCCTTGCTTAAACCTATCTCTTCATATTGTGATTGGAATGCTCAAAAGAAGATACTTAAGTTGCCTCGTGGATATATAGACTTTGGTTCAGCACAAAAGCCAGAGAACCTAGAGGGGTTTAACTATAAAAGAGCTGTATTAAATGAGGCTGGACACATATTAAAGAAAGATTCTTTATGGCATAACACTTTAATGCCTATGATTAAAGCAGAGGACAACCAGACAAGGATTATAGGAACTCCTAAAGGACAGAATCTGTTTTACGAGCTATTTCTAAAAGGATTATCCAATGACCCAGAATATGAGAGTTTCCAATATACCGTATATGATTCTCCATACTGGTCTGCTAAGCAGATAGAAGAGGTTAGAAGTAGAACACCAGAGTTAATCTGGAAACAGGAGTATATGGCGAGTTTTGAAGCTTTTGCGGGTATGATATATCCAGACTTCAAGGAGGAGATACATTGTAAGCCAAGTCCTGAGAGAAAGGTTACTGATATATTCTTTGTGTCCCTTGACCCTGGGTGGGAACACCCGACTGCTTGTATATTGGCTAAAGAAGATTTAGAAGGAAATCTCTTTGTTATTGATGAGTTTAGGGAGAGTCATTTACATGTTGGAGATATATCAAGATATTTACAATCAATGTTAGTTAGAAATGGTCTTAAAGAAGAGGACATAGAAATGTTTATTATAGACCCGTCGGGGAGAAAGACAGACCAAACTAGTGGACAGAGTATATTATTCCAATTACAAGAAGAGGGCTGGGGGTTTGTTCCTGCTAACAACGATCTTATGCCTGGTATAAGCAGAGTAACTAGAATGATTAGAGAGAATAAGTTATTTATTGATAAGAATAGATGTCCTTTGCTTGTGGAAGAGATAAAGAATTATCATTGGAAGGAGTTTAACGATGGAAGTTATGGAATGAACCCAACACCCTACAAGATCGGAGATGACCTAGTAGATACGGTTAGATATCTCTGTATGGCAAGACCAGATTACTTTGAACATCCTAAACTTAACATGTATGGACTACTAGAACCAGAGCCACTTGAGGACGAAGAGGGTTTAGAAGATATAGACATTACGGACAGAGTAGACGACCTAATGTCAGGAGGCGACTTGTTTTAATATGTTATAATTATGTATATGGAACTAATTATCTTATCTATATTAGCAGGGGTGTCTATAATAGTTGTTGGTGTAGTATTCGGTCTATATATAATAACAACTTCTAAAGAGAGAGTTGAACTTCAAAAATTACTTAAAGCTAAGGATTTACCACAATACAGTGCTTTTGGAGAGAAGCCAGAAGAAGAGGAGATAGAGCAAGATAGCAACTTAGTAGAATTAGAGAATATAGACAGTGTTATTCAGGAAGCCATTGATAAAAACATAAAGTTTGATAAATAAACGAGGAGTACATAATCTAGTCTACAGACACATGGCACAAAAGACAATGTACGAGGATGATAAAAAGAGGAAGAGCAAGTATGACACACAATACTGGCTTCAGTACACTAAAGAGAAGTTTGAAGAGAGTCGCAACTGGAGAGGTACCAATGTAGAGCTACAATGGTTTGTAAACTATATGTACTACAAAGGCTATCAGAATCTCAAGTATGACAGAGTAACAGGTACATTTGTTAAAGATAATCGTAACCCCCTAACATTCTATGTAAATCATACCTATATGGTATGTAGAGCAATTAGGAATGCTGTAATTAAGACACAGCCAACTTGGGATGTAGATGCCTTACCTTATGGTCAATTAGATGCAGACACAAGTAGAATATTAGGAGAATATCTTGCCTTCCAGTATGACAAACTAGGATTAGAAGACAAGACTAACAAGGCGTTGCTTTATGGATTACTTTATGGACTTGGTATTTACCAGTATGGATATGACGACAGAGCAGACAATGGAGAGGGTAATGTCTGGATAGAGGTACTAGACCCATTTGATACTTATATTGACCCGTATTGTACAGGAATAGAAGATGCTAGATATGTGGTTAAAGTTACAAGTAAGCCTTACGAGTTGATTGTAAAGAACCCTAACTATGACAAGAAGGTTGTAGAGAATCTATCTACTACAAGTAACTTATCTGAGAGTGATTATAAGAATCTTATACTTAACAATGAGAATAATGTAGCCAATAGTGGTAAGAATATTATCTTACACGAGACTTGGTGTGTTACTGAAGATGGAATAAGAGTAATTACAACAGCTAACAACGAGATTTTAAGGAACGAACTAACAGACTTTGACAAACTTCCATTTGAGATATACCAACCTGATATAAACATAGGAACTATTTATGGAGAAGGATGGGTTAAGAACATTGTTCCACTTAATAAGGCTATCAACTATCTTGAGACAAGTAGGCTTGAGTACAATATATTGATTAATAAGGGAAGGTTATTAGTACCAAAGGGTGCAGGAATAAAGAGTGTAACAAACCAGAACGGTGAGAAGATACAGTATAAACAAGGATTCAAGCCAGAGTTCTTACCAACACCACCAATGGGTAGTGATGTAGACAAACAATTATCAAGTCTTAATGTTTACTTACAGACAATAGGAGCTGCTAACGAGGCATTCATGGGAGTAACACCAACAGGAATTAAGAGTGGTATTGCTATTGAGACATTGATAGCGTCTAACTTTAACCAGTTATATGACCTTGTAAATAACCTATCCAACACCTTAGCAAGACTTGGAGAGGATATATTAAAAATGGGGTATAAGTATCAGTTACTCAGTAAACCATTTAGAACTAGTGAGGGAGATTACTGGTCTGTAGTAGGAGGGGAGGCACAAGAAGATGTAGAGAGATTAATGAAGACGATACAATTACCAAGTAATCCAGAGGTTAAAGTAAGAATAACAAGTGGAGTAGCACATACAAAGGAAGGTAAAAGAGATATACTAATGACTCTAAGAGCAGGTGGAGATGTAAGTAGGAAGACATTATTAGAAAACTTAGATATTGACGCAGAAGAGGAACAGCAGAGAATTGATGAGGAGATGTTACCTCAGATGCCACCTGAGATGGGAGAGATACCAGGAGGAATGTCGGCAGAGGCAGGTATGCCAGAGGGTATGCCTGTTTAGTGTATAATTAAATAAGGAATATCTTTAGTATGCAGTGGGTCCATCCTCGGCCCATTGCATAGTGGAGAGATTCACTTTAGCTCTTTACATCTGTTCTCTCGTAGAGGGTATGTCAGATATTGGGGTAATTACCCATACGAATATATCAGGTGCGAATCCTAGGGCATACCCTGTCCGAGGGAACAGAAATATATAAATTGTTTTAACCCGTTCGTCACTTAAGACGTTAAAATGTGGGTAAGTTTATGGAGGATACAAACTCTATTGCTGTAACACCAACGGATGCTCCCGTTACTGAGTCAGCACCAGTAGAACAAGCAACTGTAGATACTTCTGACACTTCGTCAGGTGAGACGCTAAATACACCAGAAGAGACACAGGGTACTCAGGCTCCCGTTGAATCTAAATCTATCCCATACGATAGATTCCAAGAGGTAAACGAGAAGGCAAAGAAGTACGAAGCAGAATTAGCAGAACTCAAAAAGCAACAGGAAGAGGCACAACGAGTAGCTAGTATGACCCCTGACGAGAGGTTGCAAGAGCAACAACTCGCACAAGCCAAGGAGGCTTTACGCAAAATGGGGTTCATTACTAAAGAGGAGCAAGAGAGAGCACTCCAAGAGGAGAAGGCTCAGAACCTGTTTATCTCCGAGATGAACAGATTAGAAGGTAAGCATGACGGTAAAGACGGAATGCCTAAGTTTGTGGCTCGTGAGGTTGCAGAGTTTATGGACCAGCTTGCTGCTAAGGGACAGTACATATCTGACCCCGAGACAGCTTATAAGTTGAAGTTCATAGACGAGATAGCAGAGGCAAAAGCCAAAGCACAGAGAAGCACTGCGTATTCTGAGAAGCAGGTAGGGGGAATGAATCAGGTGGATGACACTAGAAGTTCAGAACTTGAAGCTGCTGCAAAAACCAGGGATTTTACACAATTCCTTAAAAAACACGCAGGAATGCCTAAAGCGTAACAAATCGTGTTCGCATTCTATAAAAGCATAATTGTTTGTGGCGTGTTAATGAGGATGCTTTAAATTAAGTAATTATTACAATGGCTGTATATCAGACATACGATACTAAGACAAATCATGAAGATTTGACAGATGTATTAACAAAAATTGGTGACATGAGTACACCTGCTTTCTCAAGATTGAGAAAAGTAAGTGCAAAGAACACACTACACGAGTGGAGTACATACGAGCATGACGCTGCTGCGGTAAACGCACAACTTGAAGGTGCATCATACTCTTACGGGACATTAACTGCTCCAAGTAGATTATCTAACTACACTCAGATATTCAGAAAACTATTCCAGGTATCTAATACCCAACAGGCAATAGATCCAGCAGGAATGGAAGACGAATATGCATTCAGAGTACAGGTTGCATTGGAGGCTATCGGTAGAGATATCGAGAAAGCTCTTATCAATGGAACAGCAAACTCAGGTGCTTCAGGAACAGGTAGAAGATTAAAAGGTATAATGGCATTCATTACAACCAATATCTCTACAGGAACAGGAACTGGAAGAGCATTAACAGAGGCTGAATTAAACACATTGATTCAGAACTGTTACTCCAACGGTGGAAGACCAGATTGGTTACTAGCATCTTACACACAAGTAAGGAAGTTAGCTGCTTTAATGAGTGCAGATAGAACATACAATGATGGCAACACAACAATGACATCAAACGTATTGGTTTACCAGAGTCCATTTGGTCAATTAGCAGTAGAAGGTGATAGTCAGATTGCTGCAACAGAACTCGCAGTCTTACAAAAAGATATGTGGGCTGTTGCTCAACTAAGACCAGTAAGCAAGATAGATACTCCAGAGACAGCTGACGCAAAGAACGGAGTTGTTCATGGCGAATTGACTCTTGAGGCAAGAGCAGAGAAGATGAATGGTAAGATGACAGGATTGGCATCATAACATTAAGTCTTTTAGAGGATGCACAGGAGGGCGAAAGCCCTCTTTGTGTTATAATTAACTATGGAATTAATAGATGCAGACGGCAAACCATTACAAAGTAGTAAGTCTAAGGAGGAGGTTATTAACATCCTAAAGACTGTTAGACCTAAAAACAGAGAGCAGGAGAAGATATTGGCTATGGCAATAGGTATGAAGGTAGAAGATAGTCGCAAAAAGGCTATGAACAAGGGGTTAAAAGAGGGCTTTGAGGGTACATTCCAAGCAAATGCACGTATGAGAACCGAGAATGACGGATACTCTAAGGGTAGAACCATGCGTTTAATAGCTGCAATACCTAGAGAGATGGCTTATGTAGCACGACAGATATGGGGAGATGATGTTTTTACTAATAAAGAGAAGTTTAAGGAAGCCTTTGTTAAAGATGAGCTTGGTCAATACTGTTTAACAGTAAAACCAGAAGGAATCTAATCGTATATAAATTAAAACGAGGATAAACTCAATGAGTAACTCCAAGATTAAGGGTAAAAGACCCTTGCAAGTGCTATTTTTACCTGTAGATGACGGTGGCTGTGGCTGGATGAGAATAAGACAGTTTGATGAGGCGTTTAAGTTTAGGGATGATGTTAAAAGCTACCTTATGAATGGTAAAGAAGACGCCAATGAGCAGGTTGAGATGATTAAAGAGGCTGATGTAGTGGTAGGGAGACTAGGAGATTACCAGTATTTTAAGCTGATAAAAGAAGATATTGACCCTCACAAACCAGTGGTATTTGACCATGACGATAATACCATGGAGGTTCTACCTACAAGTGAGCATTATAAAGAGTTTGGTACTCAAGACGCTTGGGCTTTAGTTAATGGACAAGCAAGACCTATATGGGTTACTGGAATGACTGACGGATTTAATAGATACAAGAATATCTCTGGTCAAATGAACTTGCTTTATATATTAGCTGTGGCTGATATGATAACAGCCCCTGTTGAGAATCTGCTAGAGTATTATCTACAGTTTGGAAGTAAAGAAGTACAAGGGGGGATAACTCATAACTGTATTAACTTTAGTTTGTACCCAGAAGGAGAGTTTAAACCAAAAGACAAGAAGGATGGAGAGATCAGAATAGGGTGGCATGGTGGAGTAAGCCATTTAGGGGACTGGCAAGAGATTAAAGAGCCAATGACTAAGGTTATGAACGAGTTTCCAGAGGTTAAGTTATATGTTCAGGGGAGTTACTACAAGAATCAGTTTAAAGAGTTTGCTGATAGAATTATTAGAGCGCCTTGGTATCCGTTTAAGGGGTATTCTTTAGCTTTAAAAACAGCAGGACTAGATGGTGCTATTATTCCACTAGAGAGCAAGGCGTTTAATGAGTTTAAGAGTGAGATAAAGTTTAGTGAGTTTGCAGCACTTAAAGTTCCTATGGTGGTTAAGGATATGCTTCCATACTCAAGAGTAGCCAAAGATGATGAGAACTGTTGGGCTTATAAGACACCAGAAGAGTTTGAGGCTAAGTTTAGAGAGATGATACTAGATATTAAAAGTGGTAAAAAGAAGTGCAATAGACTCTCTGACAGGGCTTACAAGTGGGTTAAAAGGAACAGAGATATTAATGATGAGGCTGGGGAAGTTGTTAAGTTGTATAAGAGTTTACTGTTACCTGACAAACAGTTAGAGATTTTATAAGCATGGTATAATTATATATATAGATACTAACGAGGATGTATTTAATTAAGAAGGAATGACCATGACATTCTCGCAAATGCAAACAGAGGTAGGAGATTTACTCAATATGACAGTAAGTGCGACAAGCACTGTTACCACTACACAAGTACAAAGAGATTTAAACACAGCAAGAGACCTTGTTTTAAACAGGCTCTTAGTATTAGGGCAGAGCTATAATGTGAGAATTGCCAAGGCAGACTTGGTAGCAGACCAAGCCCTGTATTCTCTTCCAACAGATTTTAGGAAGTTTGTAAGACTAGAAGTAGGTTACGAGAGTGCAGCAGATAGAGTTAAGGTAGACCAGATAGACCTAAGTGAGATAGGAGACCCCAATATAGATGTGTTTACTACTGCTAATCCTAAGTACACAATAATAGGGAATATGTTTGAACTAAGACCTACACCAACTACCAATGTTACCAATGGGCTTTATATGTATTACATAGAGAACGTTGCTGATATGAGTGGGAATGACGACACATCAAGTTTACCATTAGATTATGATAGTTTGTTACCTCTTTATGCGGCTGCTAAGGGTAGTTATACTCTTGGACTTCACAATGAGGGTAATAACTTTATGGCACAGTTCAATTTAGGTCTACAAGAGATGGAGAACAATATCATTGAGAGGAATGTAGACAGTAATGGAACTATTGCTATGGTAGACAATTATGGAGGGCTATAATGACAAACTGGACGGAGACCTCAGATATTGCTACAAGTTGGACAGAGACGGGAGACGTTAGTACGAGTTATAGTGAAGTGGCTGATAAGGATACTAACTGGGGCTTCTTTGGAGGGTTAATACGACTTTGCACAGAAGGATTAAGAGAGGATTTAATGACGGAGGCTAGAATTGATTACATAGTTTATAGTCATGGCGAGGATGTAGAGATATGGACTGATACAGCAGATGTATCAAGTATTTGGACTAAAATAAGCGACATATAACATGGCAGGTAACAAGACAATAACCGAGCTAACGACCTTAGCAACAGTAGACAAGGCAAATGATTGGTTAGCAGTAGTAGATGTAAGCGATACGACAGCATCAAGTTATGGAACAACTAAAAAGGCTGTAGTCAATCAATTCATAGGATCAACTGGGATTCAGGGGGATACAGGTGTACAAGGAGACACAGGTGTACAAGGTGACACTGGCATTCAAGGAGACACGGGCATAACAGGTGCTACAGGTATTCAAGGCACAACTGGTGTTCAGGGGGACACAGGGGTACAAGGCGACACTGGTATTACAGGTGACACTGGAGCTGATTCAATTGTAGCTGGACCACAGGGTGACACAGGAGTACAAGGAGATACTGGAGTAGGAGCAAGTGGTGTAGCAGGAGCTACGGGTAGTGCAGGAGCTACGGGTACTAAGGGTGATACTGGTTCTACAGGTGCTAAAGGAGATAAAGGAGACACTGGTAGTACGGGTGCAACAGGAACTCATGGGGATACTGGAGCAGACTCTACAGTAGCAGGTCCTAAAGGAGATACTGGAACCAAAGGAGATACGGGTACACAGGGAGATTCGGGAGTTGCTGGTGCTGGTATAGATTGGAAGGGAGTATGGAGTGATGTAACGACTTATGTAACAAATGATGGTGTGTCTTACAATGGAAGTTCTTATATATCAAAACAAGATGCTAATACAAATCACTTACCAACAGATACTGCATGGTGGGATGTTTGGGTAGCCAAGGGTGAGACTGGCTCGGTAGGTGCAACTGGTGTAAAAGGGGATACTGGGGTTAAAGGTGATACAGGGGTAACTGGTAGTACGGGTTCGGTAGGTGCCACGGGAACCGCAGGTGCAAAGGGAGATACTGGTAGTGCAGGTACAACTGGTGCTACTGGTGTGACTGGTGCAACTGGAACTGCTGGGGCAAAGGGAGATACGGGAACAGTAGGAGCCAAAGGAGACACAGGTGTTACGGGAGCAACAGGTACACAAGGTGATACTGGACCTCAGGGAGATACTGGAGTAATAGGTGATACTGGAGATGCTGGTGCGGCTGGTGTACAAGGGGATACAGGTGTGACTGGTGCGACAGGGGTGGCAGGAGCAACAGGAACAGCGGGTACTTCTTATACATGGGAAGGGACTTGGGCTACAAGCACAGCTTATGACCTAAACGATACGGTTGAGAATGACGGGAGTGGTTATATTTGTATAGTAGCTCATACTTCAGGAACATTCTCTACCGATTTAACTAATGGCAAGTGGGAAATGTTTGTAGAGGGTGTTAGTGCTGACAGTATAGCTTCTACTATTCACGGAGCAACAGCTAAAACAACCCCAGTTGATGCAGATGAGGTAGGTTTAATAGATAGTGCTGCAAGTAATGTATTAAAGAAACTAACTTGGTCTAATATAAAAGCAACACTTAAATCTTATTTTGATTCGGTTACTACTACACTTACTAATAAAACCTTATCAAGTCCACTATTTACTGGCACTCTAGATGGTTGGATATCTGCAGGAGAAACTTGGACTTATGTATCAACAGATGACCCAACAGGAGTTATCAAAATAAATGCGAATGTAACTAGTAAATATAGTGAAGGAATGAGGTTTAAGATGACCAATGGGGGCAATACTATTTATGCAATTATTACTAAAATGGGAACTTATGGGGGTGACGAAGCAGGTTATACCTATATTACATTCCTACACGAGATAGACCCAACAGATAGTAAGGCACTTCATTTAATGGCAAATAGCGCAATAACAAATCCTTATTATTCAACACAAAAAGCACCACAGGGATTTCCATTAAACCCTACAAAGTGGTATATACAGACGACCAATAGCACCGTGCAAGAACAGACATATCCAACTCAGAATGTTTGGTATAATGTAGGTTCTAACTCTATTACAATACCAATAGGGTTGTGGTCGGTTCAGACCCTTTATAATCTCTATGCTTTTGATTCAGATGCAGCTGCTACGGCAAAGGGGACACTATCTACTGGAAACAACTCAGAAAGTGATACAAACCTTACTGTCGGAATAGCCTCTACTTCTGGGTCTGGTCTGGTAGCCCCTGCTTTTAAGGAAAAGGTTTTGTTACTAACCTCTAAAACAGTTTACTACCTAAATATAATGACTATAAACACTGGAGTGAATGCTATTAGTCTTCGTGGTGATAGAGGAGATACTATAATAAGAGCCACTTGTGCCTACCTATAACATTATGAACACTAAACTAAAATTGATACTTATATTTTTAGGAGGAGTAATAACAACTCTTTTGATAGAGTATATGTTGAGATGGCAACTCATGGTTATTTTAATTTATTGGTTTTTTAAATAGAATGGCACAAGCATATGATGCAGTAATTGCAACAATAGTAGTAGCTTCAGACGCAACCTCTGTAACAAAGACAATGGTTAAATCCACTACTTGGAGGGCAGGAACTTCTGGCGAGTGGAATAGTACAGACTGCACTCTAACAGCAGGTAATACCTATCAGTTTAGGACACCTAATTCTGGTTCTGGTTCAGGAACGACAGCTGTTTTGCCTAATATTAAAGCTTCTGTAACCGTAGGTTGGGATACTTCTGGAAGTACTGTAACTACTGTGGGAGATTATTTTATGTATTTTTATGCCTATGCTTGTACGAGTTTAACCTCATTGTCAGTACCAGATACTTCGGGACTAACTACTGTAGGAAGTTCTTTTATGGATTCTTATGCTTATGGCTGTAGTGGTTTAACTTCTTTATCAGTACCAGACACTTCGGGACTAACTACAGTAGGAGATTCTTTTATGTCTTATTATGCTTATGGATGTAATAAATTAACTTCTTTATCAGCACCAGACACTTCGGGACTAACTACTGTAGGAGATTATTTTATGTCTTATTATGCTCGTAGTTGTAGTAGTTTAACCTCATTATCAGTACCAGACACCTCTGGACTAACAACTGTAGGAAGCAGTTTTATGTCTTATTATGCTCGTAGTTGTAGTAGTTTAACCTCATTATCAGTACCAGACACCTCTGGACTAACAACCGTAGGAACTTCTTTTATGCGTTATTATGCTTATGGTTGTACCAGTTTAACATCACTCTCAGTACCAGACACCTCAGGATTAACTACAGTAGGAGATAATTTTATGTCTTATTATGCTTATGGTTGTACCAGTTTAACCTCATTGATATTAAAGGGGGATACTGGGTGGTTTTCTAGTCATAATATAAGCTGGAGTGTTCCTTCAAGTAGGCTTAATTATCTATACGCATATTGTGATTCTGCCTATTTAACAAACTGGCAAGGGTTAACGACTTCTGGTAAAACACTTTACACAAACTATATACAAAGTCCTAGTTATGTTAAAGCACTTGTAACTCCAGTAGTAGGGCAGAAATATCCATTACCAGCCTTTAGAAGAAGTTAGTTTAGTAATATTAATATAACTATGAACAAATTAATTAAATATAAATGGATAATAATTACAGGGGTAAGTTTAGTTCTTTTATGGGTATTTAGATATTGGATAATGTACTTGGTAATACTATTAATATTGGGAATATTGCAGTATTCTTAATATATATAATCTTTAAAAGTTAAAAGATGTGGCTAAAGGAGGGAATGGAACAATCGGAGGTTGGTATTTAGGGCTTAATTACTTAGCTGGATCAGGAACTTCTTACGGAGATATACTAAACTTTACTACAGGCAGTGATAAGCCGGAGGAAGATTCTATACATTACTTACCACCCCTTAACTTGACTTAATGGTATAATATATTATTAAGATAACGAGGATACCTCATGGACAAATGGCAAGAAGCTCAAGAGTGGGAAGCAAAATGGTGGAACACCTGTGCTAACACTGTTTGGGAGGATGTTAAGCAAATGGCACTGGCGCCATATTTAGGGCTCAAGATTATTCCAAACGCATACACCAATTATAGAATACCAATGAACAACGAGAGAGTTTTAGATATAGGAGGGGGACCCTCTTCTTTACTTCTTAAATGTGAGAATGTTAGAGGTACAGTTGTTGATCCATGCGACTATCCTAAATGGGTAGGGCAAAGATATAAAGAGGCTCATATAGACTACTACAAATGGAAGGGAGAAGATATTCCTTGTATTGATGAGTGGGATGAGGTTTGGATTTATAATGTACTCCAGCATACAGAAGACCCTCAAAAAGTAATACAGAATGCTAAGAAGCTAGGTAAAATCATAAGGATATTTGAGTGGGTCAATATGGGTATCAATGACGGGCATTTACATTCCTTTACTAGAGAGCAACTCGAAGAGTGGCTTGGTGGAACTGGCAAAATAACTAAATTATCATCACAGGGATTATTCGGGACTGCTTTTTATGGAATATTTAAGGGAGGTAATTATGACAAATAAAGAGATATGGAAACCAATTAAGGGATACGAGGGATATTATGAGATATCTAACATGGGTAGGGTTAAGAGCTTGGAGAGAATGGTACCATATAGAATATTAGGGTTATATAGGAAGCAAAGGGAACTAATAATGAAGCCAGCTAAAAATGGATATGGATATTATTTTGTATACCTTAACAAAAATAGTACAAAAAAAATGTGTTTAGTGGCAAGGCTTGTTGCTATGGCGTTTGTGGATGGAGAAAGGGATGGTTTACAGGTTAATCATAAGAACGGAATTGTTACAGATAATAGACCAGAGAACTTAGAATGGATTACTCCTAAAGAGAATACTTGGCACGCAATTATGGTTCTTGGTAAAAGAAGAGATAAGGAGAATCATTGGAAGCATAAGATAACCATTGCTCAAGTAGAGGAGATGAGAGAACTCTATAAGACGGGCAAATATTCTCAAGTTGAACTTGCTAAAAGATACGGCATACACCGTGGACAATTATCTAAAATATGTAATCACAAAGCATGGACATAAAATATCCTAGCGTGAGCTATCTACAAAAAACTATGGTTCCTAGACAAAAAGACCACTATCGTATACACATAGTTGGTTTGTCCCATTTGCCCGTTAGTGGTAGATATGCTGGTTGCGCTTTTACTTCTAAGGTAAACCACATGGCTAAAATGCTAACAGACTTGGGTCACGAAGTTTATGTTTACGGAGCAGAGAGTGGAGACCCCGTGTGTACAGAGTATGTGGTAACCCACTCTCTACAAGATATACGAGACGCTTGGGGAGATGGGGATAATAGGTTTGATATAGGGTACAACTGGAGAGAGGGCATGTTTAGGCATGATATTAACAAAGAACAAACCGAGTGTACTAAGAAGTTTATAGCCAATAGTATTACTGAGATAAACAAAAGGAAGCAACCTGATGACTTTTTAATGATAATGCAGGGGTATTTTAATAAGCCCATAGCAGACGCAGTTAATCTATTCTTAACAATGGAGCCGGGTATAGGATACAGGGGAAGTGTGCCCAAACTAAGTAGTGGTAGAACCGTTTACAGGGGGTTTGAGAGTAGTTATATAATGAACTTTACTTATGGTAGAGAGAATGCCCAAACAGGGGAGACTCCAAATGGTGCTTATTATGACAGAGTGTTTCCAAACTACTTTGATGATAAGGACTTTACTTTTAAGAAAGATAAGCAGGACTACTTCTTTTTTATAGGTCGTTTAATACACCGTAAAGGAGTACAAACAGCCATTGAGACAGCTAAAGCACTTGGTAAAAAGATAATAATAGCAGGGCAATTAGACGAGAATGAGAAGATAGACATGAGTTATAAGGGTGCAGAGTATGTAGGGTATGTAGATCCTGATAAAAGAACAAAACTAATGGCTAGTGCAAAGGCTTGTTTTATACCTACTTGGTATTTAGAGCCCTTTGGAGGTACAAATGTAGAGTCTCAGCTTTGTGGAACCCCTGTTTTAACTACCGATTTTGGTGCGTTCTTAGACACTGTGGAGCAGGGTGTAACAGGTTTTAGATGCCATACTCTCAACGATTTTGTGCAATGTGCCAAGTTAGTAGATACACTAGACCCTAAGATTATACGCAAAAGAGCCGAGAGATACCTTATGAGTAATATGATGTGGGAACTTGAGGACTGGATGCGAGAATTATATCAGGTATACTTATCTGCAACAGTACCAAACACAAAGGGCTGGTCTTTGATAATGGTATAATTATACATAGAGGATATTTACTTTATATATATCGATATGCGAAGCAAACGAGTTACCCAGAAGTATATTGATTTTAGTGGAGGGTATCAGACATTTACATCTCCTCTACTTCTAAACATCAATGAGTCCCCATTTTTATATAATGTAGACATAAGTAAACCAGGAATACTAGGCAAATCATTAGGATTTGCTCAAATAGGTTCTGGCACTGGATCAGGAAGTAATAGGGGTGTTTATGCCTGGAATAAAGAGAATGGTAATAATGAACTTTATCAGGTTTATGGTTCTGACCTATATAAGTACAATGGAAGTTCATTTGCGTCCATTGGTAGTGGATTTGGAAGTGGTACAAGCCCTGTTGAGTGGGCTGTTAGCTTTATTAACACAGGAACTGGAGTAGGAACAGCGGCGGAGACCTTTGTAGAGAGGTTGTATATCACACAGGGATTAGACGGTACTATGATGTATACGACTGGTACGGATATATCTGCAGTTGCTAATACCTACGCAAAGCACTTAGAAGCATATAAGGGAAGACTGTATCTTGGTAATGTAAAGATAGGCACTAAAACATACCCATCAAGAATTGTATTTAGCGAAGTAAGTAAAGACTCCTTCCCTGATAACAATTACTTTGACGATATGGGAGAAGGTATTACAGCCTTAAAAGAATATAGTGGTGCTTTATTTGTGTTTACACAAAATAAGGTTGCAGCTTGGGACGAGTATAGTTTAACAATGCTTAATGTAAATGGTGGTACTACTAACAAAGAGACAGTACAAGTAACTGAGAGTAGACTTCTTTGGTATAACCGAGGAGGAGTTTATATGTATGCTGGTGGTACAGAGGCAACTCTAATAAGCAGACCAGTGCTAGAGTGGCTAAGTGGTGTTACAAGTGCCGAGAGTGTAACTGGAGGACTTGATACAAAGGGAAGATATTGCTTGTATCTTGGAGATATTACCTATAGTGGGACTTCTTACAGTGATGTTGTACTCAGATATGATGTATTACTTAATGCGTGGGATGTGTTAGTAAATAGACCCTATAAATACTGGACACGCAACAAGGCGGCTGGTGTTTATGAGGTTTATACAACAAATCCAGATGGACAAGAAGTATGGCAGATAGATACGGGTTATGCCCTAAATGGATCGGCACAAGGGAGTGTGTATCAGACACCTAAGTTGTTTGGGGCAGCAGAGAATGTAGACGATATTAAGACAGCTTATGAAGTACAGGTAGTTTATAAGCCCACTAATGTTACTGATTACTTAACAGCACAATACAGAATAGGTGGAACTGGGACTTGGAGTAATATTGAGAACACAACAAGTAATGTTAATTTATCTGGCACAGATGAGATTAAGGTACAAAGTCTTAACATACCATCTAAAGCAGCTGGTAAGTTTATAGAACTTAAACTATCACATAGTGCAAGTGGCTCAGGGTATGAGATATATGGTGTCAATTTAATCTATGATGTAGAAGCACAGGAGAATCACTAATGCTAACAATGACTGCAGAACAAATAAGGAACTCTCTGGGACAATATCTAACTAAGCCCTTAGAGGTAACAACTGGAACATTATCAACACAGCAAACAGTATCGGCTACTTCTTTGTCTACTGGTGGGCTTAGTGGGGATTTTATAATAAAGCAAAATGGTAGGATATTAGTTTATGATGGAACTACATATCGTGTTGTAATCGGTAAGTTGTCATAAAAACACAATGGCATACGGAATAAGAATATCTAAAGATGGTGTGGATGTAACAAAAGATATCACTGATACGAATAAGAAGGATTTTGTTTATATCAGTGATGACAATTCTCCAAAGGTTTATTACGCTGGATTTGTACAGGGTCCAGATGCGTTCTCTGGCATTACGTATACCCACAACCTAGGATATATCCCAATGTACTTTATGTTTATTACAGACTCTGTTAGTAATCCCACTTTTTATTCTGCAACCAGGAATACATTGGCTTCAACCAGTGTTATACTTGAGACGATTGGTCAATATGGGTATTTAGTAATATTAAACGAAGGCAACTAATGGCATACGGAATTAAAATATCTAAAGCTGGTGAGAACGTATTAACTACTGGTGTAGAGAACCTTCTTCTAGATACAAGTTACCCACTACTTAAAGTTAAATCTCATGGAACTGGGACTTTGAGTGTGTCTGACGGGAATAGCGATTCGGATACTATTACTCATAATCTTGGATACATTCCAAAAGTCTTGGTCTATGGAGAGTTTTATAGCGTATATTCTGGGGCAAAAAGTGCATATTATAGAAGATATCCCATAAACGAGTTTCTGTCTACATACTATTCAAACTTTACCTATACAATTACAGATACGCAATTAACTATAAATGCAGAGTTTTATGATGAGAGTTCTTACTCTGGAACATTTAACTACTTTTATTATTTATTTTATGACGAGCAATAATGGCAGATTACGGATTAAAAGTGTCTTTATCAGGTAAGGATATAAGCTCTACAGATTTAGATGATTTATCACTAGATAGTGGACATTCAAATCTGATGTTATTAGAGAAAAAGACCTTATCGTTCTCGGCACTTCAGGGACAAACAAATCAATCTGGAACAGAAACTTATAGCCATGGATTAGGATATGCACCATTTACACTTGGTTTTGTTGAGTACCCTCTCTATACGGACACCATATCGGACATATTACCCCATGTTTATGACAATGCAACTCCTTATGGCTCTAATATCTATATTGATGTGGCATTAACAATTACAACAACACAAATACAACTCGCATGGAGTGTAGAGCAAACGGTAAGTGGAGTACCAGAGGGGTTAGATAACGACATAGACTTTGATGTAACATTACATATTTACTCGTTTAAGCTAGGGAGCTAGTTTTATAGTATGTTATAATATTATATATCGAGGAGAACTTAACAAACGAGGAGCATTAACTTAGAATAGGACACAAATGGCAGCAGCTCCACTATATCAGCAGATTATGAGTGTACCAGGGCTAACAGGTACATGGAAACAAAGATTATCACAATACTACAAAGCACTAACAGGAAGGTCTTATACAGGTACTAGAGACCAAGGTATTTATATGTTGGGACAAATTGCCAAGGGCAACTACCCTCAGACATCTGCACAGACACAAGCAGCAGTAACTCCCGCAGAGTCGGCAGGAACAATAGCCGGTAGAGAAGCTGGAGCAGCAGTGGCTTTAACACCTTTTAAGGAGGTTTTACCATTTGAACAATACTTCCCAACAGAATTAGCACAGGGGAGTGCACAACAGGCTTATGCTAATTACTATGCCCCTATCGTACAAAAAGCACAAGAAGAGTTAGAGAGTGGTTATGCAGGAAGAGGATTAACAAGAAGTGGTCTAAGAAGTGGTGCTGTTGGAGATTTATACAGGCAATATGGGCAAAAACAACAGGCAGGAGTTGAAGCAGATGTACTACAGCAAAAAGCATGGGCAAAAGAAGAGTATAACAAAATGCAAAACTTGTATGAGGAGAGTGAAGGTAAACAAAAACCAGCAGCAACAACTTATACGCCATACAAGGTGGCAAAACCAAAAACAGCAGCAGGTACTTATGGAAGTTCTTATCTTGACTGGCTTAACAGAGCCACAAGAGTTTAGTTTAGTATAAATAAAAATGGCAACAACAGAGCAAAGACTAGCAGAATATGAGGATTTGTTTAAGAAGGCACAGTCCTATGATATGAACAAGTATCAACAAGACTTCCAGAAGGCTTATAACGAAGCAATGAACTATAATCAGGACCTAATTCAACAGAAGGCATCCTCTTTGGGAGAACTACAGGCAGTAGCACCAACTATGAGAGAGAGGTACTCGAGTTCTCTTATTACAGATCCTACAAGACAGATGTCTTTAATAGCACAGGCAAGACAGGCACCTATAACAGACTGGGGACAAGCAGTTGATTTACTCAGTGCAAGAGGAGCTAAGTATTCGGACATTTTAGGTAAGGCACTTGGAAGTTATCAGACAGCAGCAGAACAGGCTAATACAGCGGCAGAGAACGCTTGGAGATTATATCAAGACGCTGTAGCACAGCGAGAAGCAGCAAGGGCAAGAGCAGCAAGTTCTAGGGGTGGAATAGATTTGGCAAGTTTACTTGGATTAGGTGGTGGTGCGACAACTGCAACTGGTGGTGAGATTTATGAGATACCAGAAGGTGGTACACAACTTACAAAAGGTGGATTAATAGCCAATCCAACAACATGGGTAGATAGATTAGCAAATCAAGTATTACAACAAAGACAGGCAAAGGGATTAAAAGATGTTCTTAAAGCATATTCAACTTCAACTTTAGAACCATATAAAAATATAAAGAGTATTAATGATGTATTGTCTATTCCAACTCGTATGGGTAGTGTTTATACAACAATAGGTTCAGATATATTTAGTAGATTATTTAAAAAGAGATAAATATGGCATACAGACAAGTAACTAGAGAGGAGTTAGAAGATTACCTAAGTCGTAATCCAGGAGCCTCTTATAGAGTAAATGGTCAAGAGTATACTGCACCGACAGAGGACAGTAACCAAAGCGGTCTTATGAAGATATTAACAAGCCTAACAAACCCATTAAGGATGGTGGGTGGTAGTGCTTATTCTGCAATAACTGGCAAAGAGAAGGACAACCCATTCTTAACACAGTCCGAAGAGCTAAAATATGCAAAAGACCCAACAGTAGCTGGTACTAAGGCGGCAATAGGGTTAGGCTCATACTTATTACCAGTTGGAGCCGCTGAAGGTATTACATCCGCCGGTGGTAGGATAGGAAGTGCAACCGTTAGGGGGATTACGCCTGGTGCTATGGGTTCCTATGCTTTAAGCCAAGAGGGTAAGGAATTAGAATCAATACTGGGTGGTGCAGGACTTGGTGCTGTTATGGGTGGTGGATTACAAGCAGTAGGAGAGGGTGTAAAAGCAATTAAAAGTGCTAAGATAGCTAATAAGTTTGACGATATGGCAGATGATTTAAAAACTACTGCATATAAAAAGAAGATAGGAATGGCACCAACAGCAAAACAGGGTAAGTATGATTTGGTAAGAGATAGCATGAAGTTAGCGAATAGTGAAGGTCGTAAGATTACCAGTGCGGAAGATTTATACCAGTTTAGTGATGAGTTATTTGGTAAATATGGGAACACCGCAGATGATATGGCAAGAACATTTGATGACATGGGTGGTGCGATATCAGTAGACACAATTAAAAAACCTATTTTAGAGAAGATAGCTTCTGTTAAAACACCAGAGTTAAAAGCACCTTATCAAAATGTATTAAACAGTATAGATGAGGCAGTAGGTGGTGCTAAAACAATATCAGCAAAGGACTTACTACAACTAAGAAGAGAGTGGGGTAACTTGGGTAACTGGAACCAATTAACACCAACAGCAGAACAGGCAACAGCAAAAGCATGGGAGCAAGTATATAAAACAGCAAACAATACTCTTGATGACACTTTTACAAAAGCAGGGTTATCAGGGTTTAGAGACATAAATCAAAAGTTAGCAACAGCAATAGAACAACAGAACTGGGCAAGAAGAGCAATGGCTGGTAGGGCTGGACAGCAAGTATGGACTGATATGGCACAGGATGCAGTTATGTTTGGAACAGCACTAGGTGGTGGTCCAGGAAGTATTGCTGGATTCTTGGGTACAAAGGCATTACAAAGTCAGGGAGAGAACATAGCAGCAAAGGGTTTAGATATAGCTTCTAAAGTGGCAGCAGGAACAGCTGGAATACCAAAAGTATTAGAACCAATATTACAGGCAGGACAAAAAGCAATTCCAGCAGTATCAGGATTAACACAAATACCAGGAGCACAACCCGTACAACAACAACAGGTTCAACAATCACAGGCACAAGCGGAAGGAATAAATGCTATTAACTTAATGTTGGCACAGGGAATATTAAACGGACAGATAAGTGCAAGTGAGGCAAATGCAGTATTGAGTTTACTCGGGATGGGCGGAACAACAACAAAACTAACAGAGAAGCAGAAGATGTTTAAATCGGCAGGACAAACAGCGGCAGAGGCACTTAATCTACTTGAGAGTGGTGCTGCAAAGACTGGTAAAATACAAGGTGTTGGAACAGCAGTTGGTAAGTTCTTTGGAACTCAAGACCCAGCACAAACTGAGTACCTTGCCAAACTAGATGGTGCAAGAATGGCTGCAATATCAGCCCTATCAGGTGCAAACGTACCTCCAAGTGAATATGAGAGAATGAGGAACTTAATACCAGAACCAAATGATGAGTACAATGTCGCAGTAGAGAAGCTAAGAGCATTCCAGCAAGTTATGGATACTTATGCACAGTCATATGGTGGAACCGATACTAGTACCGACATTCTACAAACACTTGGACTACAATAATATAATTAGTGACAAATATGCCTGACAAACCACTTACAGAGAACCAAATTAAAAAAATAGTTCAATTGGAAATTAAAACCTGTTTTGAACAATTAACCAGTGATGTAAAGGAGATTAAACAGGCTTTGCTGGGCAACGAATATCAGAATGGAGGTCTAGTAAACATGGTCAAAAGTCACGAGGTTTATATAGAACGCAATAAAATCACAGGTGTAGCAGAGAGAGGTTTAAAAGTAATTGAATGGTATGAGGGACTTGCTGAGAAGAAGGGAACAGATGGCAAGAGTGAATTAGAGAGATTACAGGATGGTATTCAGGCTATGGAAACAGTACACACACTTAAAAAGTGGATGGCATTCTTTGGAATAACAAATATAGGTGCAATCATAGCCCTTATAGTTGAGCATTTATTATAATCCCATACTGTTTAATATTTTTATACACCTTAGTAGGGTAGAGTAGGGGAGGGGAGAGTCCCCTATTCCACTATAAAAATGGCTTAAAAGAGCCTTTTTGGGGTATATCCCTGGGAGTAGGGTAGGGCGGTGGTGGTATAATATACTATGAAGTTTAGTGCAGTAATACTAGCAGGAGGCAAAGGGGAACGATTCAAGTCTAAAATCTCCAAGCAACTTATGAGTTTAAACGGTAAACCCGTTGTTCAATACTGTATTGACACTATAGAGCCCTTAGTAGACGAACTTATCATTGTGTCTAATTCTCAGTACAAAGACTATAAATGTGTTCAAGCTGGTAAAACCAGAAGTGAGAGCGCTTACAACGGGGTTATGGCGACCACAGGAGACTATATTATAATACATGATGGGGCTAGACCATTTGTAAGACCTGAGAACATACAGAGAATCAAAGAGTTGCTCCTAATGGGCAATGACTGTGTTGATACAGTATCCCCTATAATTGATGGCTATGTAGAGAACTGTATATCAATGGACAAGAAGGGAAGATATGTCGGATTAACCCCAGAGGGATTTAAGAGAGATGTTTTAATAGGTTCTTTTAATGACACACCTTCAAGAGACTGGATGGATGAGATAACCATGGTGCAACACACCTTCCCCTTAGCACAGACTGCTTTTGTACAGGGACAGATATTTAACAGTAAAATAACCTATGAAGAAGACCTAGCATTTGCAGAGGGGATCATGAAGTTCTGGACACGACCTATTACAACCATTCCTGATCTAAGTAAAAAGATACTAGTATTAGGAGGTAGTGGTGGCATAGGACAGGCTTGTATTAAAAAACTACCTAATTATGTTGCGCCAACACACAAAGAGCTGGACCTGTCCGAAAGACATTGGGACATAGACTTGTCCGAATATGGTGCAATTATCTATAGTGCAGGGGAGTATAAAGACCGGGAGAAGATAATGCCTGTAAACTTTGATAGCTGTGTTAGACTTATAGAACTCGCCCAAAAGCAACAGTGGAAGGGGAATATAGTGTTCTTATCTTCAACAGCGGCTACCTATGGTCGCAGGGGTATCCCGCTATACTCTGCCTCTAAGTCAGCCCTAAACGCTTATATAGAGTCTATGCACGAAGAATTGTCCGAATGTGGCATATACATAAACGCCATAGCGCCAGCGAAGGTAGACACAAAATTGCAAGCTATAATAAACCCTAACGCACCTAAATCGGACATGTTGACACCAGAATATGTGGCAAAATATGTCCTAATGTATACGGACACTAAAACTCACGGGCATATAATATATCTAAGGGTTGGATTTGATGACAGAGGACACTAAAAGGGAACAGATAAAGAGCACTCAAATCATAATAAAAGAACTACAGGAACTAGGAATAGAACCGTTCTTATGGGCTGGAACCCTGCTAGGGGCAATTAGAGAGAAGGATATAATATCTGGGGATTCGGACATAGATATTGCCTATATAAGCAAATACCACAACGCACAGGATATTATAAAAGAGACAAAAGACCTGTATAACAAGCTAATTGGTAAGGGTTTGCTATATGATTATTTAGACGAAGAACACCAGCCACAGAGTCCGAATGACCCTATTGGGACAGTATTCGGACAGGCACACCTTGGAAATGAGTATCCCTATTTAGATCTGTTTACCTTGTGGACCAGTGGGGAGGATTTTTATGACACCTGGTTTGGACCTGTAGTAAAGAATGTAGACACAACCGTAGTACCAGACTCTGTTGAGCTAGGGGGCGTGAAGTTCCCTGCTCTTAAGAACCCACAGTGGGTTTTAGAGATGCTCTATGGAGTGGAGTGGCAAACACCCCAGGAGAGCAAAGGGTTAGACAGGCACGAGTTTAGACACACCTTAAAGCAGTTTAGGGGTCAGGTGGTATAATAGATTAGTAAGTTGTGATTACAAGTAAATGGCATATACTTCGTTATTCAAGCAGAGTGATGTTCGGGTTACAACTCCCTTCTCAAGTACACACAAAGGTATAGATTTATCTCGTGGAATTGTTGAACAACCGATATATCTCCCAAATAAAGCAGTTAGTGGAACGGTCTGGAAGATACTACCAGGGTATAGTTATGGTGGTAAATATTATGCCAACTCCCCTATCATTTATATAAAGCACAAAGACGGAAGTGGCTCAAGATATATTCACTCATATCCTAGGAATGTAAAAGTAAAAGTAGGAGATACTATACAAGCTGGTAGCCAGGTATGTGCAACTGGTAATTCAGGATATTCTTTTGGAGACCATTTACACTTTGAGTGGCTAACTAAATGGGATGACTTAAACACAAGAGTAGACCCAGCACCTCATGTAATAGACGATAACCTTATATTTAAAATCGGAGACAGAGTAGAGTTTACAGCTGTTCAAAATATCAGACAGGGAAGTGGTACAACCTATCCTATTACTGGACAGACCTCTGTAGGGCAACTAGGGGTCATTAAAGACGGTGTAAGGGTTGCTAATGGCTATAGATGGTATGACATACAGTTTGGTGGTGGTGGCACAGGGTGGGTTGCTGATGTAGGCAAGTTTAAGATAGCAGAGCCAGTAAGTCCTTGCCAAGAGTATACGGATAGAGTTCTATTCTTAGAGGGCACTTTAGCACTCAGAGAGAAGGAGTTAAAAGAGTTAGAAGAAGACTACGCAAGGATACAAGGAGAGAGAGACAATTTTGAGAAGCAATATCAAGACGCTGTTACAGAACTTAATAGCCTAAAAGAACAAAGTTCTGTTATAGACAAAATTAAAGAGTTGTTAGCTAAATTGTTTAGAGGAGAATAATGAATCTCTTTTTTAGTTTTGTGTTTACATTTGGGTTATTCTCACTTTTGGTGGTAGCCCTATTTTACGACCCTAATTAAATTAAGTATTAACTAATATGCTTGTTAGTCTTATAGAAAAGATAGCAGACCCAAAGTTGAAGGCGTTTGTATTTAGAACCTACAATGTCTTTAAGGTAGTTATTTTACCAGTTGTTATCGGAATGCTTCTGGAAGACTTAAAAGAGAATCCAGGAGAACTTAATGGACTGTTAGACCTACACCTATGGGAGGAGATAGGATACGCAGTAATTATAACCTTACTAGGCTCAGGCTTAGCAGGTCTAGATAAACTTACTAGAGTCGGTTAAAACTACGATTTACTGCCATGCTTAAACGAGGAAGAGGAAGTAAAGAAATAAAAAAACCAGTAGTTAATATAAAGATAACGACCAGAATGCCAGAACAAAACAAAGCCGAGGGTTTATATACTTCCGACAGAGAGGATAGTTTTGAATCAGTACAAGATATCGGACGCAAAAATTTCTATAAAGCAAGAGTGCAAATTGAAGAGGGTTCTATGCCAACCAACTTAACCTTTGAGGACTTCCACGAGGAGGCTCTTAGAAGGGCAGAGTTTAGAGAGAAGGTAGAGGGAGAGAAGCGTCATATAGAGATAAATATTGACACCGATAAACCAGTAGCCATAGCGTTTTTATCAGACTTACACTTGGGTAACGGGGGTATTGATTATGAGCTATTAAAACAGACGGGAGAGATTATTAAAGAACATCCCCTAGCTTATTGTATTACTGGAGGGGACATAACAGACTCACTGTTCTTTGATTACGGAGAAGAGATACTTAATATGCAGGAGCAGTATGTTTATATGCACAAACTGCTCTCCTGGGTAGGTCCAGATAATATTCTGGCAGGGATACTGGGCAACCACGAGGCGTGGAGTCGTAAGAGTGGTATTACAAATTACATAGAGTTTAGCAATAACTTACAAAGACCCCTACTTCGTGGAATTAGTTTTGTAGATTTAAAAATAGGCAAGATTCCTTACAGACTTATGTTGGCACATAGATTTAGAGGGGAGAGTATGTATAACCCAACACATCAAGAGAGTAGAGCTAATAGAGAGCTTCAGGGTGCTGATATTATAATGGCTGCTCATACGCACAAAGCTGGGGAGTCAATTATCTATCAGCCAGAGTATGGTGGTGGTGCTAGAAAGGTGGCTCTCATAAATGGTAAAACTTTTAAGAAGCTAGATGCTTATGGAAAAGACCAGGGATATATTCCTGTTGCAGGAGAACAACTAGGGTGTAATTGGATTATTCTAAACAATGATAAAAAAATGGTAAGGATAGCAAGTAGTAATGAGGAGATGATAGAAACAATGCAGTTTTATGTTTAACTCCAGATATTAGGCTTAATTTGTACGATATAATGTACAAAATAGGCGTAATTTGTATAGTAGCACTGTGCAAATTAGTAGTAAAATATGTAGTGGGGGTTCGGCAAAAGGAAGTAAAATGGGGGAGGTTTCCGACAGATTTCCTCCCCGCCCCTACCAAAATTAGGCGTAATTTAAGTAGTTAAACACTCAAAATTGGCCTAATTTGTGCGGTAGCGTTTTAGGTTTTTAATTCTAAAACATACACAAAAGCGTAAGTTTTGGAAATAGACTTCTAAAACTTTAGAAAAAAGAGAAGTTTTTAAAGTGGGTATTAAATTTGCTTAATTTGTGGAGGTAGAATTGCACTTTTAACCTTTACTAAGAAACTTGTTAATGCTACAACATACGGAAAAGCGTATGCTATGGAAATAGTTAAAATGTATAGTGAGATTAGACAGATTCGCGTTAAATTGTAAACTAAATTGTAAAGTTAATTGACAATGGTAACAAGAACTAGGTGTGAGGTGTACAGTCGCTGCGTAGGATACATACGCCCCGTATCACAGTGGAATCCAGGCAAAGTCTCGGAGTTTTTAGATAGGAAGGTTTTTAAGACAAAGGGTTGAACCCCCTTATGAGTTGGCATACTCCCCCGATACTACCCAGTGCCAGCTCAACAGAGTGCTCAACTATTGAGTCTCAAGTTCTTTAATAACCTGGAGGTGTTAAATGGCTGCAAAGTGTCAGTTTTGTCGGCAACAAAAGCGACTGTATGTGTGTCGTCTGTTCGGAGATGTCTTCGTAAAGTGTGTATTCCATGCTTGTTTTGAGTGCATACTGAAGATGGGTCTAGTCATCATAGGAGAGCCACAGGAGGTGGACAATGCTAAGAGGCGACTGGAAGGAGATGATACGAGCAAGAGAGGGTTATAGATGCAAAATATGCGGCAGGACTACGAATCTTACGATTCAACACAAGCTCCCTCGTTGCAGAGGTGGCTCAAGTACGCCAGAGAATTGTGTATGTTGGTGTGGTCAGTGCCACCGCAGATTCCACCTTGCACATGGCTTGGCTATGTCAGACGACTTCGGTAACCCCATAGAACATGGTTATATACACCGCAAACCACCAAAACGGAAGCACCGTAGACATTGCAAACATCACAGACATCACTAGGTTATAAGCTGGGGAGATATTACGCCTGGACACTTAGTCCGCCATTTGAGTATCCTCCCCAGCTACAAACCCCTATCCCCTAGTAGTTGAGTATTGACTTGTGTGGGAGGGAGGTATACATTATAAACAACATGAAGCACCAAGCGTATTCAAAAAGGTTAGATATTCAAATAGGGGGGTTGGTTTCCTCGCTTGGTCGCCAACTCTCCTATTTGGCTATTTAATTTTTTAGACCAAGCAAAATGAAGACAAGGATTATACACACGAAGGTATGGAGAGATGGATGGTTTGTAAATTTATCTAAGGAAGCAAAACTCCTGTGGATTTATTTATTAACCAATGACAAGATAAACATATCTGGATTTTATGAGATTACAGATAGGGAACTTGAGTTTGACTTAGGTTTTAAGGTAGACAAGGATATTACGGATCAACTTAAACCCAAAGCTATCTTTTGTATGGGATGGGTCTTTATCCCAAACATTGAGAAGTATAACAGTTATAGGAACTCTCCTAAGAACCAAACTGCTTTTATTAGAGAGATAGAATGCATACCCAGAGTCGTTATTAATACCATACTTAGTGATACTAGTATAGATACTAGTATAGATACTACCCCTATACTCCTAGAAATCATAAATCATAAATCAGAAACCAAAAACCAAAAACCAGAAATCCTAAATAAGGAATCAAAAGAGAATGATGATTTGCCTTTTAATTGGAAGAGAGAGGAGATAGATAAAACAGATAAGTTATTAGAACCTTACAGATAATGGAACTCATACCCTTTGGAGAAGTAGCTAGAGACAGATACGATATAAGCAAGAAGTATGGTTTGATAGAACAGGTAGGGGGGATATGGAGATTAACTAACAAGTGCAAAAGAGCATACGACAGTAGTAGTTATGTTTATTATCTACAAGGCAAGATAGAGAAGCCTAAGAGAGTTGAACAAAAACAAGCTCCAGTTACACCAGTTAAAAAGACAGAAGTTAAGAAGCCTACCGTTCAAGAGCAACTAAAGAGCCCAGAGTACCAAAGGGCTTTAGACGAGATATTTAATTTATAAACTATTTAACATGAAGATATACAAGGTTAAGAGATACACTGCATTCCCAAAACAAAAGGATAATGACAGGGTTATAAGAACCGTGGACAACTTAAAGTCTGCACAAAGAATCAGTATTGAACTAAATAATACACTCAATTCAAGGTTCTATGTCGAGACTGTGGAGGTAGTATAATGAGTAAAACCCCTATCTCAATGCAAATAACACCAGAGTACCAGCAAGGACTTAGAATGCAACCTGCTTGTGATAGGGTTTTGTGCCAAGTGTTTGGGGTTACACCAGATAAGATTTTAAGAACCGAGAATAAAGAATCTGTATTAGACCAGAAGTTTGCTATTGATTTAATTCTTGAACTACCCAATGGAACACATATAACGGGGCAGGAGAAGGCACTTAGTTTTGATAAAAGCAAATACGACACTTTTACACTAGAGTTTTACCAGAACAGGCTTACCAAAGAGAAGGGAGAGTTTTTTAAAATAGCCAGTCAGTTTTATCTATCAGGTTACTCAGATAGGACAGGAGAGGAGTTCTTGACTTGGAAGATAATTGATATATGTAAACTGATACTATGGTTAAAAGATAGTAGTTTAGAAGCCCTAGAATCAAGAACCAAACCGTCTACCAGCAACGCCTCGTTCCTACCAATCCCATATAAAAGCTTACCAGATTATGTAATTATAGCTCAAAAGGAATAGACTACTATAAGCCACTTGACACAGTATATACAAACTGTATAATGAAGTTAATATAAATTATTATATATTACCAAATGGACAAAATCTTAAAAGAAGCAGTCCTAAAGTTATACGATTACGAAGACCTCTTATCTTCTAAAAGGAGAGAGTTAGAGATAATCGTAGGAGATGTACAGGAAGCAGAGAACCTGGATGTTTATGAGGAGTACACAGAGCAAAGGAATGAGGTAGGTAGGTTAATTAGCCAGTTAGAAGATTTAATATCTAAATTAGGCAAGTAAGAACATGAATATACCAAAAGAGTTTATACAGAACATACAAGGCAAGGACTTCGTAAAGTACGAAGGATTGCTAAATATGTTCCATGAGAACGGGGGTAAGGAGATTAGAACTGAGTTGGTTCAGAGTCAATTAGCAGACGAGGTGTTTTTTATCTTTAAAGCAACTGTTAGTGGGGAGAGGGGAACCTTTGAAGGACATGGGGACTCATGCAGAGCTAATGTAAACCCCATGATAGTTAAGCACATGATGAGAATGGCAGAGACCAGAGCCAAAGCAAGAGCCCTAAGAGATTACTGCAATATCGGTATGACCGCAGCAGAGGAGTTAGACTAAATTGTAAAAATTACGAGGATGTTTTACAAACAAATAAACGGAGTGAATATAATACACTACAACCCAACACCACTAGAACAACTACAAAACAGAATGAACGCACTCAAAATCAAAGAGCAGATACAAAAGGATCTAAATAAAAAGCCAGTAAACAAGAAGAGATTAAAAGAAGCATACAAAGAGTTTTTAGAGATAACAGAGAGATATGCTATGCAAGAGAGAGATTTAATTTAACTAGGAGGATTACATGAAGGTATTAAATATAAAAAGCAAAGAGTCTAAAGTTTTAAAGACTGTAAAGAGAATAGCAAATAGTACAAGTAGCAAGGTTATGGCAGTAGATATTTTTGATGGACATAAAAGAGGAGAGGTCATAGCGAGGAGAATTATAATGCTATTAGCTTTAGTTTTAGCTATTTATGTACTACTTGACCAACTTGTAGACAAAGGGTATTTAAAAACTAACGAACAAAGGCAGGTGCGCTCAGTATCTCAGATAGTGGTACAAGCCCCTGTGATAGCCCTAGAACCAACGGAAGGGTTAAAAACGAATAATGATACCCCAGGGGTCAAACAGGTGTCTCAATTCGCCTCACAGGACCTCGTGGGAGATGTTGAGAAGTATGTTGCAAGTTATGGAGGCAGGTATGATGCGGGGTATTTGGCTAGTTTAAGGCAATATTGTGATGAGGAGACGCTAAAGTTAGTAGTCGCAATATCAGTAGCAGAGACAAGTATGGGTAAGAATACAGATAAAAAGACCAACTGGTACGGATATTTTTACAAAGGCAATAGAAGCTATGATCCAAGCGTAGACGAGATGAGTAGGGTTATTTGCAATGGGATAAGTAAATATTATTCTGATGTGGCAACAAACGCAGTTAAAGCCAAGAGGTATACTGGAGGGGATCATACGAGTACATGGATGGGTAATGTACAAAGTGCATTATCTGCAATGAGTAGCTCTTTATAACTTGATGTACAGGGTGTTCTACTTCCTTGCTCTGGAGGAGGGGTAGGGTATTAACAGCGGTTTGAGGATCCCCTATAAATCTGGGGCAATGGAGTAGGACACCCTACACTAGATAAATTGATTACTAAGTTTATCTAGTTCTGACTATGGGGGTTGTGCTGGGCAGTCCAACCCTCTGGTTATCTAATTTTAAGTAGTAGTAAAGTGAGAGAAGCATTTAAGGAGAGGTATTGGACAGGGTTATTTGGGGAATACTATGTCCTTACTGAACTATCAAAGAGGAGAATAGCTGCTCAGAGATTGTGCGATAAACTCTCTGGTTGTGATTTAATAACAGAAGATAACATTTTAATAGAAGTTAAGACTTCGCAAGCACATATTACAAAGAGAGACGGGCAGCATACAGAAAGTAGGGGTTGGCAATTTAACAGTATTAGAAAGGGTACTATTAAAAAACCAGATGTATTGATATTGGTTGCTCTTAATGACAAGAGTGAGTTTAAGATAGAGCATACCTGGATTGTACCAACTGAGGATTTGGTGGGAAATAATAAATATGGATATAAAAACAACTTCCTCATAAAGGATACTGATTGGCAGAAGGTAAATAGTAATAGACCAGACTTAGTATCTGAGAAATGGGTTGAAGTATATGAGGATAATTGGAATATTTTATCTAAATTAAAAGACAATAAGTAATATGGAGATTAAAACATCAATGGGTGTATATAGAATAAACTACTACTGGGATAGTGCAGAGTTTGAGGATAGTAGACAACGAACAGGAATCTCTGTGAGGTTTGATGGTGTAGAGGTGGTGTTTATAAGGTGTTCTCCACTTGAGAAGGAAGAAGTATTATCTAAATTAAAAGACAATAAGTAATATGGAGAAGAAAACACTAGAACATTTAAAAAAGGTTTTTGAACTTGAGAATGGTAAGAATGCAGAGTTAATTGCTTTAGAAACATTCGCACAAGGTACAAGCGATATGTACAAGGATAAAGACTTTTTAGATGGCAAGTGGGGTGGCAAGGTAAAGTATGTAAAGAGAGAGGATATAATATCTGCTTATGCTACTGATAGATATATGGATATAAGAAGAGCTATTAAGGATATGAGTATTTTGGATTTTTTGAGATTGAAGTTATCTAAATTAAAACAATAAGTAATATGGAGAAGTGGATTATAGTCCCTAAAAGTGAATGTTTGCGATTGGCAAGATCAAATGATTTAAGGGAACATGTAACAACAGAACTATATTGGTATTTTAATCAAAATAAGTTTACTAAAAAACAAAGAGAATTGGCAGAACAGGGAAAGTATTATGCGATAATAAATTCAGAGTTTAGTCATAAAGGTTTGGGATTAGAACCGTTGGTAAAAGAAATATCTAAATTAAAGTGGGACAATAAGTAATATGGAGAAGAAAGATTGGGAAAAAGAGTTAAGTGATAGAATTATATGGTTAATGGGTAGGAGAAGCCTAAGGGCAGTTGATGTAATAGAAGATTTGTTACCAAGAATTGACATAATCATAGAGAAAGAACTAGACAAAGCAAGGGAAGAGGGAAAGAGGGAGCTAATAGAAAGTATCAACGAAGCATTCCAAAAGAAGATTATCTAAATTAACTAAGTAGAAGTATGAAGGTAATACAAACGGAATTAAA
>Ga0208460_10000273_pt1 | contig 37949 bp, 30 predicted proteins | sample AD_STIC10_MetaG_FD_184436 | JGI IMG/M metagenome (GOLD analysis project Ga0208460, IMG submission 184436) | Active sludge microbial communities of municipal wastewater-treating anaerobic digesters from USA - AD_STIC10_MetaG (SPAdes) (version 2) | ecosystem: Engineered > Bioreactor > Anaerobic >... | reverse complement strand
TTGCTGACCCGGGCCGCTTTTGCGGCCTCCTCCGCGGCCGGAGAGAACCTGACAGCCCAGGAAGGAGCTTTCGGCGACTATCTGGTGAAGCGGGAGCCAGTGGAACCGATGCTGAAGTTTGGACGAAACGGCATACTGGATTTGCGGTCCCCCTACTATCTGAAAACCGTCCAGGGACTGAAGGTCGTCCCGGCTGAAAACTGGGATGTCGGATTCGGCATGCAAGGGTATCTGCCTCAGACCCCGGACGATGGTGCGCCCGACGTCTGTTTTCTGGAAATGCCCGATCAGTACAAGATTCATTATCGACGATGGGGCCATCCTGAAGGTGAAAAAGTAGCGCTGCTTTTACACGGAGACATGGGTCATTCAGGCTGGCTGGCCCCGCTGGCAAGTCGATTACGTTCCCTGTCACCGGATTTGACCGTCATTGCCGCCGATCGACGGGGCTACGGATTGAACGAACAGCGGGGCGACTTGGGTTCCGTGCAGGCCGCTACTGACGATGTGATCCAACAAATCGAATTTTTGAAAAAATCATTCAAACAAGTCCATCTCGCCGGCTGGGGACAGGGAGCGCAATATGCTGCTGTTGCCGGGACAAGAATGGGCAACGCCGTCTCCAGTCTGATCCTGCTGACGCCGGGCTTTTTCTGGAATGAACAATTCCAGTCTGTTTCAAGGATTACCAGAAAAATTGTGCCGGAGATACTTGCCGAATTCAAACTGAAACCCGAGCGCAATCATGCCTGCATTCCCATTCCCATGGAAGCGACTGATTTTACGCTGGAGAATGAATGGCTTGATTTCATAGAAAGAGATCCTCTGAAAACCACGATGGTCACCTTAAAATCCGTTAGCATCATGGATGAAATTCAGGAACTTTCATGGGGCGCCATTCCTCAAAACCATCTTCCCACGCTCGTGATGATGGGCCAACAGGATCGCATCGTGGACAACCGTAAGGTTTTAGAATTCATCAACCACCTTTTTCAGGGCAAAAATCGCAACCGATTGGTCATGGAAGAAAGCGGCCATGCCATCCACCTTGAGAAAACGGAAGAAGTTGCTTCCGAAATAGCAAATTTTATCAGGAAGCTCTAAAGGTTCAAATTCATAATGGGGGAGTGGCGGAATGCACCAAAACGGTCAAGAAACAGTCGTGCAGGGCAAGGACCCCTCCGAGCATGTCCTGGCTTCGATTCCACTGTGTTTCCATCATGAAGATCTGATCCGGAACCCTGATCCTAAAAAGGCCATCAGGAAGAGCAAACTCATCAACCTGTGGAATCACCTTCACTTTATGGAGGACATGGTATATGTGCACCTCCATCATCCCGACTATCATGAGGGTCTTCTTCTCTGGGCCTATCCGGAACCATGCCACAACGGTGTGATGACCTGCCGCTGGCCGGAGGGAAGCGGCATTTTTACCGAAAATGCGGCGATATTGAATATCATCTTCTCCGATGGGCTTACGTTATTTCTTATCCCTGCCCAACTCAAGGACGTCCAAAAAAAATTTTTTGCCATCCAGGCGCCCGACAGCGGGTACATCCTGGGTCAGCGGCGGGCCAGGCGCTATCGTTGCCAAGGCATCAAAGCCGAGGTTGTACAAAACGGTTTTCACGCCGTGGGACCGTTGACGGGTTTCAGCGCTTTGTCCTTCGACGTCAAGGTCACTCCGGAGGAAACCGGTTCTTTCCGCTGGTTTAATGCCGACAGTTCATCGACGGTCAATTGGTATGCGGATGAACAGATGATCTTTTCGGCAACTTGCCGCTGCATCCGACAAACATCAAATCAAACGGCACGGAATATCGTCTTTGCCCCTATGGTAAACCAGATGAGCCGTTTTCCGAAAAAAAAATGGCGCAATCCTCGTGTTCAGGTCAAGCCTTTCGCGAATATCGCCTTTGACCATCCGGCCGTCAACAAGAAAATTCAACTTGATATTCATGATCTCTCGGTTTCGGGCTTCTCCGTTAATATTTCGCCGGATGAGGATGTCCTTACGGTGGGAATGATTATCCCTGACCTGACCATGAATTATGCCGGCGCTTTGCAAATCAAATGCAAGGCGCAGGTTCTCTATCGACGGATGGAGAAAAAGAAAAAAATCCGCTATGGTTTTGTCATCCTGGACATGAATGTCGTCAACTATAACCGACTGAGTCATATGGTCATGAATGTTATCGATCCCGGCACTCATGTCGCCGACGAAGTCGATGTGGATCAACTATGGGAGTTTCTTTTCGACAGCGGATTCATTTACCCCAGGAAATATAATCTGGTTCAGGCCTACCGGGAGCCCATGAAAGAAACCTACCGGCGGCTGTATCGCGATAATCCGGAAATCGCCACCCAGATCACTTATCAGCAAAACGGCCGGATCTATGGGCACGCCTCCATGGTCAGATCTTACAGACGGACCTGGATGGTTCATCATCTGGCCGCAAGACCCCTGAACAATAAAAGAACCGGGCTTCAAGTCCTGAAGCAGATTATGCATTATTTTAATGGTCTCTATCGTCTCCCATCGGTTGGGATGGACTATATGATGTTCTATTTTCGCCCGGATAATCAGTTTCCCGATCATTTTTTTGGCGGTTTTGCCAGGCATTTCAGGAACCCTCGCGCCTGTTCCCTTGACCTTTTTGCTTATCTCAATTATCCGGTGTCCGGTGTCGGCCGGCAACTCCCGGCGGGGTGGTTGCTCGAACCGTGCACGGGCGAAGACTGGGAAGCGTTAAGCCACTTTTATCGGAATACCTCCGATGGTCTTCTGCTGGATGTATTACGCCTGGGCGAAGAGAAGGAGGATGGGGAATCTCTGTCACAACTCTATGCCCGCCACGGATTCATCAGAAGCTGCCAATGTTTCTCTCTAAAGCAAAACGGCAGATTAAAGGCGGTGCTTATTGTAAACCGATCGGATCCGGGCCTCAGCTTGTCGGACTTCCTCAACGGGATCAAGATTCTGATCACCGATGCGGCCGGCTTACCCTGGGAAGTCCTGTCCACGGCCGTTTCCCAATGGTCGGATTTTTATAAGAGTGACAAAATACCGCTGCTTGTTTATCCATCTCGTTATTTTGAAGAAAAAGGAGTTTCTTTTGAAAAGTATTACAATCTCTGGATTATTGACGGTCATTATGCCCGGGAATATAGTGAATACATGATGGAAAATTCGAAATTACGAATCAGATTTCTTATCCGCTTTCTCATCAAGAGATACCTGAAACCATGATGGACAACCATACTCATATCTACAACAGTCGCATTATCAAAAGCTATGTGGAGTATCTGAAGAAGCATCTTCCGGAGGTCGATAGCGATCCCCTGCTGAAATATGCGGATATCGAAACCTACCAACTGGATGACGAAGGGCACTGGTTGACCCAGGAGCAGGTCGATCGTTTTCATGATATCCTTGCGAAAACGACCCAGGATCCCGATATATCCAGAAAAGTGGGGCGTTTCTCCGTTACATCCCGCGCCTCCGGCGCCCTGGGGCAATATATGCTGGGATTTATCAATCCGGCCACGGCATATGGCGTTCTGGAAAGAATCAATGCCCAGCTAAGCCGAGGAGCAACCCTGAAGACAAAAGCCATCGGGACGGACAGGATTGAGGCAAAAGCCACTTTGCAGGCGGGTGTGGTGGAAAAGCCCTATCAGTGTCAAAACCGATTGGGGGGGCTGGAGGCACTGGCAAAGCTCTCCACCAATAAATTTGCCAGCATAGAACATCCTGTCTGCATCCATAAAGGCGGAGACTGCTGCCTGTACGTTATCTCCTGGGAAAACACCCGCACCTTTTTCTGGAAACGCATCCGCAATTATTACTTTTGGATCGCATTTGCTCTTTGCGCCATCCTGTTTAGTTTCATGAAACCGGCTTACTGGGATGTCCTGACCCTATCGTGTGTGCTGATGGGAATGGGCGTGACGCTCTATGCCGAACATCTGGAAAAGAAAGATTTGCTTGCCCACATCTTCAACCAGGGAGATGCAGCGGAAAGCCTCCTGGATCAGATCAACAGACGTTACAATGAAGCCCTGTTGGTCCAGGAGATCGGACAGAAATCCTCTGATATGACCAAGGTTGATGAACTCCTCCAATATATTATAGAATCATTGGTTAAAAGACTCGATTTCGACCGGGGGATCATCATGCTGGCCAATAAACAAAAAGACCGCTTAGTGTATACGGTGAGTTACGGATATAATCCGAAGAATGAAGATTACCTGCATAATATTCAATTTCATCTGGACAATCCTCAATCAAAGGGTACGGCTGTCGCTTCCTTCAGAACACAGAAACCTTTTTTGGTCAACGATCTGTCCGATATCGAGCATGACCTGTCGCGGAAAAGTCTTGATTTCGTGAATACGATGGGCAGCCGGTCTTTCATCTGCGTCCCTATCGTCTATAAAGGGGAGTCTTTGGGGGTCCTGATTGTGGATAATGTCCAGTCAAAGAAGCCGCTTAGCCAGACCGAGATGAGTCTCCTGATGGGCATTGCTCCGCAGATCGGGATTAGCATCAAGAATGCTATTGCCCATCAGAAAATCAAGGAGAGCGAAGAGTGCTTCCGCTCGCTCAGTGAAAATGCCCCGGACATTATTTATACCTTGGGCATCAAAGGGAAATTTACTTACATTAACCCTGTGATTGAAACGATCCTGGGATACCGCCCTGAGGAAATCATCGGCAGATACTTTATCGATATTGTCAGAAAAGAAGACGTGCACCGGTGTATTGAATTTTTCAAGCAAGTCAGAGATCATCAACAAACCATCAAGGAAGAAATGGGCATCCTGCTTCATAAGGATGGCACGGAACGGTATTTCAGCTTTAGTTGTGCGCCCAATTTTGATTCCGAAAGTCATTTTATAGGGGTGGTCGGGACGTTCAAAAATATGACCGACATCAGAAAATCGGAAATGGAGTTGAAAAAGAGCTTCGAGAAACTGCAATCGGTCATGAGCAGTACCATTGATGCCATCTCCATCATCGTTGAATCCCGAGACCCATACACGGCAGGCCACCAAAGGCGTGTGACACAACTCGCAACCGCCATCGCCTGCGAACTGGCTTTATCCAAAGAAAAAATCGACCTGATTCGTATGGGCAGCCTGATTCACGACATCGGGAAGATATATATTCCCTCTGAAATTTTGACAAAACCCATGAAGCTGAACGACATCGAATATGCCATGATTAAATCTCATCCGGAGGTGGCTCGAAAGATATTGAAACAGGTTGACTTTATTCCAACGGTTGTGGATATGGTTTATCAACACCACGAAAGGATTGATGGTTCCGGTTATCCCAGAAAACTAAAAAGAGACGACATTCTCATCGAGGCCCGGATTCTTGCCGTGGCCGATACGGTGGAAGCCATGGCCACACATCGGCCCTATCGCCCCAGCCTGGGCATTGAAAAAGCCCTGGAGGAAATAGAAAATCAAAGAGACATTCTTTATGATGAAGCTGTTGCGGATGCCTGCCTTGTCTTGTTTCGGGAAAAAGGGTTTCAATTTAAAGAGGCCTGAGGATATGCGTCATCCGCCCTGAGGATATTGAAACGCTTTTCGTATTTACGCGCTGGCGAACTCCTTCAGGTGCGTTTCCAGCAGACGGTCTTTGCTGAAATTCACCAGTTTGAGCTTTTCAGGCCTGGTACCCGCAAAAGCCCATTTGGGCGCCAGTCCGATCAGTTCCGACTCCAGAATCTGCACACCGCGCTCGGCGGCAAGCGCCTCCACCCGTTCATAAACCGCTTTGAGCGGCGTTTCCCGGCAGGACGTCAGGTTCATGGAAACCTGCGCCAGATGCCTGCTCTTCAAAATGACGCCGATGGCGCGCACATGCGGAAGGCCGCCGTTTTTTTCGCGGATGAGCGAGGCGATTTTCTGCGCCAGTCTCAGATCGTCGCTGTTCAAATTGATGTTGTACGCCACCAGCGGCTCGCGCGCGCCGACGGCCGTCGCGCCCGCGCCCGGATGAAATACGGGTTCGCCGACATCCGGCGCGTCGCCCCGAATGGACATCTTTTCCTTTAGAGCCTCATAGCCGCCGCGACGAACATCCGCAAGCTCCCTGCGCCCCGGAACGAGCGCCGCTTCGCCGTAGAAATAAACCGGAACACCAAAGAGCTCATATAACCGGTTGCCGAAGAGGCGCGCCAGATTCACGGCGTCTTCCATTTTCGTTTTTCCCAGGGGAATGAAGGGAACCACATCCACCGCCCCCAACCGGGGATGAACACCGGTCTGCCGCCGCATATCGATGACCTTGAGCGCCTGACCCGCCGCGGCCAGCGCCGCGGCCAGCACATCTTCCGGTCTCCCCAGAAACGAAAAAACGCTCCGGTTGTGATCCCGGTCCCCGCCGTAATCCATCAGACGAATCCCTCCGGACGCCTTCAATACACGGGCGATGGAATCGATCTTCGCTTCGTCGCATCCTTCGCTGAAATTCGGCACACATTCGATGATTTTCATGTCGATACCTGATAAAATTTTAACGCCGGCAACTGTACACAGGTAAGGCTGCCGCCGTAAACCGCGCCGGTGTCAATGCCGATCTTATTTTCGGCAACCAGCGGCGCGTTGAAATGCGTATGCCCGAAAACCACCCGCTTTCCGAAATCGTCTTCGGAATCGATGAACTCCCGCCGGATCCACTGCAGATCCCAGGCGGACTGACAGGCAACCGGCGCCCCGGGACGCAGCCCCGCGTGAACAAACAGATACTGATCCGTTTCATAATACGGCAGAAGCGATTCAAAAAAGCTCAGGTGTTCGGCGGGAATCTTTCCTTTCCGGACACGCGGGGAATCCGACAGGAAGATTCCGTAGTCCCGGAGCGTCGCGGCGCCGCCGTTTTGCAGATACAGATCCTCCTCCACGCCTTCCAGATAGTTCAGGAGCATGGATTCATGATTCCCGCAAAGACAGACCAATTTGGCACAGGCCCCGCGGAGTCCCAAAACATAGTCCACCACCCCCCTGCTTTCGCGGCCGCGGTCGATGTAATCGCCGATAAAAACCAGGGTGTCTCCCGCCGGATCGGCCGGAATCTTCCGCAAAAGCCGCTTCAGCGGATCCAGGCAGCCATGAATGTCGCCGATGGCGAATAGGTTCATGATCCCTTGCGTCATGAGCGGCCGGCTAATCCAGAAGAGCGGCCGTAAAATCCCCGCTGTCGAAGGGCCGCAGATCCTCCAGCCCCTCGCCGACGCCGATAAAGCGCACCGGAAGCCCCAGTTCGCCGGCGATGCGCACGACCACGCCGCCCTTGGAAGTCCCGTCCAGCTTGGTCAGCACAATGCCGGTTGCTCCGATTTCTTCCTGGAACATTTTGGCCTGGATGACGGCGTTCTGGCCCGTCGTGGCATCCAGAACCAGCAGAATCTCGTGCGGCGCTCCGGGCAGCTCCCTGCCGATGACTCTTTTGACTTTTTTGAGCTCTTCCATCAGATTGGTCCGGGTATGCAGACGTCCGGCGGTGTCCACGATCACCACGCCGTTAAAACCGGCTTTGATTTTCCCGGCGGCGTCGAAAACAACGGCTGCGGGATCGGCGTTCATTTTCTGCTTGATGACCGGCGCGCCCACACGAGCGCCCCACACCTCCAGTTGTTCGATGGCCGCCGCGCGAAAGGTATCGGCGGCAACCAGGACAACCTCGTGACCATCCCGGCGCAGCATATGGGCCAGTTTGCCGATGGTGGTGGTTTTTCCGCTGCCGTTGACGCCGACGGCCATGATCACAAACGCCTCGTTTTTCGGGATGGCGAGCGGCTTTTCCATCTTTCGCAGAATGGCGATCATGCGCTCCTGCAAAACTTTTTTAATCTGCGACGCGTCGGAAAGCTCCCTGCGCTTGACCCGCTGCTTGACGTCTTCAATGAGATCAAAGGTAAACTGCGGGCCCATGTCCGCCGAAATCATCAGCTCTTCCAGTTCGTCATAGAGCGCCGGATTCAGTTCCCTTTTGCCGAAAACGAGCTGATCCAGATTTTTGGTGAGAGCGTTCCTGGTTTTGGCGAGTCCCGCTTTGAGTTTGTCGAATAAACCCACTTTCTTCGTATTCCTTTCTGCAAGCCTCCCTGCCGGAAAATAAAAGGGCCACCGCACGGCCGACAGGGGAAAACCATTGCGGCCTTTAGGGAGATTCATAGCGGCTTTCGCCGCCAAAGTAAAGAAATGGATGATTTTCTAAAGGAAAGGGCGGGGGTTGCCGCGGTGCACCGCGAAAAACTCCCGCCCGTCAGAAAGAGAGCTTTGAATAACGGCCATTTTTGTCATTTCGACCGAAGGGAAAAATCTTGAACAAACGGCCATCCTTAAGATTTCTCGTCGCTCACGCTCCTCGAAATGACATTTTTCAAAGCCCTCAGAAACAGACATGGTCCGGATGCCGCCCGTTTCTCCCGCCGGGGCGGATGTCGGACGGGCCCGCCGCCGGATTCAGGGGCGCCGGACCGGACAAAATGCTATTTAAATACCGGCCGCTGGGGCATCAGCTTGATATATTTGATCTCTGCTTTGGTCTCTTCGTACTGAAATCCCAGGATATCCCGCATCGAAATCATGCCCACTACCCTTTTGCCGTCCGCAATCGGAATATGCCGGATCTTTTTATGTCTCATGGTATTGATCGCGTAATCCAGATCGTCATCCATCGACGCGATGGCGACTTCATGCGTCATGATATCCCCGACTTTCTTGTCGTCGCAATTCCCTCCGCGCGCGAGGCACTTGCGCACGATGTCTCTTTCCGTAATGATGCCGATCAACTCATTTTTTTCATCCGTGACGGGAAGCGCCCCTTTATCGTGCTGGATCAGTTTCTGGATCGCCGCTGAAACAAATTCATCCGCCTCGACGGTGATTAAAGATTGACTTTTGAATCCCGTAGCTTTCAACATGTCCCGTATCTTCATCTCCCTTTTCCTCCCTTGTTCCATATGCTCTTGAGCAGGTTAAGAATCGATTTCTGAACGATAATTCCTTTAACGACGGTTGAAAAACAAAAATCGCCTCCTGAAAAATTTCGTATCTTTCATATCACTCATTTTTTTCCGAAATCAAGCACTTTCTTCAAAACGACGCCGAAGAGGACTTTCGGAATGGGCCGAAAATCTCCCGCGAACAAACAACGCCCTTGCCTGCGGCGGGGGAATCCGCGCCGAAAGCGATAGAACGGGCCGGATCAATTGAGGGTGACGGATACCAGGGAGGAAATCCCCTGCTTTTGCATGGTCACGCCGAAGAGCGTGTCGGCGACTTCCATCGTGCTCTTGTTGTGCGTAATCATGATGACCTGGGATTTTTCGGCGACATCCCGGATCAGGCGGTTGAAGAGGTTGGTGTTTGCGTCGTCGAGCGCCGCATCGACTTCATCCAGAATCAGGAAGGGCGACGGACGGTACAGCAGGATGGCGAAGATCAGCGCGATCGCCGCCAGGGATTTTTCACCGCCGGAGAGCAGGCTTACGCTTTGCGCTTTCTTGCCCGGAATCTGAATGTCGATATCCACGCCGGTTTCCAGAAGATCGCTTTCATCGGTCAGGAGAAGTTCGCCCCGCCCGCCGGGGAAAATGTGGGCGAAGGTTTTCTTGAAGCATTCGTTGACGGCGGCAAAGGTTTCGGAAAACCGTTCGCGGGAGATTTTATTGATCCGGGTGATCGTCCTTTGCAGCGACGCCAGCGACTCGTTGAGGTCGCTCAACTGCGTCGTCAGAAACTGGTTGCGCTGATCCAGCTCGGCATATTCGTTGAGCGCCAGGAGATTCACTTCGCCGAAATTTTCGATCGTCTGCTTGTCCTTTTCCAGCAGGGCGCCGAGTTCGGCAATTTTTTCATCCTCCATCATCTCAAAATCCGCCATGAGAGAGGCAAGATCGACCTGGTGCTTTTCCGCAACCGCGTTTTGCAGGTTTTCAAGGTTCAGCGCGCCCTCGCGGCACTGCATTTCCAGCTCGCTTTGCTGCCGGCGCAGCTCGTCCATTTTTCTCTTGATGTCGCGGATTTCATTTTCCTGAATTTTGAGCCGCTCGTCGTCCCCGGTCCGCTTCTCCCTCAGTTCGCTCAGAACCGCTTCACAGGACGCCAGTTTTTCGTAAAGGATCTTGAGCGCCTCCGTGTCCGCCCCGACGGCGGCGGTAAGACCGGCCAACTGCTGTTCGCAGGCCGCAATGTCCTCCCGCTTTCGCGCGGCTTCGCTTTCGCTTGCGGCGAGATCATTCTGCACCCGCGCGATCGTCCGCAAATCCGCTTCCTTCTTTTCCGCCAGCGCGGCCAGCAGAACTTTTTTCTCCGTGAGCCGCTTTTCCTGGGCGTCAATGGCCGCGCGCGACTGCTGGCGGCGGCTGTTGAAGCCGGAGATGATTTCGTTGAGTTCCTTTTCCGCCGCCTCCTTCACCAGGATTTCCGCCTCGAGCTCCTGCAGTTTCCGCCGGGCCTGGGCCTCCTCCGTCTTGATGTTCCGGCGGTTGAACTCCAGAACGGCGATTCTCTGCTTGAGCCTTTCCGATTCATCGCCGAAGCGCTCCAGATCCTTCTTCCGGCTGTGGGCGTTCATTTCCAGTTGATGTTCGCTGTTTTTCAGCCTGGCAAGCTCTTCGTCCCAACGGGCAATCGACGAGGCCAGTCGCTTCTTTTCCTCCATCCGGTCCTCGAGTTCGCCGGAAAGCTTCCGGACTTCACGCTCCAGCTCCGCGATTTCCCGCTTGGTGGCGAGCAGGCTTTTTTCCACCGCCGATCCGCTGCCGCCGGTCAGGACGCCGTTGGGGCTGATGGTGTCTCCCTCGGGTGTCACGAAGGTCCCCCGGAAGCCGTTTTTCTTCCAGAGATTAATGCCGGTTTCAATGGACGGCGTCAGCAGGACATCGCCCAGCAGGCAGTCGGCAATCTTTTTGAATTCCTCCTGGACGACGACTTTGCGCAGGAGGGGCTCCGCTTCCTGAAGATGCTCCTCGCTGTAAGTCTGGGCGCTCCCGCCTCGCAGCTCCACCGGCACGAAACTGCCCCGGCCCAGCTTGTAACTTTTCAGATAATCGATGGCGCGGACGCCTTCTTCCTGGTTCTTCACAACGACATACTGCAGCTTGTCGCCCAGCACCGCTTCCACGGCCGATTCGTATTCGCGGGGAACGTCGATGTGGTCGGCCACGACGCCGTAAAACGCGTCCGGGCTGTCCTGCGTTTCAATGACTTTTTTCACGCCCTCGTTGGACCATTTGAAGGCTGCCTCAAATTCCGCAAGCGATTGCAGCCGCGATGATTTGGCGCCCGCTTCTTCCTTGACCTCGAGGATGCGCTCCTCGACGGCCTGCAGGTCCGACTTGGCTTTTTCCAGCGCATCGGCGGCCGCTTCTTTCTCTTTGCCGACCTGCGCGATTTGCTCTTCTTCCTCCGCCAGCCCGCCGGCCAGCTCCTGCATCTTCTGCGTCAAATCGGCAAGCCGGCTTTTGTCCTGTTCGATTTCCCGGATTTCCCTCTCTTCACGCCGCTGGAAATCCTCCATGCCTTTCTTCAGTCCCGCGACGGCGTTTCCGAATTTGGCCAGGTCCTGCATCACGTCGATATAGCGGATTTTTTGCTCCTCCAGACGGGCGTTGACGTCCCGGTCGGCTTCCAGCAGGCCCTGAACTTCACGCTCGCCTTCTTCCAGTTCCTGCTGCAAAAGGGTCATCTGCCGCAGGAGGTCTTCGGATTTCCTTTGCAGATTGTCGATCTCGGCGGCGAGGCTCTCCTTTTTCCGGCCCATCTCTTCAATTTCCGCCAGGTTCTTCTGCTTGCGCTCCGAGGTTTCCGCCATTCGGCGGCGAGAAAACTCAACGCTCTTTTCCTTGATGTTGATGGAATTCTTCACCTCGTAAAGCTCAGTCTGGCGAAGGCCGATCTGCTCGTCTTTTTCCAGGAGGGCCGCCTTCATCTCCTGCAGGGCGGATTCCCTGGATTCCATCTGCGCCCCGACCGCGTCCGCCTGCCCGGAGATTCGCGTCCGCTCGTCCTGCAGCGCGGCGTTTTTCCCGGCCATTTTGGCATAGCCCTGACGGGACAACGCCAGTTCCGTTTCTTTCATTCGCTGCTTTACGGCTTTGTACTGCTCTGCTTTTTTGGCCTGGCGGGTAATGGCGTTGAGTTGGGTTTTGACTTCCTTGTGAATGTCGTTGAGTCGCAGGATGTTCTGTTTGGTGGCCTCCATCTTGCGAACGGCGGCATCCTTGCGGCTTTTATACTTGGACACGCCGGCTGCATCTTCGATGAAAAGCCGGCGGTCTTCCGGTTTGGCTTCCACCAGATTGGCCACAGCCCCCTGCTCCACCAGGGAATAGGTCCGGGCGCCGACACCCGTGCCCATGAAGAACTCTTTCACGTCCAGCAGGCGGCAGGGCACGCGGTTGATGCAGTACTCGCTCTCGCCGTCGAGGATGGTTTTGCGCGAAATGGACACTTCCGTCAGTTCGCCGTAAACGCCCGGGAAGGACGATCCGTCGCTCGACAGCGTCATCACGACTTCCGCCATGCTCACAGGGGCGGCATCCTCACTGCCGTTGAAAATCACGTCGTCCATCTTCTTGCCGCGCAGGGCTTTGACCCGCTGTTCGCCCATCACCCAGCGAATCGCATCGACAACATTGGATTTTCCGCAGCCGTTGGGCCCGACAACCGCATTGACGCCCTTGGAAAAATCAATCAAAACCTTCTCGCGGAAAGATTTGAAACCTGTTATTTCAAGACGCTTTAGCTTCATAAATCATCTTTAATTGAAATCGTTGTAAATTTTGGCAAAGCCTAACAAAAGAATGTTTCTTTGTAAAGGGAAAATACAACAAAATGTATTCCCGAAAAAACACTACCACAACATATAGTGCTTACCCGTTCATTTCCGGGGGCCGGTTTTTACAGAAAAACCGTCTTGAAAACAGGAAATCGGCAGGAAAAAAGAATCACGGTTTAACGGCCGATGTGATGAATCTGGTCTTTGGCGAGCCCGTTCCGTTGCCCAAATATCACTTTGAGCGGCCATTAAGGGCGTTTTGTCACATAAATCTTGGCGAAGCGAAAGATCAGCAATGACAACTGTTTGAGCCGAAGGCGAGTTTTGTCATTGCCTTTCGCGAGCCTTAGATTTATACAAAACGCTCTTAGGCAAGCGAAAAGAATATTTGGGCAACACTCTGTGTCTCAGTCCGCCACAGAGTGAATGCAATTGATTCACTCCCGCAAACGATATCTCTCAACATTTAAAGCAGGCCTTCCAGCTTCTGACCGCAGAAAGAACACTGGTGTCCAGAAAGGGAATAATCAATAATTCTAAATCCATAACGCCTGATCAACAATTTATGGCAGTTTGAACAGTAGGTGTTTTCACCCTCCTCGCCCGGCACATTGCCGCTGTAAACATGATGCAGTCCGGCTTCTTTCCCGATCGCACAGGCGCGTCGCAGGGAGGCGATGGGAGTGGAAGGGGTATCGAGCATTTTGAACTGCGGATGGAACCTGCTGATATGCCAAGGGGTTTCCGGACCCAAGTCTCGGATGAAAGCGGCAATATCCTTTAATTCTTCGGTGGAATCGTTCAATCCGGGAATTAAAAGCGTGGTAATTTCCAGCCAGACACCCTCGTCTTTCATTTTTCTGAGGCTGTCCAAAACGGGATCAAGTCTTGCGCCGCATTGCTTTTTATAAAATTCGTCCCGAAAAGACTTCAAATCCACATTGGCGGCAGCCAGATAAGGCGACATCAGATCAATGGCCTGAGGCGTCATGAATCCGTTCGTGACGAAAAGGTTTTTCAGACCTTCCCGGCAGGCGATCTTCGCGGTTTCCAGAGCGGTTTCCAGATAAACCGTCGGCTCCGTGTACGTATAGGCGATCGTTTGGCAACCATTTTTCCTGGCCCCTTCGACAATCATCGCCGGCGGCGCTTCTTCCCCCATGATCATGAGCGTGGAGCGGGGCATCTGTGAAATTTCATGGTTCTGGCAGAAGGCGCAGGTAAAATTGCAGCCGGCGGTGGCCACGGAGTAAGACCGCGAGCCGGGATGCACATGAAAAAAGGGCTTCTTTTCAATCGGATCCACATGCTCGGCAATCAGCGTTCCGAAAACAAGGGAGTACAAAACACCTTCCCGGTTTTCCCGAACGCCGCACAGACCGCGCCGGTTGGGCCCAATGTTGCAGCGGTGGGCGCATAGCCCGCAGAGCACCCGAGACCCGGCCAGCTTCTCGTAAAGCAGCGCCTCGCGGATCATGGTTTTCCCTCCCGCAGCATGTCCCGAACGGCTTCCGGAGCGGCGGCTCTCTCTCTTGCTTTCAGCTTGAAAGAATTTAAAACGGGATGCTGAACGGTTCGATACGTATAGTTGACGGAAAAAACCATCCCGACAAACGCCCCGAGTGGATTGTTCCTCATCGGAAAAAGGTCTTCCAGGGACGACAACAGAGCAACCGCCGGTCCGGGAAGACACATCACGGACCCCCATTGAATTTGAGCGCCGGACATGGTTTTGTGAATCAGGGTCTGCATTTCTCCGATGGAAAAGAAACGTAAATTTGATGCGGCAGGAAAACCGAAAAAATTCCGCACGGCCTGTCCGGTTCCGGCCGAAGAATACCGGTTCAGAAAACCGACAAAAACACGATTGCGGCTGACCCGGACCGCTTCCGCAAGCGCTTTTTGCGGATTTGCTGAGCCCTGCAGGCCGCCCGTCAACGTAACCACATCGAACTCATTGTCGGAAAAAGGAATATCGGCGGCATTGCCCAAAACCAGTTCGCACAATGCGCCAAGATTTCTCCGGGCCGACTCCAGGGCAGCCGCTGACGGATCCATTCCCGTGAGCAGGCATTTTTTCCTGCCGAACATTCGCAGAGTGTTTCCGCTTCCACAACCCACGTCCAGAACGGATTCCCCGGCGACGGGAGCGACCAGATCCAGGATCAGTTTTTCCTGCCGCAAATACAGGCGACGGCCCTGGCGGGTCTGAAGCCAGTCATCCCCTGTCACGGCCTGAAGCGGATCAAAAATCATGGATCGCCACTCCTTTTGAAAAAGGTCAGCCCCCGATGTCCGACATGTCCCGGTGGCATTTTTTCAGGTGTCTGTCCGTGCAGTCCAGGTCGTGCTTTTCGGGTTTGAGCCGAACGGCCCGGCGGATCAGCTCGTCCAGTTCGCCGTCGCTGCAGTTTTGGCGAAGCGCCGCTTTTAAATCGATTTCCTCATCCTTGAGCAGGCAGGCGCGCAGTTTGCCGTCCGCCATCAGGCGCAGGCGGTTGCAGGTCGCGCAGAAATGGTCGCTGACCGGGTCGATAAACCCGATTTCTCCCAGCCCGTCCGGCAGTGTAAAGATTCTGGCCGGGCCGTCCGACTTGTTTTGCTTGCCCGCCAGGGGCGTGAGCCGGAAATGACGGCCGATGGTTTCCTGCAGATCACGGTTCGGCAAAAAATCCGCCGTGTATCCGTCGCTGACCGGACTGACCGGCATGATTTCGATGAAACGAACCTGAAAAGGTTTGACAAGCGCCAATTGCGCAAAATCCAGCACCTCGTTGTCGTTGAATCCCTTGACGATCACGGTATTGATTTTGATGGGGGAGAAGCCCGCTTGCTCCGCCGCGGCAATCCCGCGAAACACATCGTCCAGGTTCCCGCCCCGCGTGATTTGCGCGTACTTGTCTCTGTCCATGGAATCCAGACTGATGTTGAGCCGGGTGATGCCGGCGTTGAAAATCGCCTCCGCGTATTTCGCAAGCAGGATGCCGTTGGTTGTCAGACTGATGTCCTCGAGGCCTTTTGTTTTTTTCAAATCCGCGGCAAATTCAACAAAACCGCGGCGGACCAGCGGCTCGCCGCCGGTCAGCCGCACCTTGACAAATCCCAGGGTCACCGCCCGGGAAACCACGCGGAGAATCTCCTCGTACCGGAGAATATCGTCATGACCTTTCAGCGAAATCCCTTCCATGGGGCGGCAGTATATGCAGCGCAGATTACAGCGGTCGGTGATGGAAATCCGAAGATAATTGATGTCCCGGTTGTATGCATCCAGCATGAGATCAAACCAATGCTCCTTTAATTTTCTGACCGTCGTTCAATAACACAAACCGCTTCACAAAACAACTTCCGCCTCGCCCGGACGACTTCATGAAGCGGCGTTTTCCCGCCGGAGAAACATCCGGCGCGGACGCAAACGAGCGGCCCCGGATGCATTTTGAGTACGGGCAACCCTTCGCCTCAAATATCCCAAACAATTTCTTGACACGGCGTTCTTTCTCGTCTAAACAAAAATCAAACGCGTTTCCTGCCTGTCCTCGCACCATCGATTGCGTCAGCGCAAGGTAAAATCATTCGGAGCCGTTCATGGACAAAGTGCCGATCACGAAAGAGGGTTTTGACAAATTGAAGAAGGAACTGGAGACGGTGAAAAACGTTTTCATTCCGGAAAACATCCGGGACATAGAAGTTGCCCGGGCGCACGGCGATCTTTCGGAAAACGCGGAGTACGCGGCGGCCAAAGAGCGGCAATCCTATCTGCACGGCAAACTTCAGGAACTGGAAAATAATCTGGCTTCCTGCAATATCATCGCCCTGAAAGACATCCCGAGCGACCGGGTGGTTTTCGGCTGCTTTGTTACCATCGCGGACAGCGAGGGGGAAGAGATCAAATACCAGCTGGTCGGCCCTTTTGAATCGGACATCAACCAAAATAAAATATCCGTCACCTCGCCCATCGGCAGGGCGCTGGTTGGAAAAAGCATCGACGCCGAAATTTCCGTCAACACCCCGGGGGGAACCCGCAATTTTCAGATCATCGACATTTCAGCCGAATAGCCAATTCCCTCTGAAAAATAAAAAAAGGCGGCTCCGGTCAGGAGAGCTGCCTTTTTTTTCCTATAGGGAGACAGATCAGTTTTGCGACAGTTTTTCCGCAACACTGATCCGGTTGACCGCCCGAAGAAGCGCCAGTCTCATTTTTTCATAGTCGCTGTGCTCTTTGGTCAATTGGCTCAGAGCGGCTTCCGCTTTTTCTTTTGCCTTGAGAGCCCGGTCCTTGTCCACGGCGTCCGCTCTTTCCGCCGTTTCGATCAGGACGGTGACCTTGCTGCCCGTCACCTCCGCGTAGCCGGTGTTGACGGCGTAATAGGTTTTCTTGCCGTCGGCGATGTAATAAAGCTCGCCGATGTCCACAGACGTCAGGAAGGGCTCATGGCCTCTTAAAACGCCGAATTCCCCTTCCGTGCCCGGAATCGTCACTTCATCCACTTTCCCGGAAAAAGCCATCTTCTCCGGCGTTACCACTTCTAGAATCAATTCATCCGACATGGAAATCCCCGTTCATTAGGCGGAAAGCTTCTGGGCTTTCTCGATTGCTTCTTCAATGCCGCCGACCATATAAAAGGCCTGTTCCGGCAGATCGTCATGTTTGCCTTCCAGAATTTCTTTGAAGCCTCTCACGGTATCGGCCACGGAGACAAACTTTCCTTCCGTTCCGGTGAACTGTGCGGCGACGAAGAAGGGCTGCGACAGGAATCTCTGAATCTTTCTGGCGCGGCTGACGGTCATCTTGTCGGCTTCGGAAAGTTCATCCATACCAAGAATGGCAATGATGTCCTGCAGGTCTTTATACTTCTGCAGCGTCACCTGCACCTGGCGGGCCACCTGGTAATGCTCCTGCCCCAAAACATTCGGGTCCAGAATTCTGGATGTGGAATCCAGCGGATCCACGGCGGGGTAAATGCCGAGTTCGGCGATGGGGCGGGACAAAACGACGGTTCCGTCAAGGTGCGCAAACGTGGTTGCGGGAGCGGGGTCGGTCAGGTCGTCGGCGGGCACGTACACGCACTGCACCGCCGTAATGGAGCCTTTGGTGGTCGAGGTGATGCGTTCCTGAAGCTCCCCGAGGTCCGAAGCCAGGGTCGGCTGGTAACCGACGGCGGACGGCATGCGGCCCAGGAGTGCGGACACTTCGGAACCGGCCTGCGTGAAACGGAAAATGTTGTCAACGAAGAAGAGCACGTCCTGGCCTTCCACATCGCGGAAGTATTCCGCGGCCGCCAGTCCGGTCAACGCCACGCGGGCTCGGGCTCCGGGCGGTTCGGTCATCTGGCCGTAAATCAGAGCGGCCTGCTTGATAACGCCGGATTCCAGCATTTCACGGTACAGATCGTTTCCTTCGCGGGTTCTCTCGCCAACGCCGCAGAACACGGAAATACCGCCGTGATGCATGGCGATGTTGTTGATCATTTCCATCATGACGACGGTTTTGCCGACGCCTGCGCCGCCGAACATGCCCATCTTTCCGCCGCGGGGAAACGGCACGAGCAGATCGATAACCTTGACGCCGGTTTCCAGAACGTGAACGGACGTGTCCTGTTCCGTAAATTCGGGAGATTTGCGATGAATGGGAGCATGATTTTTAGCGTTCACCGGTCCGAGGCCATCCACGGGGCGGCCGACCACGTTCAGAATTCTGCCGAGGCCTTCTTTGCCCACGGGGACGGTGATCGGAGCGCCGGAATCCTTGGCTTTCATCCCTCGCACCAGACCGTCGGTGACATCCATGGCGATGCAGCGAACAACATTGTCGCCCAGATGCTGCGCGACTTCAATAACCAGGTTATCCTCCTGGTCGTTGATCGCGGGGTTGGTAACCAAAAGCGCATCCAAAATGCTGGGAAGCTTCCCTTCTTCAAAAGCCACGTCAACAACAGGACCAATAACCTGAACAATCTTTCCGATATTCATAACTATCTCCTTGCAAATAGTCGGTATATATATTTTTTACGCGCAAAATGCCGCCGCAAAATCAACCCTTGGCCAAAGCCTCCGTGCCGCCAACGATATCCATCAGTTCCGCCGTAATCGCCGCCTGCCTCGCCTTGTTCATTTTCAACGTCAGCGTGCGGATCAGCTCTTCGCAGTTGCTGGTCGCGTTGTCCATCGCCGCCATCCGCGCGCCGTTTTCACCGGCGGAGGTCTCCAGCAGCGCCCGGTAAACCAGAACGTGGACATACATGGGAAGCAGTTTGTGTAAGAGCACCTCGTCCGACGGTTCGTAAACATAATCCAGCCGAGTATCCGATTCCAGATCGGCGTCCGGGCTGCCGATGGAAGGAAGGGGGAACAGGCGGACAACGGTCGGCCGCTGGACGGAAACATTTACAAACTGATTGTAGATCAGATACAGCTCGTCATATTCGGCCTTGATGAAAGGTTCAATGACTTCATCCGCAATCGACACGGCGAGCGTCATATCAAACTTGCTCAGACAGTCCACTTTTTGCGCCAGAACGTTTGCTTTTTTGCGGAAAAAGTCCCTGCCCTTCCTGCCGACGTTGATCATGGCAACTTCTTTGCCTTCGTGAGTCTTGTCCCGTAAAAATCGCTCCGTGGCCTTGATCAGGTTTGTATTGAATCCACCGCAAAGCCCCCGGTCGGACGTCATGCAAATCACCCGGATTCTCCTGGGATCGCGCACGGCCAGAAGCGGATGGGTGGAGGTGTCCACCCGCAGAGCCAGACTGTTGAGAACATCCATGAACTTTCCGGCGTAGGGCCGGAAATTTTCCATTTTCAACTGAGATGACTTAAATTTGGATGCGGCCACCATGTTCATGGCCCGCGTAATCTGCTTCGTTTTCTGAACGGCAGTTACTTTTCTTTTAATATCTTTTAGCGAGGGCACTGGAAACTCCTCTCAACCTGAATTGTTTTCCACTCCGCGGCGATCCTCTTGGCAAGGATCGCGCATGGATCAAAAATTATTCCGCCACAAAAACAGATTCAAAAGCCGTCAGCATATCTTTCATTTTCTTTTCCAGGTCGGCGGAAATAATCTGCTTCTCATCGATTTCTTTCAGGATGTCCTGATGCTTGCTTTTCACATAACTGAGCAGCTGCTGTTCGTAAATGAGAACCTTTTCCACGTCCACCTTATCGATGAAGCCGCGGCTTCCGGCAAACAGAACCACCACTTCCTCTCCCAGAGACATCGGCTGGAACTGGGGCTGTTTCAGCAATTCGACCAGACGAACACCGCGGTCCAGCTGGGCCTGGGTTGATTTGTCCAGATCGGAGCCGAACTGGGCAAAGGCCGCCAGTTCGCGGTACTGGGCCAGATCGAGCTTCAGGGTGCCGGCGACCTGTTTCATCGCCTTCACCTGGGCCGCGCCGCCGACGCGGGACACGGACAGACCGACGTTGATGGCCGGACGGATGCCGGAAAAGAACAAACTGGGTTCCAGGTACACCTGGCCGTCGGTGATGGAAATCACGTTGGTCGGAATGTAGGCCGATACGTCGCCGGCCTGCGTTTCAATGATGGGCAGAGCCGTGAGCGATCCGCCGCCCAGCTCCTTGCTCACGCGGGCGGCCCGCTCGAGCAGACGGGAGTGGTTGTAGAAAATGTCGCCGGGGTAAGCTTCGCGTCCGGGCGGACGGCGAAGCAGCAACGAAATCTGACGATAGGCCACGGCCTGTTTGGACAGGTCGTCGTAAATAATGAGGGCGTCCTGGCCGCGGTCACGGAAGTATTCGCCGATGCTGCAGCCGGCGTAAGCCGCGATGTACTGAAGGGTTGCCGGGTCGGAGGCGCAGCCGGCGACCACACAGGTATAGGACAGGGCGTCATGCTGTTTGAGCCTTTCCACAACCTGCGCCACGGTGGATTTTTTCTGGCCGATCGCGACGTAGATGCATTTGATGCCGGTGTCTTTCTGGCGGATGATGGCATCCACGCAGATGGCGGTTTTGCCGATCTGGCGGTCGCCGATGACCAGTTCGCGCTGGCCGCGTCCGATCGGGGTCATGGCATCGATGGCTTTGAGGCCCGTGTACATGGGCTGGTTGACCGGCTGGCGCTGAATCACGCCGGGGGCGATCATTTCAATACGGCGGAACTCCGTTGATTCGATCGGTCCTTTGCCGTCCAGGGGAGCGCCTGTCGCGTCGATGACGCGGCCCAGAAGCCCCTCTCCGACCGGAACCTGGGCAATCTTTCCGGTTCTTTTGACGATATCCCCTTCCTTAATATGGGTCACTTCTCCCAGAACCGCGACGCCGACGTTGTCCGCTTCGAGGTTGAGCACCATGCCCAGAATACCGCCGGGGAACTCAAGAAGTTCCATGGCCATAGCGTTTTGCACGCCGTACACTCTCGCGATGCCGTCACCGACGGAAAGGACGGTTCCGGTTTCGCTTATATCCAGCTTTTTTTCATAGCTTTTGATCTGCTCAGAAATAATTTGACTGATTTCTTCCGCCTTGATGGTTTCCATGCTCTATCTTGCCTCCCCTAAGAGATTCCTCATATTGTTCAATTGGTTTTTGATGCTGCCGTCATACAACGTATCACCAACACCAATAACTATGCCGCCCAACAGATTCTTGTCGTTCTCCACCGTCACGTCAACGGTCCGGCCCGTCATTTTTTTCAGGCTGGACGTAATGTAGCTCTGCATTTCCCCGGACAACGGAAACGCCGTCTTCACCGTAACTCTCACTTTCTGAAGCGTTTCATCCATCAACTGCCGGTAGCAGGTCTCGATGTCCGGGAGGATGTCGATCCTTTTCTTGTCTATCAGCAATTTTAAAAAATTAATCGTCATGGGTGAAAGCGACAGCTTGCCGATGATTTTCTCCAGCACTTTTTTCTTGATTTCCTGTTCAAAGATCGGATTGGCCAGAAAACCTCCCAGATCCTTGTTTTGCGCGATGACGGAAGAGAACTGATGCAGTTCGTTGTAGTACTGCTCCAGCTTCTGTTCTTCTCCGGCAATGTCAAAAAAAGCGCGGGCGTATCGTTTTGATATATTGCTGATCAATTTTTGTTCACCACCTTATCCATATATTCCCTGACCATGACTTCATGATCCTGAGCTGTGATGTTCTTCTTTAAAATTTCTTCCGCCATTTGCACGGAAAGGGCGACCGCTTCCGCGCGAAGCTGCCCGGAGGCTTTTTTCAATTCCTGCTCAATGCGCGCCTGGGCGTCCTCCTTCATCTTCTGGGCCACCTTGTGCGCGTCCTCGATGATTTGCTGCTTTTCGACCACTCCCTGCGCCTTGATCATCTCAAAGATGCCGTCAATCTCCTGGGAGGCCTTGTCGATTTTCTCGGCATACTCCCGGTACTGTTTTTCGGCTTCCGCCTTTTGAACGGTTGCGCTCTCCAGAGATTCCTTGATTTCCTGGCGGCGGCCGGAAAAGAAACCTTTGATTCTCGCCCCAAGCAAATACACGAGGAACCCGATGATCAGAACGGCATTGAAGGTTTTCCAGGCAAAGTCTTTCCACTGCGAGCCGTGCCCCTCGCCGCCTTCGCCGCCGGACGCAAAAACCAGCCCCACGGAAAGCAGCAGCAAAACCAGGGAGAGAAGAATTGAAAAATGGACCGAACGAAATGAAGATTTCATTGAACTCTCCTTCCCAGAACCTTTTCGGCAATTTCCAGCGAGAGCCGGCGGGACTGACCTTCAAGGATCTGACGGGCGGCCTGCATTTCCGCGTCCATCTTCTTTTGAAACTCCTGGGTCATGAGGGGAATCTCACTGCGAACGGCGTCCACGATTCTTTTCGCCTCCGCGGCGCCTTCGCCGATGATTTGCTTTTTCAGGTCCGAAGCGCTGGTCTTGGCCCGGCTCAGCTTTTCCTCGTATTCGGCGGCCTTTTTATTGACGGACTCATTGAAAAGCTTGATCTCGTTGCCCAGTTCATCCAGCTGCTTCTTGCGGCGCTCGATGATGGACAAAAGGGGTTTGTAGAGGAGAAAATTGAGGATGAAAATCAAGGCTATGAACGTAGCCATCTGAACCAGGAGCGTATAATCGGGAATTACGGTAACCACAACTGACCTCGTCTTTTTTTCAGACCTTCCCGGCCATCAACGAACGTTGATCAACGCAGGAAGATGCATTAAAGTTGATCCGACATTTCAAACAGCGTAATCTCTGGGAGTGATTTGCTTCAGATAACGTAAGGCTTGAATCAAGCCGGGCTTATGCTGAACCTAGCCACACCGCGAGGACGGAGGTTACTAATCACACCCGCCTAGGGTTTGTCAAGCTTTTTTATGACCGGCGGTCTAATTTCGCAAAAATCGGATTTAAGCTAATAAAATTTATCACTTGGGAATTATTATTTTCCAGCCAAAGCGATTCTTTTTTGCTCTTTCACCTCGCTCATCCGCGATTGGCCGTCAAAAACCGCTCCCTCCTCCATAATGAAAACCGGCGCCTTCACATCGCCTGCAAGTTTCCCCGTGGAATGAATGTTGATTTTTTCCTTCACGTCGATATTGCCCTGAACTTCGCCGCCGATGAAAACGCTGCCGACTTCCATGTTGGCCTTTACCAGGGCGCCTTCTCCGATATCCACCGCTCCCTGTCCGAAAATTTCCCCCTGAAAATCGCCGTCAATGCGCACATGGCCGGTAAAAATCAGCTTCCCGATAAATTCGGCGCCCTTCCCCAAAAAAGCTTTGGTGTCGTCAAGACGTTTCTTTTTTTCCCACATGCCGCACTCCTTAGTCGTCCTGAAAATAAAATCAGCGCTGCAGGATGAATCTGCGCACGCTCACATTCATCAGCAGTCCGATCGCCGCCATCAGAGAAACAACCGCCGAGCCGCCGTAACTGATGAAAGGCAGCGGAATGCCGACCACCGGCAGGACGCCCAGCACCATTCCCATATTAATCAGCACCTGCCAGGCGATCAGCGCGGTAATGCCGAACGCGATGATCGTGCCCAATAAATCTTTTGAATGCAAGGCAATTTTTAACCCCCAGATGATCAGGGATGTAAAAATCACCATCAGCGCCAGGCCGCCCAGAAACCCCCACTCCTCGGCAAACACGGAAAACACAAAATCGGTCTGCTGTTCCGGCAGAAACTTGAGCTGGGTCTGATAGCCCTTCAGGAAGCCCTTGCCCAGAAATCCCCCGGAGCCGATTGCGATCATGGACTGAATGATGTGATACCCCGTGCCCAGCGGGTCATTCTCGGGGGAAAGAAACGTCAGCAGGCGGTTTTTCTGATAATCCTTTAAAAAATGCCAGGCCAGGGGAAGCATGACGAAAATACTCGCGACGGCAATCGCGACGGATTTCCAGTTCATTCCGATAAAAAGAACAATGGATGCGGAAACAATGACGATCATCAGCGCCGTCCCCAAATCCGGCTGCTTCAAAATCAGGGCGCAGGGAATCATCACCATCCCGAACGGAATCAGCAATTCCCTCAACCGGTAAGGTTCGCGCGACTTGTGATCATCAAAATACCGGGCCAGCGCGAGGATGATGCTGATCTTCATCAGCTCGGAAGGCTGGAATAAAAAAACGCCGAACGAGATCCACCGCTGCGCCCCGTTCGCGGTGTGGCCGAACAGAGCGACCGCGATCAGGGAGGCCACCGAAAAAACGTAAAGGCCGTACGCCGCGCGATTGATGTAACGGTAGTCGATCAAAAAGGCGACCATCATGAAAAAGAGGCCGAAGAAAACCCATTGCATCTGCTTTAAATACAGCGGAGACGCGTTTTCGCCCAGGCTGAACCCCGTGGAATAGATATTGACGACGCCAATGGCGCAGATCGACATCACCAGGGCAAACAGCGTCCAGTCAAAATTCTGGAAGATGCGGCGATCATATCTGAAAAAAAACATAAACTCCTCCTCGCCTGTCCCCGCGGCCTCGGAACCTTCAGTTTCCGGCTTGCCCGGCCGTCTGCCGCCGGACGGCCACTTCAACGGGCCTGTCTTTTTTCTTCCCGTCGAAATAGGCCTTTAAAATCCTGCGGGCAATCGGAGCGGCGACCGCTCCGCCTCCGCCGGCATGCTCGGCAACGACGGAAACGACGATTTCCGGATGCCTCGCGGGGGCATAACAGGCAAACAACGCATGATCCTTGTGAAAGGCGGCGATTTTTTTCCGGCGGCGCGCCTGTTCATCCTGGGGCAGACCGACAACCTGCGACGTCCCCGTTTTGCCGCAGACGTCCGCGCCGTCGATGCGGGCCGCGTAGCCGGTCCCCCCGGGTTCGTTCACGACGCCCCACAGCGCCTGCTGGAGCAGCTCCACGGTCTTCCCGCTCAAGCCCAGATCTCCCTTCTTTTCCGGCAAATATTCTTTCACCACGCCGCCTTCGGCCGCTTCAATCCGCTGAACCAGACGGGGGCGCCACAACGTGCCGCCGTTGGCGAGCGACGCATACGCCTGCGCCAGCTGCAGCGGAGTGGTCAAATTGAATCCCTGGCCGATGGAAATCGATATGGTCTCGCCCATCTGCCACGGTTCTTTCATGCGGGCCTGCTTCCAATCCCGCGTGGGGACCAGACCTTTGCGCTCATGGGCCAGCTCAATGCCGGTGACGTCGCCCAGACCGAACTTTCTGGCGTAGCGCGCGATGCGATCCACGCCCAGTTTTTTCCCGACGGTATAAAAATAGACATCGCACGACTCCACCAGCGCCCGGTGAAGATTGACGGGCCCGTGCCCGTTTTTTCTCCAGCAGCGATAGGTCCGGTTGCCCAGATCGAAAGAACCGCTGCAGTTGATCCGGGTTTCGGGGGTGATCACCCCCTCTTCCAGCGCCGCGGCCGCCACGATCAGCTTATAGGTTGACCCCGGCGGATACTGCCCCGCAATCGCCCGGTTGGACATGGGTTTCAGCGGATCCTTCTGCAGCTTTTCCCATGCTTCACGGGCAATGCCGCTGTTGAATAAATTCGGGTCGTAAGACGGCGAGCTGACCATCGCCAGGATGGAGCCGTCCCGGGGGTCCATCGCGACCGCCGCTCCCGGCCTTCCTTCAAAGGCCTCCCAGGCCGCCTTCTGGAGGGCGGCGTCGATCGTCAGCACCACATTGGAACCGCAAACCGGATCGATCCGCCCCAGATTCTTGATGACTTTGCCGTACACGTTCACTTCGACCAGCTCATTGCCCCGGCGGCCGCGCACGTAAGGATCCAGCGCTTTTTCAATGCCCGATTTTCCCGTGATGTCGCCGGAGGCGTAATCCCCCTCCGGCTTTTCCAGCTCTTCCTTGCTGACTTCTCCCGTGTAGCCGATGATCGGCGCGGTGATTTCCCCATCCAGGTAAAGACGGATCGGTGTGACATCCACATAGACCCCCGGCAGATCCATGCTGTTGGTTTCCACCAGGGCGACTTTTTCCATGCCGACATTTTTCTCCAGCCGGACGGGAAGATAGGACTTCAGCGTCCTGGGAAAAGGCTGGGCCGGGTAAAAATCAACCGATTTCATCTTGTAAATTTCCCGGAGCTTCAGGATCAGATCCTCATGATCGACTCCCCGGGCAGGCAGGTACAGCACATCAAAGGAGGGGCGGTTGTCCACGATCACAACACCGTTGTGGTCCATGATCAGGCCGCGCAGAGGCTGAATTTTACGAAAACGGACGGCGTTGTTTTCAGAGCGCTGCTTGAGTTCATCCCCTTTGATGATCTGCAGATACCACAGGCGGATCGTCAGGACCGACAGGGCCGCGCAAATCAGAATCATCACCACGGTAAGCTTGCGCCGAAAGTCCACCGGCTCCGGCCCGTTTTGAAGGCTGCCCGGTTTATCCATACTTCAAAACTCTTTCCACCCTGCGCATCGCGTAAAAAAAGCACACAGAAAGAACGCTGACCAGCAGGGTCTGCGGCACAAGGACGGGAAGGATTTTACCGACCATGTCAAATTCAAACACAAACTGGTAGATCAAAACCAGCGCCAGCGATTCCACCATGGCACAGATCAGGCTGAAGCCGGCGATCAGGTAGAGCCTTTCCGAATCAATCTGAGAGGAAACAAACCAGGCAAACAGGAAAATGCAGACGTACAACAGCGAAAACAACCCCAGGACCGTCCCGGACAGGCAATCCATCGCCAGCCCCACGACAAGGGAAAGGGCTGCTCCCTTCCACAGGTCCAGGCGAAAACCGGCGTAGATCACCACGATCAGCGACATCTCCAGCGTAAGTAGGCCGGAAAAAAGGATTTCGGCCAGCTTGGACTGCAGGACCACCAGCACAACGGCCATGAAAGGCAACAGAACATAATACATCATTTTGCGGCCTTCCTTTCCCCGGACGGCGTCTTTCTCTCCCCCGCCAGAACCAGAACTTCCTCCAGCGAAGTAAAGTCGGCAAAAGGAGACACCCGGATATTCAAAAACATGCCGGCGTCCGAACGGTCCGTATGAACCACCTTTCCGACCAGCAGTCCCTTCGGGAAAACATTGCTCAGGCCGGACGTCAGAATCACGTCCCCTTCCCGAACATCCTGAATCTTGGAGATGTACCGGACGACGCAGCCGCGTGATCCCGCTCCGCGAAGCATTCCCTGCTGACGCGTCCTTTCAACCAGAACATCCACGTTGGAACCCTCGTCGATCAGAAGCTGAACTTTGGCGCTGTGCCGGGAAACATTCGTCAGCCGTCCGATGAGGCCGGGAAGCGCCATCACCGGCATGCCCGGCTTGAGACCGTGCGCTTCCCCCTTGTCGATCCAGAGCGTCTTGGCCAGAGCGCCCTGTTCCTTGCCGATGATGCGGGCCGCGACGAAGCGGTAGGGCTCCCGCTCCTCGAGCGACAGAAGCGTCTGCAGCCTCCGGGCTTCCAGATACCCCTGCCGGTAAAGCGTCAACTGCATCTGAAGCTCACCGATGGCGCCCTTCAGTTTCCGGTTCTCCTCTTCCAGGCCCACCAGACGGATATAGCGCGTCCAGGCATTGTCAACGCTTTCAACGCACAGCGTCAGCAACTTTTGAACCGGCGCCGCCGCCCCCAGCGCAAGCCTCTGCAGCAGGCTCTGGCCGGCGTCGTATTTCAGGCCGTACGAAAAAAGGAAAACGGCGGCGAGGATCACCGCTCCGACAAAGATGACGGCTCGATAATTTTTAAAAAACATGCTCTACCCAAACTATCCGCCGCCAGTGAAGACCGAACGGCCAGGCGGCATCAGACCTGAATCGTCACCTCTTTGAGCACATCGAGCTGATCCAGCGCCATGCCCGCGCCGCGCGCCACGGCGGAGAGCGGATCATCGGCCACCGTAACGGGAAGACCGGTTTCCTCCCGCACCAGAATATCGAGATTCTTCAGCAGCGCTCCGCCGCCGGTCAGCACGATGCCGCGGTCCACAATGTCTCCGGCCAGCTCCGGCGGCGCGTTTTCCAGGGCGTCCTTGATGGTATCCACGATCAGCGTCACCGGCTCGATGATCGCTTCCCGGATTTCCTCCGAACTGGTTTCGATGGTCTTGGGAATGCCGGAGATGAGATCGCGACCTTTCACGTCAATCGTTTTCACCTCGGTCATCGGATAGGCGCAGCCGACCTCCGTCTTGATCACTTCCGCCGTCCGTTCGCCGATCAGCAGGCTGTATTTGCGCTTCATGTACTGGACAATTTCCTCGTCGATCTTGTCGCCGGCCATGCGCACCGACTTGGCGTACACGATGCCGGACAGCGAGATGACCGCCACTTCCGTGGTGCCGCCGCCGATGTCGACCACCATGGAGCTGGTGGGCTCGGCAATGGGCAGCCCCGACCCGATCGCCGCCGCCATCGGTTCTTCGATCAGATAGACTTCGCGGGCGCCCGCGGATTCAACCGTCTCGCGCACCGCGCGGCGCTCCACCTGCGTAATCCCCGACGGCACGGAAACAATGATGCGGGGGCGCACCAGGGACTTGCGGTCGTGAACGCACAGAATGAAATGCTTGAGCATGGCTTCCGTAATGTCGAAATCCGCGATGACGCCGTCGCGCATGGGACGGATCGCCACAATATTGCCCGGAGTGCGGCCCAGCATGCTCTTGGCCTCATTGCCGACCGCCAGCACCTTCTTGACGCCATGATGATTCTTATGCACGGCAACCACGGAGGGTTCGTTCAACACGATCCCCTTGCCCTTGACATAAACGAGTGTATTGGCGGTTCCGAGATCAATCGCCAGATCATTGGAAAACTTTCCCAGAATATAATCGAATAACATGAGTCCTCCCGAATTCTCCTTGAATATATCGTACTTACCTACAGTTTGGCGTCTATATCGTATTTCAACGGCCTAAGCAACGCCTTTTTAAAATGTATTTGCAATTTGCCCTTCTCTGTAATACTAACGGCCCCAATGACCCCGGTTATGAGTTCCATTACCACTTTCGAGGAGACGCTATGCTGAAATTTTTCCGCAAACATGCGCGAGGCTGGTTCATGCTGGTCTTTATGGGCATCATCATTTTTGTTTTTGTCCTGTATTTCGGCACGGACCGAAGCATGCAGACCGCCAACGCTCTGGCCGTCGTTGACGGCTACGTGGTCACCGAATCCGAATACTACAATGAATACTCCAAAATGACGGATATGGTCAAAGCGCGCTACGGCGGCGCGCTGACGGCGGACATGCTCAAGCAAATGGACCTGAAAAAAATGGCTTACGACAACCTGATCAACCGTCAGGTCATCATCGCCAGGGCCAAAGACATGAAGATGCAGGTATCCGAAGACGAACTGAAGCAGATGATCATGGCCATGCCCGCCCTGCAGACGGACGGGAAATTCGACAACGACAAATATAAGCAGCTTCTGCGCTACAACCGGATGACCGCCGAAGATTTTGAGGCCGGCCAGAAAGTCAGCCTGGCGGCCGGCAAAATCGAAGCCATTATTCTCGAGGGAATCAAGGCCTCCGACCAGGAAGTGCTGGATCTGTACACCCTGCAGAACCAGAAGATCAATCTCAGCTTCATAGTTGTCGCAGGCTCCGATGTCGCGGGAAAAATAAAACCGACCACCGGCGATCTGGAAAATTATCTCAAGAAAAACGGCAATGCGTTTCGTGTTGCCGAACAGGCCAAAATTCAATATCTGTATTTTGCGGGCAATGCCTTTGCCCCGGCCGAAATCAGCGCCGCCGACATCCGGGATTATTACAACCGGCACAAAGACAGTTACAAAGGCAAAGACGGCAAGCCCCTGGCGCCGGAGCTGGCCGCGCCGATGATTGCCCGGGATCTGAAGCAGAGCCGCGGCATGCAGGAAGCCTATCTGGAAGCCAAAAAAGCGCACGACACCATCTACCAGGAGGAAAACTTCGAAGACTACGCGGCAAAACACAAACTGAAAATTCAGACGGTTGATTTTTTCCCGATCAACAAACCGCCGCAGGCGCTCGCGTCCGTCAAGGATCTGGCGCAGGAGCTGGCCTCTCTGCAGCGAAAAGACATCAGCAAAGTCCTGAGCACCGACCATGGTTACTTCGTCATCCGCCTGGACGACAAAAAAGCCGCCTACACGCCGCAACTCAAGAACATTGAAGCCGACGTCCGGCAGGCCTATCTGAAAAGCGAGCAGGAAAGATTGGCTGCCCAGGAAGCTGAGAGCCTCCTGGAAAAACTGCGCAAGGGCGAGAGCCTGGAAAAGCTGGCTGCGGCAAAAGGCCTGAGAATCCAGGAAACCGGCTTCTTCCAGCCCGGCAACGTCATTCCCAAACTGGGCGCAAACCCGGACGCCGTCAATGTGCTGATGTCCCTGTCCATGAACCGTCCTTACCCGGAAAAGCCCATGTCTTTCGGCAACTCGCAGGTCATCCTCAAGCTCAAAGGCCAAAGCGCGCTGGACATGAAGGATTTCGAAGCCAAAAAGGAAATCTACCGGAAAATCGCCATAAACCTGAAGCGGGAGGAAGCGATGAAATCATGGCTGGAGGGAAACAAAGAGGCGCTGATCAAAGAAAAACGATTGAAAATTCACAAAGAAGTAAAGGATTTATAGAAGGCTGAATTTCGGTTTACTGCGTTCCTGAAAAGAAGAAAGGCGTCATTAATCCCTACTCGCTTTGCTCGCGGGATAATTCGACTAACAAGCTTCAGTTCACTGCGTTTCTGAAACTTGACAAGTTCGTAAAAAGTCATCTTGTCCCTCTTTTGTCATGCTGAGCCTGTCGAAGCATGACGTGATATAGAGTACTTACGTTCACCCTTCGACGGGCTCAGGGTGACAGTGGTGATTTTTTACGGGTTCATCAAACTTGAGTCTCATTAAAAAGGGAAGAACCGGCGTTCTTCCCTTTTTATGTTTGGTGGAGCTGAGGAGGATCGAACTCCTGACCTCTTGAATGCCATTCAAGCGCTCTCCCAGCTGAGCTACAACCCCAATAGATTCCCCGAGAATTCGCCTGCCCCTTAACATGCCCCTCCCCGGCTGTCAACAGTTTTTCAGCTTGACTTTTGGCCTTCCGTCTATATAATCGCGCCCGTGCCGGAGTGGTGAAACTGGTAGACGCAGGGGACTCAAAATCCCCCTTCCCTTGCGGAAGTGACGGTTCGATTCCGTCCTCCGGCACCATATCGAATACCTGATTCATCCGTTTTCAAGGCTTTTGAAAATATTTGTTTTTGGATACCTCAGGCCACCTTTTCACAATATTTTTAAACTTGGTACTGACCACATGATCCGGCAGACCCACGCAAAAAATTCTGTCGTAAGATAATCGTAAGATCATTCTGTAAGATCATTCTTGACTTTTAGCCAAGAATTCATATAGTACAGCCAAGCCGTAAGGCTGGTGGCCCTTTACCCAAGGTTTAGGACCGTGGCTGCGCCTCAGTCGCCGTTAAGACTGGGGCTTTTTATTTCCATTAGGGTGCTTTCTCTCCTCATTTTTTCCAGATAACTGTCATCGGCGGGAAAAGCGGAAATAAATTCAAGCGTCTTTTGTTGTCTCTGCTCGTCCAGGACAACCACATACCGTTCCTCAACAACCACCAGGATCCGCCGTTTTTTGAATCGACCACGACTGTCCCTTCGATATTGCTGCCTCCTTTCAATGGTACCCTTCGATGCTGTTAGGACCTCCTTGATCCAGAGAACGCAGCGTGCCCGCTTTTTAGAGAAGGGTACATCATGGATACCGCTGCCGAAGCGGTAGTCTGCACTTTCAGAAAAGGCATGATCGAAGCTCCCCGGCCTGAAAATCACTTTGTTTCCCAGCCAGTCGTGGATTTCAATCGCCTCGCCGTCTCTGGTTCTGACATAGGTTTCCAAGAAGACCTGACGATATGCCTCGATTAAGGCCTTATCATTGGCTGCTTTAAGGCGCAGTAAAGGCCAGAGGTGCTCCGTCATATCAACGCCCGGTGAAATGAAAGATGTTGAATTTTCCCGCGCCCAAGGCAGTCGTTATTTTCAGAGTCTGAAGGCCGGCGGCTTCTGCAAGCGCAATGCAGAACGCCTCTTTGATTGGGCTCCCCCTGCGGTCATTCCACGCGTATCCTACCGCCCCGATCAGCAAGTCTGTCAATTGGATCATCGGAGTATGCTTAGAACTGACCGGCTCAAGACATTCGATCTTTGCCTTGCCGGTCAGGCGTCTCCGCAGAATATCGCGCAAATCCATAAAGCGGCGTTGTGTCCGGTTCTGTTGCCAGTCCAGGTAAATGTGATAAGCGCATGCCGGTTTCAACCAGTGGACCAACATCTGGTAGTAGAGTTTGTAGAAGCCCAGTTCATCGTCACCCTGATTGAACTGGGCATGGTCCAGGATGTTCCGATCAACCACGAGACAACGAAATGATAAATCCCGATCGTTGCGGAAGAAATCCAGAAGTGCCCAGTAGAAATCATGCCGGCTTGGCGAAAGGGTTTTCCAGCCGAACTCCCGCCAGACATTGTGTTGCATTCTCAGCCGATTGATTTGCCTCGTCAACTCTTCTTTCCGGTTGCGAAGGCAGGCCAAGGCACCGATTACCATGAACGGATCGGTGCGGTCGGAAGTGTGACGACTTTCGTCGCAGTAAATGTTAATATGACACAACCTCGAAGAGGTCATCTGTGGTTATTCCCTTTCTTACAGCTTCAATTCCGATCTCCGCCGCTTGATAAAGGTGTTAATTCTATCTCTTGGATTCGTACGCGACAAGCCGCTATTGATACTCGAACTTTGCCTGCACTATATACGTATGGCATGTCAGACAACAATATTTTATGAGTCACACTGCCGACAGAAAATGCCAAATGGTTGTTATTTATTTCCGCAGTTAGATCGATGAGTTCTTGTTTACCATAGTCAAACCCTGGTACAGGGCCGACATCAATATCGTGATATTTACCGCGATCGTCCTCTGGTTGTGTACATATGACTCTGCCGCTGGCCCGGAGGAGCACCATGTGTCCCCAGTTGGCATGGAAGTGCTGATTTCGTAGTGATACGCCAAGGAAAGCATGTTCAGGATTCCCAAGAATACTCTGGAACCGAAAGCGTATACGAGCACGAACATTGCTATAGTCGGCTCCAGTAAGAAGGAGCCAAGAGTTACGAAACACATAGAAAGAACCAAATTCAAGCCCATTATCTACAACGCGGCGATGAGTAATTGAAGGACTAAGGATCAAATCTGGACGGTCCCCTTGCCGTAGGTCGAGGTTGAATTCGGTGCCAGTCGCAGCTCCCATGGACGGAGGAGAAAATGGAGCGGGGGTGATTGCCTGGATCATTGACTGTAAGAGACCTTGGATGAAGGCTTGATCTCCCAAAATGGAACGATGGTAGGTCAGGTACCGTTGGGCGAAGGCATTAAATGGTAGGTGTGATTGATCGTCATCCGATCTGATGAGAATTACCTGTTGTGGTCGTCGTAGCGCGGCGGCTACGCCATATTCGATCATCACATTCGGATTGAGCCCAGTGACGTCAACAACCAAAAGGTCGGCACTGGCTATGTAGCGCCAAATGTCATCATGTATTGTTTTCGACTCGTGTAGAGTATCCGCTCTGCGACATTCGATCTCGATCCCTGCAGAAGCCGCACACAAACTACAAGCATTATTAACCGCGGCATGCACCTGGTCATATACATCACGTGGCTCGAAGGGGGAGAGTAGGAAGCACACAAGGCGATGCGGTGAAGCACGTTCGAGTTCCTGTTGATCAAGCACAACATCATTAGGCCATACAGTTGTCCCTGCTGCTGTCATTCGCCTCTCCTTCTATCGATTGATATTAAGTGCCCACAAATGGCAAAGAAATTTAATGTGTGAGTCAAATAATTTTGATGGGACATGTAATGCCCACTCTTTTTGTTATTTATCCGTTTCAATGATTTTGACCTCTTCGGTCGTTAGTTTGTAAAGATCATAGGTGAGTTGATTTATTTCCTCTTCAAGACTGGGAACGGCAGGGCTGTCGGGATCGGCGAGGATTTTCCGGACGCGTTCGGTGATAGGAGATTTCTGTGCTGCGGTAGTGGAAGGGATCGGCAGTTGTTCCATATACGGCATCTGCATGGCTCTTGCACCGCCGACAAGTCCGGAGGTGAGATTGCCGAGAAACCACCAAGTTACTTTGCTGTTTAAGAGGCCAAGAAGAAAATCGTTCTTCTCTGGAATTAGAAAGCACTTATTATTGCAGATGAGTCCGTCTTCCGCGTAGCCAAAGGATTGAAATGTGGCTATCTCCTGATAAACGAGTTTCGGCCTCTCGAACTCCGACCAGTAGATGCACGACCTTAGCTCCCACCAGAATTTCCCCTTATCGTCGCGTATCTTGAGCTTGTCTTCATGCAGTGATAGATGCCTATGAATTGCCGGGTAAGCCTTGGCAAACAGCGAGCGGGTCTTTGCCTCTGAACGCTCCTTCGACCAAGGCCAGTCTCGATTGGCGCTGCTGGCGATGGTGATGAGATACAACCCTGCCCACTGGGCCTTCCATTTCCGGATGTCTCGGCCGCGGAGCCAGGGCTTGATCAGGTCCGCGCTTTTGGGATCCTCGGCGATCAGCCGTTTCCGGGTGGCCTCGTCGATGACGAAGGCCTCATTCAGCCCGGTCAAGACACCTCGATAGAACCTTCCCTCCACATACTCGCCCAGGGGCTTGCCGGCTTTTCTAAGCTTCTCCATCAAAGCCAGGACGTCCGGACGCTCCAGGGTCCAGCCTTCCGGCTTGAGCGCCGCAACGGGCATGCTGAAACCCACGGCGGTCAGGGTTTCGTCCAGGCGCTCCAACTGGGAAGGATCGGTAAAGGTGGCGACCAGCGTCTTAGCGTCCGGCGCGGGCTTGGCCTTTTCGATCAGCAGGATGGAAGGGTAGGTGGTGGCGTCGAAGATGGGGAGATCGCCGAAGTCGATGACGATTTCAGGTGTGGCATCGCCGGCAAGGAGCGCGCGGGTCTTTTCCCCGTAGCCGGCGCGCATGAACTTGTTGGGTGCGATGAAGCAGAGGTGGCCAGAGGGCTTGAGGATCTCCAGGCCGCGCTTGTAGAAGTAGGTGTACAGGTCGGCGGTGCCGCAATAGAAATTGCCGAAGGACTGCTTCAACTGGGGTTTGAAGGCTTTGATCGATTCCTGGCGCACGTAGGGCGGGTTGGCGATGACCACGTCGAAGCCGCGTTTCTGATGAAAGACTTCGGAAAAGTGGGTGTGAAAATCAAAAGAAACCTCCCCGATGGAAGACACGTATTTTCGGGCGTTATCCATCAACCGGGAAAACAGGTCCGTGATGGCTGCCCTGGTCTTACTCTTCTCGGAAGGATTCGCGGAAGAAAAAAACTGCTGTTTCGCATCTTCCAGACTCTTGCAGATTTCGCCGTCCAAAAGAACGCCACCGGGCAGTCCAAGCAGGGAGTTCCCGCAGACGATCTTGTAGTCCAGGTTGGGCAGAGGCTTGATGGAGAGAAAGTCGTCCTCATCGACCACCAGTGACAGCCAGAGCCTGAGCTTTGCGATGTCCACGGCGCCGCAATCGATGTCCACGCCGTAGATGGATTCCTGGATGGCGTGGCGCTTGAAGTGATAGGCCGTCCGTTCCGGGTCTTCAGGCAGGTACGTGGTCAGGGTCTCCCGCGCCCGGACGATCTCATGGAGCATTCCCACCGGGAAGGCCCCGGAACCGATGGCCGGGTCGCAGATCTTGATGTCCGCCAACGTCCGGTCGATCCGTTCCGCGTTGGCGCGGATGGATTCGGGGAGTTTCCAAGAGTAGGCCTTGGTCTCGCGGCCCTTCTCATCGACCTGCAAGTCGTGTTCGACGCCGAATTCCCCACGGCAGACCAGAAGCCGGAGGTCCCGGATGGGAATAGGCGCCGGTCCGCTTTCGGCCATCAGTTCCATCCGGCCGTCCGGTTTGGCCAGATCCCGCGGCCCGAAGAGCTCTGTCTGCGGAACGCCGAGACGCTCGTAGCCGGCCCGGCTGTTCAATGCGCCGTCCAGGTGGCGGATCAGGCTCTCCCGGCACATGTAGTGGACGATCTCCCGGGGGGTGTAGAAGGCCCCCTTGGACTTGCGGTCCCGCACCTCCAGGAGATTCTCGAAGACCTTTCCCAGCATCTCCGGGTCCACGGCCACTTCCTTTTCCAGGGGCTCGTCTTCCCGGACGGTGAAGTTGTAGAGATCGAAGGTGTCGAGGACCTCGCCCAGGGTCTCGTTCCGGATAAGTATGTCCGCCTCCTGCCAGTTGTAGCCGCCGATCGGCTCGAAGAGCCCGCCGTTCAGGAAGGGGATCTTGCACCGGAAACGGCTGTAGTAGGCCTCCTCGCCCCGGTCCGTGGCCAGGGCCTCGTAGAAGAGTGGCTCCAGGAGGTCGTTGAAGAAATTGTCGTAGGGAACGAGTTTCCTGTCATAGAGCCGCCGGAGAAAATCCTTCGGTCCGGCGCCCCAGGGGCGGAAATTCCCCTTTTCATCCTTGCCGACCCCGAGCCAACCCTTCTTCTGGAGGAAGTAGAGGAAGACGATCTGCCCCAGGAGCTTCTTGGCAAAGTCGGCCGTCTGGATATTCTTGGCCGTGAAGTCCCCGCCGACCCGGCGATCCTTCTCGACCAGGCCGTCCAATTCCTCCTTGAGCCTGAGGAAGAGTTCCTTATACCTCTCGAAGAATTCCCGGGTGACTGATTCGATGGTGAAGGCTTTTTCCAGTTCGGCCAGGGTCGGATTCGAACGGTCGTCCATGAAGATCGGCAGGAGCTGTTGCTGGGCGGTGTGATTCGGCTCGTTCGTTCCGACCAGGAAGGAGTAGCGGCGGGCCGGCGTCAGGTCGGTTTTGACGCGGACCTTGCCCGTTTCCTCCTGCACCGTCCGGTAATCCATCCGGACGTAGGAGAAACGCCAATCTTCCAGGCCGTCGGTATGGTAGGCGACGACGGCGGCGTCCTTCTCGCCCCGGTGTTTGAGGTACCAGGCGATGAAGTTGCGTTGCATGGTGCGGGCCCGGTCGAGGGCCGTTTCCCGCTTCAGGTTGACGACGAGGACGTCCAGGGCGGCCCCGTCCGGATCGGTGTATTTGCCGAGGCGCTTGTACTGACGGACATGGTCCTTGTAGGCGTCGGGGATGTACTGCCCCTGATAGGAAAAGGCCTTGGATTCGTCCAGGTTGTTGAAGAGGTTCTTGGCAAAGAGGCGGAAGCGGTTCTCGTCGAAGTTGTTCTGGAAGGTCTCCCGGATGAGCCTTTTGGCCTCTTCAACGTGCATCAATCAGCTCCCTTTTGCGGTCAGGTATTCGGAGAGGATCACCTCCCGGGCGCTCAGCTCCCGACCCCGCGGCGCCTGGCCTCCTGTCAGCAAGGCAAGGGGAATGTTGTTCCGGAAGATGGCCAGCGCCTTGAGCGGGTGGGCTTCCTTTTCCAGCTCCTGCTTGAGCCGTTTGCTCGTGTTCCTGGGGATGACGCCGTCCTCGAAGGCCTTGAGCACCGCCTTGAGAAAGTCTTCATCGTCGTCGGTGAATCCCTGGAATTGCTTCATCTCCCTGGCCTTGAGCCGTTTCATGAGATAGGCCTCGTTGGACTTGCTGGCGTGGCCGGTCTTTTCCAGGATCTCGCCGGAGGTGAGGAGGTCGAATTCCTGCTTGTTCTTCTCCAGGAGCGGGTAGAAGACCTTCGGCAGCGGCAGACGCTTGGCGTCCGGCTCACAGGCGAAGCAGTCGGCAGCCTCGAAGA
>Ga0208460_10000259_pt1 | contig 38989 bp, 36 predicted proteins | sample AD_STIC10_MetaG_FD_184436 | JGI IMG/M metagenome (GOLD analysis project Ga0208460, IMG submission 184436) | Active sludge microbial communities of municipal wastewater-treating anaerobic digesters from USA - AD_STIC10_MetaG (SPAdes) (version 2) | ecosystem: Engineered > Bioreactor > Anaerobic >... | reverse complement strand
CTTGCCCGAATGACAGCCTGCAAATGAGCCATCCCGGCGCGCAACCGGCCTATTCGAATGCCGAGGAAATCGCATCGAGCCTGAGCCACGCGCTCGGGATCGTTCTCAGCATTGCCGGCCTGGCCGTGCTGGCCACGTATGCCACCCTGCACGGTGGCGCCTGGCGCATTGTCAGTGTCTGCGTCTATGGCGCGACCCTGATCCTGCTCTACACCGCATCGACGGTCTATCACGCGGTTTCGCACGCGCGCCTCAAGCCGATCCTGCGCCTGCTTGATCATTCCGCCATCTTTCTGCTGATCGCCGGAACCTACACGCCGTTCGCGTTGATCAGTCTGGGTGGAGCGTGGGGATGGACGCTGTTCCTTCTGGTCTGGACCTTGGCATTGATCGGAATCACCCTGGAACTGCGCGGCATGCACAATCGAAAAGTCGCCGCGCTGCTGTACGTCGGCATGGGCTGGATCGGCATCGTTGCCCTCAAGCCACTCATGGAAAATATTGCGCCCGGCGGACTCTGGCTGCTGTTCGGTGGGGGCCTTTGCTACACGCTGGGCGTGCCGTTCTACCTGTGGAAGCGGCTGCCCTTCAATCACGCCTTGTGGCACCTGTTCGTGCTGGGCGGCAGCGTCCTTCAGTTTTTTTCGATACTGCTTTACGTGCTGCCGGGGCGCTAGGAAAACTCTGAACACGTACGGAACTCATTCGTCGCGAGCAAGCTCGCTCCCACAAAATCAAGCAATGGTGGGGGCGAGCTTGCTCGCGACAATACTTGTTCAGACCTTCCCTAGAAAACAAAACCGGCCGCAAACACGCCGAGCATGGTGAAACACACGGCAATGCGCGCTACGGTTCCAAACAGGAACCCCAACCAGGCACCGACACCGACCACGGTAGAGCGTTGCAGGTTGCTGCCGGCGATCAACTCGCCGAGCACGGCACCCACGAATGGGCCAAGCAGAAGGCCGATGATGCCGAAAAACAATCCTACCACCGTGCCGACTGCTGCGCCAAACAAGGCCCAACCGCTGGCGCCGACGCGCTTGGCACCGAGCACGCTGGCGACCAGGTCTACCACCACGGCAATCACCGTCAGCACGCCGAGGATGGTGAGGGTTGGCCAACCGATGTGGGAGAAATCATCGCCCCAGGCAACCAGGATCATGCCGAGATACACGACGGGGACGCCGGGCAGGGCAGGAATGATGGTGCCTGCGATGCCGATCAGGATCAGCAGGACACCCAACACGATGAGCAGGATATCGACGGACATGTCTGGCGCTGGCGTGGACGAGCGCGCAGTCTATCCCGGATATCCAATGACAGGTGTGCCGGCACGCGTGCAGCCGGAACAGGCGAACCATGCAGATTGAGTTGCTCAAATCCGACGCCATGGGCCGCATCGAACGGGTGAGCGATGGCGAGCGCTGCTGGATCCGACGTGATACGCGCTGCGCACGACTCGGCCTGCGCTGGTTTGCGCGCACGGCAGCCGCGCGCGAGGCGCGTGTGCTCGCGGCGCTCGCCGGATTGGACGGATTTCCGCAACTCATCAGTTGGCACGAGGGTGTTCTTGAACGCAGCTACATGGATGGCGAGCCCATGCAGCAGGCCAAACCGTCGCAGCCGGGCTGGTATCGCCAGGCCCATGCCATGCTCAAGCAGATGCGTCGGCGCGGAGTCGCGCACAACGATCTGGCCAAGGAGCCGAACTGGTTGCAACGCGCAAACGGAATGCCGGGCATCGTCGATTTCCAGATTGCCTGGTGGTGGCCGCGTGGCGGCAAACTGTTCCGCCTGCTTGCGCGCGAAGACTTGCGCCATTTGCTCAAGCACAAGCGCACGTATTGCGCGCATGCCCTGACGCCGGTAGAGCACCGCGTGCTGGCGCGACGCTCGTGGATTTCACGCGCCTGGCTTGCCACTGGCAAGCGACTGTACAAGCTGATCGCCCGTCGCGTGTTCGGCTATTGGGACAACGAAGGCCAAGGCCGCGTGCGCAACTGAAGGTTGCAACCCGACCATTCATGCGTGATCGCGTAGGTTGGTTCAAGCGGCGCAGCCGCGGAACCAACGCTGGCGGGAGTCACGCGATCTTGCGTCTTGTTCGTCGGCTCCGGCCCTGCGGGCCTTGAGCCGACCTACCCGGCACCGTACGTCGGCTCGAGCCCCGCGCGCCTTGAGCCGACCTGCCCGGCTGCGTCAAGGCAACGCCGATCCAGCAGCTTCCGTTCGTGGTGAGCCAGTCGAACCATGAACGGGAGCCACTTGTTCAGCGTTGCCTCAATCACGACCGGGAAAGATCGAACTTGATGGGCACCAGGCCGCGTGCCTCCACCGTTGCGCCATTGACGTGCACCGGGCGGAAGCGCCAGCGCAGCACGGCTTCGCGTGCCTCGCGGTCCAGTTGCCGATGGCCACTGCTGCGTGCGACGACAACTTCCTTCGGCAAGCCATCGCGACCCACCAGCACGCTCAACACCACCGTGCCGTGTTCGCCGCGCTTGCGTGCGTCACGCGGATAATCCGGCTGAATCACCGTTTCATAGGCCAGCACGCTATCGGTTGCCACGGTCTGTGTCGGTTCCAGGCTTGCCACGCCCGCCGCGGAGTCCGGCACCACGGCGGGTAGTTGGGTCATCGGCACGGCCATGACGCTGGCTTCGTTGACCTGTGGCGGCGCTGGCTGTTGCGGTTCGACACGGCGTTGCGGTCGCTTGATCGGCATCGGTTCGGGCGGCAGCGGTACGACCGGCAATTCCGGCGGTGGGCTGACCATGCTGGCGTGGATCACCTCGACTTTCGGAAGCAGGCTCGGTGCCGCCACTGGAATCGCCAGCAGCACGATGGCCAGGGCGTGTACGCTGAAGCTGCCGCTCAATCCACTGACATGCAGCCAGTTCATTTTCCGCGCGTTCGTTTGCATCGCATTCGCTTTGTTCATGAGCGGCTCCCCGTGGTGGACTCAGGAGTTGTCAACGCACGCCGATGGCCGGCGGGGTTTGTCGAATGCGGAACGCAGATGAGATTCCTGTGGCTCAGGACTCAAGCAGAAATGCCAGCTTGCGTGAGCGCGGCAGTTGCTTGAGTTGGTATTCGGCACGCGCCGCACTGGCCTGATCCGGGAAGGCGCGCGAGCCCATCAACCGGGACGGAGGATTGGCGCGTGTGTAGCGTGCGCCCTTGCCGGCTGCGTGTGCCGCGTAGCGCGCCTCCAAGTCATTGGTGATGCCGGCGTAGTAGTGACCATTGCGGCATTCAATCAGGTACAGGTGCCAGGTTCTCTCCGGCAAGCCTGTCATGTCAGTCGAGACTCTTGCGGAAGCGCCGCGCGGCTGCGGCGAGGATGACCACGATCAAGACCGCCAGTGCCGCCATCTCCTGCCAAAGCTCTCCCAGGCTGGCACCGCGCAGCATCACCCCGCGAATCAGGCGCAGGAAATGGGTGAGCGGGAAGATCTCGGCAATCCACTGCGCAACGCGCGGCATGCCGTCGTAGGGAAACATGAAGCCGGACAGCAGGATCTGCGGCAGGAACAGGAAGAAGGCCATCTGCATGGCCTGGAACTGGGTGCGGGCAAGAGTCGAGATGAGGATGCCCAGGCACAGCGTGGCAATGATGTAGATCGACGCGGCGAGATAGACATCCAGCAACGCGCCGCGCACCGGCACCTGGAACACGAACCAGCCGAGCAGGAGGATCAGGCTGACCTGAACCAGGCCGATGAACACATAGGGCATCACCTTGCCGACGGTCAGTTCCAGCGGTGACAGCGGGGTTGCGATCAACATTTCCATGTTGCCGCGCTCGCGTTCGCGCACGATGGCCATGCCGGTGAAGATGGTCATGGTCATGGTCAGGATCACGCCGATCAAGCCGGGCACGGTATTGATCTGCGCACGGCGTTCCGGATTGTAGAAATTGACGATTTCCACGGGCCGCACGTCAGCGCTGCGCGTGGAGCCGCGCAGGGATGCCAGGGGAAATGCGGCGAGTTGGCGCGCGGCGGACTGCACGGACTGGTCGGCGCCATCGACGAGTACCTGCCAGACGGCGCGATCGCCGGTTTCCAGACGGTTCTCGAAGTCCGCCGGAATCACCACGGCCGCTTCGATCTTGCCGGTGCGCAGCAGATCATCGATGTCTTGCGGCGTGGAAACCCGATGCGTGAACTCAAGCACCTGCGAGGCGGCCAGTTCGGCAACCAGTTCGCGTGAGCGCCAGGTGTCGGCTTCGTCCATCAGCGCGGCCGGCAGATGGCGGATATCCATGTTGATGGCGAAGCCGAACAGCAGCAGTTGCAGGGTCGGGATGCCGACGATCATGCCGAAGGTCAGTTTGTCGCGCGCGAGTTGGCGCAATTCCTTGCGGAAAACGGCAAGCATGCGGCCGAAACTCATCGCGTGCGCTCCTGCCGACCACGGGTGGCGGCAACGAATACATCCTCGAGATTGGGTTCGGTGGCTTCCACCTCGGCCTGCATGCCGAGCCTTGAAATTTCCGCGCGCAACCAGGCGAGGTCGCCATCCTTGCGGTCGGTGAGCACGCGCAGGCTGGCACCGATCTGGGCGACGCCAAGCACATGCGGTGCGGACTTGAGGGCTTCCTGGAGTTCGCGCGGCCGCTTGCCGTGCACGCGAATCGTCATGCCGGGCAATGTGTCGAGCAGATCACCCGGCGTGCCATCGGCCACCAGCCGGCCGCGGTCGAGGATGGCGAGGCGGTGGCAGCGTTCGGCTTCGTCCATGTAGTGGGTGGAAACCAGCAGGCTGGTGCCGGCATCGGCCAGCTTGAACAGCGAATCCCAGAAATCGCGGCGCGATTGCGGATCGACCGCGCTGGTGGGTTCATCCAGCAGCAACAATTCCGGTTTGTGCAGCACCGCTCCCGCCAGCGCAAGTCGCTGGCGTTGGCCACCGGACAGATTGCCGGCGAGACGCGTGCGCAACTCGCCCAGGTGGTATTGCTCGTACAACTCGCCGGTGCGGGCCCGGGCGACTTGTCCGCGCAAACCATGGACCGCGGCGAGGAATTCGAGGTTCTCGGCAACACTGAGGTCCTCGTAAAGGGAGAAGCGCTGGGTCATGTAGCCGATGCGTCGCTTCACGGCCTCGGCATTTTCCGGCAGGCGCTGGCCGAGCACGCTGATCGAACCCTCGCTTGCGCTCAACAGGCCACACAGCATGCGGATGGTGGTCGACTTTCCGCAGCCATTCGGTCCAAGGAATCCATAGACCTCCGCGCGACGCACCGAAAGGTCCAGATGATCGACGGCGGTGAGATTGCCGAAGCGCTTGGTAAGTCCGCGCGCAACGATCACTTCGGGCTGGCGCTCATCGACAGCGGCGCTTGCGGGGGGCGTGTTCATCCTGATGCGCCGGCTGGTTCAGCGTGCGGCGGCAGCGTCACCGCAGCGGGCCTGCACGGGCAGGCCGGCGGCAAGACTGCCAGTGTCGCCCGCATCCAGCACCAGTTCCGCACGATAACTGAGGCGGCTCGCGTCATCACCGGTCAAGGCAAAGTAGGGCGTGAACGCCGGATCCGAACTGATGCTGCGCACCTGTGTCGTGAACGGCTTCGGCATGCCGGTGACTGTCAGCTCGCAGCGCATGCCGATGCGGATCGCGGGGCGCTGGCTGGCCGGCACGTGCACGCGGGCAAAGCTGCTGCCAGCCAGCATGCTGACCACGGTTGCCCCGGCCGGTGGTTGATCGCCGAGCTTGAACGGCAATGCATCGATGCGACCATCGCGGGGTGCGACCACGTCGTAACGTGCGCGTTCAAGGCGGCGCTGCTCGAGTTGGGCGCGGGCACCCTGCAGGCTGGCTTCGGCCTGCTCGATATCCTCGATGCGCGTGCCATTCGTCCATTCCGCCAGGCGCGCACGCAACGCATCGCGCGTGGCGGTGGCGGCGCGCAACTCGGTGTTGGCGCGATCCAGATCCGCCACTGCCATCAAGCCGCGCTGGCGCATTTCCTGAATACGGTCACGTTCGCGCCTGGCGTTGGCGACACTGGCCTCGGCTCCCTTCAGTTCGGCGCGCGCTGCATCGATGGTTTCTGCCCGCGTGCCACTGCGCAGTTCATTGAGCTGGGCCTCGGCGCGACGCAGCTCCGCTTCCGCCTGTGCCAACCGCGCGTCACTGCGACGGGCGTCCAATGCCAACAGCGACTGGCCAGCGCTTACCGTGTCGCCTTCGCTGACATCAATGCGGATGATGGCCTCGGCGGCTTCGGCGGCAACGGAGACGCGTTCACGCTCCAGCGTGCCGAGCAAGACATTCTCATCGCTGGACTGGCAAGCGCACAGTGCAAGCGCGAGCAGTGCAATCAGCAGGCGGCCGTTCTTCACGGTGCGTGATCCTCGAAGGGTTGCCGGTGCCTTCAGAAAACGACCTGGCTGCGCAGCACCGGGTAAAGCTGGTAGCGATCATCCCACGAGGCATGCTTGCGCGCGAAAAATTCAAGGCGGGCGTTGGCATCTTTGGCGAACTCCGCATCGCTGGCGAGGCGTTGGTTGAATTCCGCGGCAATGGCCGGGTCGTCCTTCATCATCTGCCGGGCAACCGCTTCGGCAACGTACGGTTCCATGTACTCCTTGCGCTCGTAGGCATTGTTGAACTCGCCCCAGGCAAGCAGCGAGTCGGGCGCGGTCGGCTCCAGCAAGGCCATCACCAGGCGTGCCTTGGCCTGGGCAATGGGCACGAACAGCGATCCGGCGGATATGTCGCGTGGCTCGGCCTTCCACGCTCCTTCGAGGGTCAGGTTCTGGTGCGATTCAAACGATTGTGCGGAAAAACTCGCCTTGTCGGCGCGGAAAGTTTCCACCACCGCCTTCGGAATTGCCTTATGGAGGCGACGGAATTCAATGCCGTGCAGGGTGAGTTTGCGTTCCACCCAAGCGGCTTCCGCGACGGGAATCACATACCCTCCCGCGGGTGCCTGCACGGTCAGGTCAGGCTGCACATCGTCACGCAGGGGAATCTTCCAGACCTGCGGCTTGCTCTCGTCGTAGCGCGTCATCAGCGCACCGGAAATTTCCGATGGCGTGCGCGTGTAGGCATAGCCGCGGAAGTCGATCAGGTGACTCTTGTCGCCGGCTTTGTAGCTGACCGGCACCACCGTACCGCCCAGCGTCGAGGCGCGTCTGTCGGCGGCTTCGGCAAGTGTGCTCCAGCGTGCGCCGTCTCGCGCGACAAGCTCCAGCACGTCGATGATGGTGTTGCGCGTGGCACGCACGCGGGTCGGGTAGTCCTTCCACGAATGGGTTTCCACCAGCACGCCAAAGCGGTTGCGCAGCGGCATGTAGCCGTGCGAGAAGCGCGGCGGCGGCACGCCATCGGCGAATCCGGACTGGGGATTGTCGTATTCGACGAACGAAGGATAGAACGCCAATGGCAGCGAACCCTGTTTGGCGAGCATGTTGACCAGATCGCTGCGCAGGGAGCGGCCGGCCTTGCGCATTTGCGCATCACCCGAATACACCGGCTCGACATTGATGGAAATGTCGTGCTCGAACTTGGCGCCGTCGGTGACATGCAGGTCAACCAGGGTGATCGGCTTCCAGTCGTTGATCAGGCCCAGCATGGCCTGCATCTCTGCCGAATCGGCCTTGACGTAGTCACGATTGAGATTGAAGTTTTGCGCCGTGGTGCGCCAGCCCATCTGTTCGGGACCGCGCTGGTTGGGACGGTTCCAGGCCTTGAAGCGTTCGTGGCCATCGATGTTGAACACCGGCACGAAGACCAGCACCAGCTTGTCGAGGGAACCCTTGGCCGCTTCTCCATTCAGCACCTGGCGCAAGGCCAGGAAGCCGGCATCCTTGCCATCGATCTCGCCGGAATGAATACCACCCTGGATGAGGACGACCGGCAACTTCTGTGCCTTTGCACCGCTCATGGCACCGCTGGTCGAAACAATCAGGGCCTGCATCGGACGCCCTTCCGGGGTACGACCGAATTCGATGCAGCGCACCGCATCCGGATAGCGTTCGGCAAACGCGTTGCACAGCCGGATCACTTCTTCGTAGCGGCCGGTACGCGTGAAGCCGGATTGTTCGGCGACGGTTTGCAGCGGATCGGCGCCTGCCATTGCAAGGGGCGCGGCAAGCAGGGCAAGCAAGCCGAGCAGGTACAAGCGGATCGGGGTCATGGTCGGGCTACCGGTGAGGGTGAATCGGCATCGTAACGCATCGCAATGCCGAGCCCGTGGAGCCAATTCCTGCGCATTGATTCGTGCCATTATCGGGCGACCTCTGCCACCTGCCAGAAGACTCGATCCGATCATCGATGCGCCGCATGCAATCCTCCGGCACGGTCACATTGATTGCCCATCGCGGCGCGAGCGCCTTGTTGCCCGAGCACACGCTTGCAGCTTATGCACGGGCGATTGAGGATGGTGCGGATTTCATCGAGCCGGACCTGGTGATGACACGCGATGGCGTGCTGGTGGCCCGTCATGATCGTGATCTTGCGGCATCCACCGATATTGCCTCATGCGCTGAATTCGCCGCATACGCCGTGCCGCGCGCGAGAGGCGCGGGCACGGCTCCGGGCTGGCCCTGCGAAAACCTGGGCTTTGCGCAAGTGCAGCAGTTGCGTGCCACGGAACCGATGCCCTCGCTGCGCGGGCGCGCGCACGACGGACGGTTTGCGGTGCCGAGCTTTGATGAGATCGTGGAGTTTGCCGAAAGCGCATCGCGTCGGGTCGGACGATTGATCGGGGTGATCCCGGAGATCAAGCATTCCACGTATTTTCATTCGCTGGGTCTGGATCCCGAGAAGGCCTTGCTTGATGCAATCGACCGGCACGCCTACCTGCGCACCGCCCCGTTCGGCGTGCAGTCCTTCGAAGTCGGCAATCTCAAACGCCTGCACGAGGCGACGCGCGATTTCCCCAACGTGTTCATGGCCCAGCTGATCGCAGACCTCGATCATCGACCTGCGGATCGGAAGGACATGTGTTATGCCGACATGCTCGAACCCGTTGGTCTCGCGGACATCGCGCGCTATGCGCAGGTGCTCGCCGTGCACACGCCGCGCGTGTTGCCGATCGATCCTGCAACGGGGGCACCTGCAGCGCCCACGTCACTGGTGGCCGAGGCCCACGCGGCGGGACTTGCGGTGTACGCGTGGACCTTGCGACCGGAAAACTGCTTCTTGCCGCCGGCCTGGCGTTGCCAGGGGGATTCCTCGACGCGGTGCGAGGCCGGTGCGCGGCGCGAGTTGCAGGCCTTGATTGAAGCCGGAGTGGATGGCGTGTTCGCCGATGATCCGGGGCTCTGCAGAAGGTGCATGGAAGCGGGCGCGAACTGACCGGCGCCGCCGCCAACGCAACGGCGGCACCGGATTACCCGACGTGGAGAGCGTGAGTGGCGGCAGTTTGCTGGCTGCGTGTTGCAGATTGATGAAATCCGCCGCATTGATCCGTGGATTTCCGCAAGGGCCATGGCTTTCCGCAGGGGTGCGCGACAGCGTCGAATGCTAGGCTGAGCGGCGCTTTGGGTGGGGCGTTGACACGCACCCTCAATGACAATACGATGTGCATCGTACGAACTCAATCGGGCAAGATCCGACGCCCGTAGTTCGGCACTTTTCCTGGCTATTTTCCGTTCCGGCGCCGCAGCCGCACGGCAGTTTTCGCAACTCTGGAGGTTGAAATGATTCGCTTGATTTCGCTGTTTGCCGCAGGCCTGCTGATGGCCGCCACCACCGCCGTGGCAAAGAAACCCGTCGAACAGATCATCGTCATCGACACGCCGGAAGATTTTGCCATTCTGGTCGACAAGATCCGTTCCGAAATGGCGCCAGGCAAGCGCTTTGAATTCCTCAGCACCAACAACCGCAAGATTGTCGATCAGTCGCTTGACCTGATTGCCTCGATGCTCGCCGACGACGGTTCGGTTGACGCAATGGACCGCAATGAAAAGGTTCGAGTCACCAACGAGCTTGAAAAAGTCAATGCCTTGTTGGCGCAGAATGCGGACGATCGCCTCGTGTGTTCCTACGAAAACCCGATTGGCTCGCACATTCCGGTCAAGAAGTGCTACACCGCGCGCCAGCTCGAGAACAATCGTCGCGAAGGCCGCCGCCAGTTGGACCAGACCAACCGCAATTCGCGCGTCACTGGACGCTCAAACTGAAACAGCGCTTGATTGCGTGAACATTGGGCGGTAGTCGCGCTACGCGGCTGCCGCCTGGCGTCACGCTGCTTCGCGGCATGGGCTGGAAACAGCCGGGGCGCAACGCCCAACCGGTCACGGATTCAAACCCTCGTTCGCGTGAGACTGCGGGCTTTGCCTGCGGAGCCGGACGTTCATGCGACTGTTCATTGCACCGATTCTTCTCCTGCCCGGCCTCGGCATGGCCGCAACCTATCCGGTGGGTCCCGGCGAAACGTATACAACGCTCAACGCGCTGTTCAGCGCGGTCAATCTCGGCCCCGACGACATCGTTGAAGTCACTGGCGGCGTAACGTATCCCGGTGGCGTGGTCGTGCCGGCCGCCGACGGCGGCAGCGCGGGCCACCCGGTCATCATCCGTGGTCTGCGCGTGGGCGGACAGCGACCGGTGATCAGCGGCGGCTCCAACACCGTCGAATTTCGCCAGTCCGATCACCTGGTGTTCGAAGGGTTCGAGGTTCAGGGCGGCAGCGCGCGCTGCATCCTGCAGGGTGCGCATGATGTCACCGTGCGCGACAGCGTGATCCACGATTGCGCCGGCCACGGCATTCTCGGCACCGATCTCGAATCGGGTTCGTTCACCCTCGAATATTCCGAGATTTACGACGCCGGCAACGGCACCAGCCAGCATCCGCTTTACATCCAGAGCGACGAGATCGCGCACCCGGGTTCGGTGTTTCGCATGCGCTACTGTTACGTCCACGACGGCAATGGCGGCAACCTGCTGAAGAGCCGCCACGAGCGCAACGAAATCCACTACAACTGGTTTGAAGGCGCGGCATATCACGAGCTTGAGCTGATCGGCCCCGACGAGGAAACCCAGGCTCCCGGCTGGACACGCGATCTGGTGCGCGAGGATTCCGACGTGGTCGGCAACGTGATCATCCACACCAACCCGGATTTCGGTTCCGTCGTGCGCGTAGGTGGCGATGGCAGCGGCCAGAGCAAGGGCCGCGTGCGCTTCGTCAACAACACCTTCGTTCTCGCCTCGGGCGAGGATGCCACCGTGTTCCGCATCTTTGACGGCATCCAGTCGGTGGAGATGCACAACAACGTGATCGATGTGAGCGCCGGTGGCACGGCGCGCATCGAGCGTACCGTGGAAGCGGTGTGGACCAACGGCCGCCAGATCCACGGCAGCAACAACTGGATCGAAGCCGGCTCCAGTTTCGTGCCGGGAGCGGGCGAATGGAGCGCGACGCTGAGCGGCAGCAATCCAGGTTTCACCAATGCCGCCGCGTTCGATTTCACTCCACTCGGTGGCAGTCCGCTGCGCAACGCCGGCAACAATGCGCCGGCCAGCGACGCCGGATTCCCGTTTCCTGGCCCAACCTTTCCGCCGGCGTTTCATCCGCAGCGCGCATCGGTTCCAGCGGCCGTGGCGCGCGGCGCGGATGGCTTCATCGACATTGGTGCCTTCGAGGCGCTTTCCGACCTCATCTTTGCCCACGGATTCGAATAACGTGGCCTGATCCGGCGCCGCACACAACGCGCGATCTGGTATACGATGCGTTTCGTTGATTGGTTTTCCGACGAGGCCGACCATGTCTTCCGATACGCATATTCTTCGCATGGCAAGTGTTGCGGGTTTGCTGATGGGTGTTTGCGCGTGTGGAGGCGGAAGCTCCAATTCTTCCCCTCCGGATCAGGGCAACAACACCCCACCCCCGCCACCACAGGTCGTTCTCGATCCCCAGTACACGGCGACTGCGGCCACGCCCTTCGTGGCCGGTTGTGACCGAGGCGGACTGGGCGGAACCAATTTCGCCAATGCCGAAGTGGAACCGCATTTCAGCGCAGACCCGAGCAATCCGCAGCGCTTCTACGGCGCCTGGCAGCAGGATCGCTGGTCAACCGGCGGAGCCAGCGGCGTGGCCATTGGCGTGAGCAATGATGGTGGACGCAGCTGGAGCCAGCGCTATCCCGCCTTCTCGCGTTGCGCCGGGGGAAACGCCGCCAACGGCGGTGACTACGAGCGTGCGAGTGATCCTTGGGTGACGGTATCTGCGGATGGTGTTGCCCATGCCATCGTCATTGCGTTCAACGGAGCGGCCCTGGCACCGGGTTCGCTCAGTTCCGTGCTGGTCAGTCGCTCGCTGGATGCCGGAAACACCTGGAGCACGCCAACGACCCTGGTTCGCGAAGGCGGCGATGCGTTCCATGACAAGCAGACCATGACCGCCGACCCCTTCGACGCACGCTTCGTCTACGCGGTATGGGATCGAATCAGCAGTGCCAATACCGGACCCACGTGGTTCGCGCGCAGCGTGGATGGCGGTGCAAGCTGGGAGCCGGCGCGACCAATTTTCGATCCGGGCGTCAATCGGCAAACGCTCGGCAACATCATCGTGGTGCTGCCCAATGGCACCCTGGTCAATGTCTATTCGCAAATCGATGCGGTCAACAGCGGCATCAATGCCTATCTGGACCTGATCCGCTCAACCGACAACGGCCAGACCTGGTCGCCGCCCATCCGCATCAATCAGCAAGTCAGCGTGGGAACCGTCGACCCTGAAACCGGAGTGCGCGTGCGTGACGGATCGCTGGTGCCGAGCATTGCCGTGAAACCCGATGGCGGTCTTGTGGTGGCCTGGCAGGATTCGCGCTTCAGCCAGGGAGCCCGCGATGCCATCCTCGTCTCGCATTCCGACGATGGCGGATTCACCTGGACTGCGCCGGTGCAGGCCAGCGCCGGGCCGAATGTGGCGGCCTTCCTGCCGGTGCTGCATGTGCGCAACGACGGCATGGTCGGCATGACCTACTACGACCTGCGCGGCAATACCAATGATCGCAATTCGCTCCTGGCCAGCGTGTGGTTGGCGCGATCCACCGATGCCGTAACCTGGCGGGAATCCCAGGTTGCCGCTGCGTTTGACCTGGACACCGCGCCGCTTGCTGCCGCAGGCAACGCCAGCGGCTATTTCGTCGGCGACTATCACGGCCTCTCCAGCTCGGGTTTGGTGTTCATCCCGTTCTTTGCTCGCACCACGGCGAATGCGGCCAACCGCACCGATATCTTTGCCGCGCCGGCAATTTCCGCCACGCAAACGGTTGCGGCATTGGCCGCGGAAATCCGCGCTCAACCCAAACCCAAGATCGAGCCTGAGCCTGCCTTGCACATGACAGCGGAACTGTCGCGTCGGGTGTCCGAGAACATTGCCGGCGTGATGAAGATCAAGTCGCCGACCAAGCCACCGCTGCGCCGGCGCAGGGTCTGACGCAGCGCTGATGCAAACAGGTCTCGCATGAACCGGTTGGCGTTGAGGCAACGCTGAAAGAGCCGTCGTCCCGGCGCAAGCCGGGATCCAAGGTCCCTGCACTTCAACGGGTTGGGACAAAGTCACTGGGTTCCCGCCTTCGCGGGAACGACGAAAACCAAGGAAGGTCTGAACAAGTATTGTCGCGAGCAAGCTCGCTCCCACCATTGCTTGATTTTGTGGGAGCGAGCTTGCTCGCGACGAATAAGTTCCGTACTTGTTCAGAGATTCCCTAAGGTTGATCAGAGGTTCCCTAAGTCGCAGCGGATTCCGGTGCCACCCGCCCGTCGGCTGTTGTGATCGATTCGCCGGAAAGACGCCGCGGCAGCCGTCGGGACCTGTTCGGCGTTCCCTCAATCGATCTCGAAGGACTGCAAGCCGACCGGCACGGCAACATTGATGGTGCCGAACATGCCCTGACCGGGAGCGCCGTGCACTTCGCAGAAGTAGTTGATGGTCTCCACAGCGTTCAAGGTGATGGTTGCCGACCAGTTGGCCGAACTTGGCGCTCCGTTGCCGCCACCGACACCGTCGCAGCCATTGGCACAGCGGAACTGCGTACTGCCACTGTTGGAGACCACGTTGTGGAATCCCGGCGAGGCACCGAAATTCTGGAAGGTCACCGTATCTCCAATCTGCGCGCTGGTAATGGCCGGGCTGCTATTGGAGGCGACATCGGTAAAGGCATTGGACTGGCTGCCGGAAGAATTCACCCCGACGTTGATGACGTGATTGGTGCTGCCGGCCAGAGCCGTCGTAGCCAATGCAAATGGCAGCAGGGCCAAGAGGGAATTCAGGAGCGACGCGGGCATTGCAGGCATGGGATCTCCTTGCTTGATTTCGTGTTGGGTTGTGGAACTCACTTCGACTCCCCTGTTTCGATCCATTTGGCCAGTGCCTCGATGGAGGCATCGTCCAGATTCGCGGCGGCGCCGTTCATCATGCGTGCGCTGCTGGTGACCGTGTGGGCGCCATCGCGATACGCGTTGAGGCGCTGCGTGACATAGGCGGCCGCTTGTCCGCGCAGGATGGGAACCATGCGCCAGCGAATGACTTCCGCGGCCAGCGGATGTCCCTCGGCCTTGCGTCCGTGGCAACCCTGGCAGGGCGGAATGCCGCGCGTGGCATCGCCTTCGCTCCAGATGCGGGCGCCTTCGGATGCATGCGAAGCTGCGCCTCTCGCGGGTTCGGCATGCTGCGCAGGCGGCAGCGATGCATACCAGGCGGAGAAGTTGCGCAACTGGGTGTCATCCAGATTGGCGAGCAGCGCCGTCATCGGCGAATCGGCACGCGCCTCCTGCTGGATTTCGCGCATACGCCAGTACATGTATTCGGCATGCTGTCCGGCAAGATTGGGAAACAGCGGAACGACGGAGATGCCGTCCTGCATGTGGCAGGCCGCACACGTTGCGGAATTGGCCTTGCCGGCCGCCGCATCGCCCTGCACCGCAGCGATGTTGCGCAAGTCCATGAAGGTTTCCACATCGGCACGCGCACCAGGCCAGGCAATCAGGCCCAGCCCGGCGAGGGTGAATGTGCAGGCGAGCAGGGAATTGTTCATCGCCGCACTCCTCACAGTCGAACCTGCAACATCAGGCCGAGCAGGTTGTTTCGATAGCCGCGCGGCCCGCCGTCGGTATACACGCGATGCTCAATGACGCGCGTTTGTTCCATGCCGGCGTAGTGCCAGTCTTCGAAACGACCGCGCGCCCAGGTGTCGAATACGCGCATGGACACGCGCCCACCCAGCGGAATGCGCAAGCCAAGCGTGATCGCGTTGACGCGGTAGTGCGTATCGGGAAAGGCATTGCCCGGCACGCTGCTGCTGTCATTGAAATAGGCGAGGGCAGAGGGCGAGGCAAACGCGTAGCGGTTGCTGCCGCGGGCGTTGATCCAGGTCCAGCTGCCATCCCAGGTCAGGCGCTTGAGGCTTGCCTTGAAGCTGGCTCCGGCATAGGCATTGCGCTGGCGGTCACGGTCCGACCACACGGCATCCAACGGATAGGTGGGTCCACCCAGGCTGGGATCAGGACCAAGCGCCTGGTCGTTCACATTGGCCAGCTCAAGTGTCGAGAAATCGCGTCCGTAGTAGGCGCTGGCCATGAAGCGTGGATTCGGCTGCCAGTCCCACTGCACGGTGCCACCGTGGGTGTCGTAACGCTGCCGACCCAGGGTTGCGTCGTAGTCGTTGCGCATTCCGTTCAGTGATGCGCCCAGGGTCATGTCATCACCCAAGGCCACGGTGGCGATGAGGCTGAACTTGTCCTCGTCCCGGCTGGACAAGTCGAATTTCCGCAGTGCGTCCACGGTATGCGCCGGCACGCCGCCCTCGGGTTCGACGAAACCAGGCAGGGAGCTGGAAAAGGTGAATTCGTAGGGGTCGTAGTTGTAGCGATCACCGCTCTGGCGCAGGTGCGAGAGCCTGGCGCGCAGGGTCAGCCAGTCCAGCGCACGGTTTGTCCAATTCAGGGAAATGCGTCGGAAATCGACCTGCTCGCGTTCGCGGTTGCCCGGTTCGAATCGATTGAAGACGAGATCGGCACCGATGCTGTTGCCTTCGCTGATGCGCCAGTCGGCACCCAGGTTGGCTTCCGTGGTTTGCAGGTCGAGTGGAAGGTTGCGGATGCGGGTCAGGTTGGATGCACCGGCACCCGGATACCAGAAGCCCACTTCGCCCGGCACCACGCTGCCTTGCGCACCGTTCTCCGAGACGTAACCGTAAGCGCCATTGAGCGGATTGAAGGCCAGCCAGTTGCCGCGATAGTCCTCGCGGTTGAAACGAACGCCGGCGCGCACGCTGAGTGACTCCAGCGGATGCAGCACGATGCGTCCATCCAGCAGGCTGGTATCGATGCGCATGTCGGCGCGCGTGCGCGGCAGTGCGGCGCTGCTGTTCCACTGCGAACAATCGAACAGGAAGGGATTTTGTGGTCCAGGTTCCAGGCTGCCGCCGAGCCCGATGCCGAATACGCCCTGGCAATCGATGGGGGCAATCAGGGAATCATCCTGGCTCATGCGGCCGAGCGAGGCGGTCAGCGAGAACTCGCCAGCGTTGCCCAGCTTGCGTGTGATCGCCGCCTTGATGTTGTGATGGTCGTTGTCCGGCTCGGTGGCAAACTGGCCGCGCTGCAGCGGCGCGGAAACCGCACCGGGGATCACCGGCGACAGCGCGAAAGGCATCTCGTAGTCGAAGCGCGTGTAGCGATCCCGGTAGAACGAAGCGGAATACGCGAAGTCGAATCGCCATTGCGATCCGGCAAAACGCAGTCCGGTATTGAGATTGACCGTGGAATCATCCACCGGGCGCAGGGTTTCCAGGATCCCGCCGTTGTCGGGGAATGGGAAGTTGAAGAACATGGCGCCACCGAAGGGGCGCGCCCCCTTGCGCTGCTCGTGGCTCACGTCCGCAAAGGCCGACCAGCGCGGATCGAGGTACATGCTGAAACCCAGGCCCTGCTTGGAGCGATTGACGGAAACCTGGCGTTCGATGGCCGCCTGCGATGCCGCGCCCACCTGTTCGGACGTGCTTGCGCCGACCTGCAGCGAATCGACCAGGGTCAGGTGGTTGGAGCCGACGCCATTCCAAATCGAGCGCACGCTGTCGGACAGTGCGTTGGGCAGTTCGCGCAAGAAGGCGTGCACCTTGTAGCTGCCGGCGCGCCCGAACATGGCGTCGAAGTAGGCATCGTCATCGCTGATGCGACTGGCGCGCAGCGAAGCGTAACTGCCATCGCGCGGGCGCAGGAATTCAAGCTGCAGGAGGCCGAGGATGAAACCATCCTCCCAGTCGGCGTAGCGGTTCCACAAGGCGTTGTCTTCATCGCCGCCCACGCCAACAAAGCCGATGTCCAGCGATCCACTGAACAGCCAGTCGCCCAGTTCAGTCTGCGCAGGGCTGGCAGCCGGGCACAGGTACAGGTTGCCACTGGGGGAACGCCGTTGCAGCGGGCTCAGCCAACTGGTGCCGTGTGGATCCAGGGGGCGGGAATCCGCGCCACCGCGCGGATCGAGAACATTGCCACGCCACATGTCAACGCCGACACCGGAATCGGCATGCGCAATGCTTCCCGCCAGCAGGAGCAGGCCGCCGAGCGGGGCGAGCAGAAGACGATGGCCAGATTGCCTGCGCATGCGGTTTCTCCTTCCCTATTCGTGGAAGCGCGGTCCGGAAGGCGCGTTGGAACCGTGGATATTGGCGTGACAGGTGATGCAGGCGCGCCCGATCAGACGCTCGTCCGGATGCGCTCCAGTAATCAGGGATTGCGGCGTCTGCAAGTCGTTGGGATGGCGCAGGCTGCTGTGGCATTGCTGGCACAGGAACGGCAGCGGGGTGACCAGCAGGGCATGCTGGTTGGAACCGTGCGGGGTGTGGCAGTTGAGGCAGTTCTCGCGCACCGGCGCATGTTCAAACAGGAACGGCCCACGCTTTTCCGCATGGCACTGGTAGCAGGTTTCGTTGACGGTATTGGTCTTCAGCAGCGGGCTGGTGATGGAACCGTGCGGGTTGTGGCAATCCACGCAGCTCATCTGTCCTTCCGGCAGCGGCATGTGCGAGCGGCGGTGGAACTGCACGAGCACGTCGCGATGGCATTGCGCGCAGGTGTCGTTGATCGATGCCCGCGCGAGCAGGCCTTCGCCGGAGAATTTCGCCATCGGATTGTGGCAGTCGCTGCACGACAACTGGTTGCGCTGGTGCACCGAGCCGCTCCAGTGATCGCGCGGGCCGCCTTCGTGGCAGGTCAGGCAGGTGGCGGTCTGCACGGCAATGGGCGTGCCCGAGGTTTTCGTGAAGCCGATGATCAAGCCCTTGCTGGTCGGATCTTGCGCATGCAGGGAGCCCGCGCCGTGGCAGGTTTCGCAGACCGGTATCGACGCATCGGTTTTGCTGGCTGCGTGCAGGCCAAGGGCGTGGAAGGTGTGGGTGAAGTGATCGCTTTCCAGTTGATGGCAGGCAATGCACATGCGCTCGCCAACCGGCGTGGCGCTGGCGGCGGCAGGATTCACCGCCACGCGTGCGTTGGCAAACCCGGCAGCGGGTGATTCACCCACCGAGGCCGCTTGTGCGTGCGACGCTGCCGGAAGGAAATGGGCAAGATCCAGCGCAGCGGATTGCGCTGCGGCATGGCCACACGCAAGCATCGTCGCAAGCGCAATCCACAACGGCAGAAGTGTGCGTTGTGTCAGTCCCCAGATCGCCCTGCTAGCCACGCTCATGACCTGCTCCCGGCTGCCGCGTGTCGGTGCAGGATACGCCGGCTTGGTTCATCTGCAAGCGCAAGGCCATGCACGCATTGATGGCATCGCCAGGGATGGTGCTGGAATTCCTGAGCAGGCCAAGTGCGCGTTCCGCATCCACGTCGGGCGATGCCTGCAGCAGCAGCGCGATGGTGCCGCTGACATGCGCGGCCGCCAGCGAACTGCCCGAGGCATAGTCGAAGCTGCCGCCGGGTTCGAGCGTGAGGATGTCGATGCCCGGCGCACTGACCACGGTGGCACCGCCGGCATGCGATTGATTGATTGTGCGTACGCCGATCACGCCATCGAGCGTGGTTGGAAAGCCGTTGAGAGCCGGGTCGGCAGGCAAGGCGGCGACCACGATCTGTCCGGCCGCCACTGCACGCCCCAGCAGTTCATCGAGCAAGGGGTCGCGCGGACCGCCGAGGCTGAGGTTGATGATCTGCGCCCTGGACTGGATTGCCGCGGCCAGTGCCTGGGCGAGGGTGAAGGAGTTGCAACGCGCCGAGGCGGCATCCTGCGGCGAAGACCAGCAGGCACGGAATGCATGAATCGACGCCGCCGGGGCCACACCGACAATGCCGATGCGGTTGTTGGCCAATGCAGCGATCACACCGGCGACTTCCGTGCCGTGTCGTTCACTGGCCTGCACCGGCACCGCATCACCCGCGAAATCGCGCTGCTCAACGACCTGGCCCTGCAAATCCGGGTGCGTGGCATCCACGGCGGTGTCAATGACCGCGACGGAAACGTGCTTGCCGGTTGCCCATTGCTGGGCACGTGCCGCATCGATCACCGAGAATCCACTCTGCAGGGCGGCATACGGATCGTTGAAGCGGCTTGTGTTCGATGCCGAAGCCTCGGCAGGCAGGGAATCGACACGGACCGCATTGAGTGTCGTGTACTCGCGCAGCGGCTCGGCAAGCTTCACGCGCCTGTCCGCGCGCAAGCGATCGAGCATCTCCTCGCGACTGCTGGATGCCGGCACTTCATACAGCATGCAGCGAAGTTGCAGCGGCTCTATCGTCCATGCCGCGATCTCCACCAGGCCGTGCGCATCGGCAATGCGCCTGGCGGCAGCGCGCGTGCGTTGGCTGCCGGCGTAGTCGGGCAAGCCGGCATAGCCGCGTGCACTCGATCCGCTGCCGGCAATCGCGTCGGGCTTCTCGGCAATGGCGACGATGATGCGCCGGTCGACCTGCGCTTCGATGCTGTGGGCGAACGCAGCGACCGAGGTCATGAACATCAGCAGCGCCGTTGTCCACGGACCGATGCGTCGGATTGCGCGCCGAAGGGGGCACGCGTTGCGCAGGGCTGCATTCCCGGTCATGGCGAGGTTGCCGCGCCAGGGATGGGTTCAGCCAGCAGTACGCCCGGGTTTGCGCGCAGGCGTTGCAGGGTGTCCTCGATACTCGTCTTGCCGTTCGCGGATTGCGTGTCCGCTTCGCCGTTTGCTGCGAGGGTGAGTACGGTCGCTGTCGCATTGCTGCCTGCGATGTGCAGGCCCGTTTCCGCGAGCAAGGCTTGCAACTCGCCCATGCCAAGCGAGGGCGATGGCACCAGGCGAATGATGCCGACCGCTGCTTCCGGAGCGACCGTGCTCAGGGTGGCATAGACGGCGGGCTGCGCGGGATTGGATCCTCGCCCAAACCAGAGCGTGCCAAGCGCGGCGAGGCCCAGTGCCTCGACCACCACCATGGCTGCCAGCATGCGCATCAAGCGCCGTTGCCGATGCACGCGACGGGCCGTGCGCTGGGTCTCGGCCACGCTGATCAAGTTCAAGGAAACATGCTCGTAGCCGTACCCTTCGTCTTCCTCATCGATGCGGGCCATGAGTCGCGCCAGCGATGCCGAGCAGTCGCCCACGGGTGCATGCGCATCCACGGCCATGCCACCCTGGATGCGCAGTTGGAAATCAAACTCGTCGCGGCAGTCGATGCAGCGATCCAGGTGGCGATGCGCAATTTCGCGCTGCTCGTCATCGAGGGTGCCGTTGACCAGCCAGGGAATCAGGTCCCAGATCTGCCGATGCGCGGGGTCGTAGGGGTTCATGCTCATTCGGGTTTTGCCTCGTTGCGGGTGTCGCCGCCCAAGGTGGCAAGATTGCTGCGCAGGCGTACGCGCGCGTGGAACATGCGTGCCTTCACCGTGCCCACCGGGCAACTCATGATTTCGGCAATTTCCTCGCAGGACTGGCCGAGGAAATACGCCAGTTCCAGGGTCATGCGCTGCTCCTCGGGCAACATCTTCAGCCCTGCGCCGACCCATTGCTGGAGTTCGGTCTGGCTCGCGTGGTTGTGAGTCTGGGACAGTTCGACAAGCTCATCCTGTGCGTCCACCGTGGCAGCGCCGACATCGAACGGTTGGTCGCGCAGCGCCTTCATCAGGGTGCGGTAGGCAATGGCAATGATCCAGCTGCGCGGCGTCGACTCGGCGCGAAAACGCGATGCGCCGCGCCACACCGCCCACAGGGTGCTGTTGACCACTTCGTCGACCAGGTCACGCCGCGAGGTGTTGCGGATCAGAAAACGCACCAGCAGACCGTGATAACTTCTGTACAGTTGCTCAAACGCGATGCGGTCGCCACGGGCAATGGCCTTGATCCAGGCAAGTTCCTGCGCCGGGGAGTTGGGCGGGGCGGTATTGCCGAGGTTTTCCGGTTCGGGTTTCATCCGCTGTCCAGCGTTCACACGCAAGGGTTGACGTCGTATGTACCGTTTGCAGGGTCAAAAGGTTGCTTGCCGCAACAACCCAAGGATGCACCCTTGATCGTCGCTTGTCCCGGGCGTGCTGTCCTGCCGGTGCTGATGGCCGCTGGGTTGATGCTGCCTGCACTGCGGGCGCAGGCACAAACCTGGAGCGGGGCTGTCGGCGTCAGTTCGGAGAACATCTATCGCGGCATTGGCCAGAGTCGGGGCGATCCATCGCTGTTCGCCAACCTGTACTTGAACATCGACGGCAACTGGGTGGCTGGGGTTGCGGCCAGCAGCGTGCATCCCGAGGGTCGGCACGCCGATACGCAGGTCAGCCTGCAACTGGACCGGCGCTGGCGCCTGAACCCGGACTGGAGTGCGCGTATCGGTGTGGCTCATTACGACAGCACCCATGGCAGCAACCATGCTGGCCTCCGATACGACGAACTGGCTGCCGCTGTTTCCTGGCGCGGACGCTGGTCCGCACAACTGACCTGGTCGCCGCGCGTCAACAATTCCTACTCGGATTTCGTCGAGCAACCCAGCGCATGGTTGTGGGCGGAAACCGGCTGGCACCAGCCGCTCGGCACCCGTTTCAGTTTCGATGTCGGACTCGGCTACGCCGATGCCGTGCACGGGCCGGCGCACGACTACCAGTACGCCAATCTCGGCTTCAATGTCGCGCTCGGCGATGCATCGATCGGCATCGGCCGCATCTGGGCCAGCAAACGAAAATACAGCTACGAGTTGTTCAATTTCCCCTACGAACTGACCCTGCCGTCGCGCCAGCGCTGGGTGGCATCGGTGATGTGGTTGTTCTGAGTTGGCGCGTGCGAACCTCCGGGAGGCGGCCCATCGATTCCCCGACAAACGTTTGCCGTCGAATCCTGAGTGCACTCCTGGCCTGTGACCGGGATTGAACTGCAACAGGAATGGACTACTCTGGAATCGCCCGGATTGACGTCAACCTGGCGAAGGCGCGATCGCAACTGGCTGCCGGCATCAGCACGGTGCAGGTGTCGGCGCGATCCTTGCCGCGTCGCGCCAGCTCGCCATCGGCATTGCAGGTGATGTCGAGAAACCGCGTCGTATCCACGGCGCTGCGTACCAGATCCACCGCCGCCACGCTTTCCGGGCTGGAGCCGCTGCGCCCGAACGAAACCAGCAAGGTCGGCCGATCGCGCGTGAGATAGCTCGAAGGATGGGTCAGCAGGCTGGTGGTGTGCACGGCGCGCACGTCGGCCGGCCATTGCGCGTTGATGTGGTCGGCAACCATTTCGGCAATGAAGCCGGAACTGCCCGCACCAGTGAAGATCACCCGCTTGCGCGGATCGTGCAGCCAGGCACCGAGAAAGCCATCAAGTCGTGCCTGCGCGCCTTCAAGCCAATCTGCCAACTCCTGCCACAAGGCCGGCTGCTGGGCGATTTCCTCGGCCGTGTGCTGGCCACCGCGCGGAATCCAGGCGGGCGCGGTGGAGAAGCGGGGGCTGTTCATTCCACATTCCTCGAAAGTGGGCACAAGGTTCAGACTTCGCCCAGGCAAAGTCAAAACCGGATGGCCGGCTCGCGCGGATTGGTTGAAGTCCGGGCACATGACCTTCGCGTCGGGGCGTATCAGCAGGTCATGCGCGCCATCGAAGCCCTGCGCCAGCAGGCTCATCTTGCCGAGCTTCTGGGTGTTGAGGAGGAAGATCTTGCCGAACTCGAACTTTTGGAGGTTGAAGAACGCTATTCGAGCCGATCGTATTTTTTTGCCGTGCCCTTTGCCTTGGAGACGGGATAGCGCCGCGCATTGAGTTCGAGTTTGCTGGAGACGGCCTGCTCGAGTTCAACACCCAGATCATGGGCCAGATAGCTCAACAGAATAGCAATGTCCGCAATCTCCAATGCAATCTCGGCACGGTGCTCCTTCGATATTTCTTCGATTTCGTCGTCCCGTGCCCACTGCGTGAATTCAGCCAGCTCTGCGGCTTCCAATGCGATTGATGTAGAAAGTGTACGCAGATTATGGAATTGTTCCCATTCCCGTTCCTTGCGGAATGTCAGCAGTTTGTCCATTAAGGGACGACTGATCATCGGCTACTCCACGAACCTGTTCACGTTGTGCCATCGCAAATACTCTGTATTCGGATGATCCATGACCTCATGCGGAAGCGCGGCAAGTGTTTGCCCGTGCAACCGGTAATATGCTTTGCCATTGAAGTACTGATCGCGAATCTTGCCGCTGACTCGGATCTTCAGATCCGGTTCGACCGTCACCAACCCCGCATCAAACAGCTTGTGGAAATCAGATCGCAGTAGGAGGCCGTTGCTCACGTGATGCGGACCGTGATCCGCGAATGGAAGTATGTGCGCAGCTTCCAGTGTCGGCAACGTGTGCTCCCCGGTTATTGCGCATTGTCGCTTGTATGCATCGATAACCAAGGTGCGAAACGATCCCTGTCCGAGTCGCGCCTTCTGCAAGAAGGGTCGGCCAAATCGTTCGAAGGCTTGATCAGCCACGCCGATATTTCGACCACCTGTTGCTATTTCGAGATCGGCCATCAGGCTGGCACCATCAGGCTCTGTATCCTCGTAGGTTTTGCCCACCATGATGCTGCGATGAAATCGCGGGCCAGCGTCGATCCATCGCTCCTGAGGGAGATAAAACACATCTGTCAGCACTGTACAGCCGATATCCGCATCGAGAGATGTGGGTTCACGACGATGGCTGGCGATCAGGTTTCTGAGTTCAGCTAGGCTAGATGTCCCGTTCTGCTGCTCGAAAACGGACCATGCCGAAATAAGTGGCAACCTCGTATAGCGAACGAACCGCCCCCCGCCAACAATATGGTGATTGGGTGCCTTCAATTTGAATAGGAAGAGCGTTCCCTCGGGTAGCCCGATGAAGGGTGCCCTCGCCGAGGGTTGCCAGAAGTTGACCTCGGGACTGGCGGACGCAGAGACGTGCCGATACCAGCGATTGTCTGTAACGCCCAGCCAAAATCGCACGACATTCCCCTAAAAGAAGCGCTGAGGCGATGATGCCATATGGCTGCTGGCTTGCACTCTGATGCATTCCCTTATGCATTGTGTATTTTCGGGCCGGTGCCGCTCCAAGTTCAGGCCGAACGGCAGGCGTGAGGACAGCGCCCGGAATTCGCGCTCCAGATCCGCACCCAATTGCGGATCGCGGGCTTTGGCTTGGGCAAGCAGGTCGGTCAGACGTGACACTCGGTTTCTCCCCGGATCAATGCGGAACATGGCAGCCGGATTGCGCTGCTCATTCGGGCTGTGGCTCCTCGTCGCCGAGCAGTGCATCAAGCCCGCGCGCGGCGTGCCACACGCGGATCACTTCGATGTGTTCCGGCAAGTCGATGTAGTAGATGAGGTACGACGCGAATTGACGAATCGGAAAATGGCGCAACGGTGCAGGCAGGTCGGTGACGTGGCCAGCGTGCCGTGTGGAGCCGACGACGGGATGCTGCCGGACCATGAGCACGGTCGATTCCACTGCGGCAACGAAGCGCAGCTCAAGCGATTCGCCGCCTTGTTGTGCGTACCACTCGGCGGCATCGTCCAGATCGCGCCTCGCGCTTTCGCGCCAATGGATGGATTTCATTCGCCGCCGGCGCGCGCGCGCGCGCGTTCGCGCATCTTGTCGAAGAAGTCCGGTTCCTGCGGCGTGGCCGGCCCGGAGGCCAGTCCTTCGGCAATCAACTTGCGCAGGAACTCGGCCGCCTTCTCGCGTTGACGCTGGCGGATAAGGTCACGCACATAGTCGGATGTGCCGGAGAAACCGCCCTCGCGCACTTCCTCGTCCACGAATTGCTTCAAGGGTTCCGGCAGCGAAATGTTCATGGTGGCCACGGCTCGCTCCAATGGCAAAGTTTGCCATCGGAGTATGCCCATGGCGGATGGGCGCTTCAAGCGCAGCCTGCATGCCCGCCAGTGGGGCGGAATCGTGCCGTGCTCGCCGGTGTTGCCCGCCGTGCCGGGGTGATGTGCGTTCAGCGAGTGCTGGGGGGCAAGGCGCGCAAACACGTACTCGAGCTGGGCATCGCGCAACACCAGGGATGGCCCTTTTTCGCCATCGGCAACCACGAACCCGAGGCCGTCGACGCCGGTCGGGGGTTGCGGCTTGTCCTTGCCCGGCCCTTGTTCAATCCTGGCTTGAGTATGTCGGCAAGGCCGGCTTATGATAAAGACAGTCTATAGCATGCAGCGAACGGGCTTCCATGCCCAAGCCAGCCTTTCATGAGCGACCCATCCCAATCGAACCGCGCGGGGGTGTATGTCCGTCAGCCGACGGGCTATAGGGCGTTCATGCCTGCGCCACTGCCGCCGGTGCCGCCGATTGCCTTGCAGGGTGAGTTGCCTGGCCTGTTGTCGCAGGCAGACCGCGCCTTGGGTCGGCTGGACGGGTCGGTGCTGACCTTGCCGAATCCGGATCTTTTCATCTTCATGTATGTGCGCAAGGAAGCCGTGCTGTCGAGCCAGATCGAAGGCACGCAGAGTTCGCTGCAGGATGTGCTTGCGGCCGAGGCCGAACTGTTCGATGAGCAGCGTCCGCATGATGTCGGCGAAGTCATCAACTATGTGCGCGCCATGCACCACGGACTGGCGCGCCTTTCCAGCCTGCCGGTGTCATTGCGGCTGGTGTTGGAGATCCACGCCAAACTGATGCGCGGCGTGCGCGGTGGCCACTTGCAGCCGGGTGAGTTGCGTCGCAGCCAGAATTGGATCGGACCACCTGGCAGCACACTCGCCACGGCGGCCTACGTGCCTCCGCCTGCGCACGAGGTGCCACAGGCCTTGGGTGATTGGGAGCGCTTCCTGCATGCCCGGGATGAACTGCCGCCGCTGGTTCGCATTGCCCTGGCGCATGTGCAGTTTGAAACCATCCATCCGTTTCTGGACGGCAACGGGCGGGTTGGGCGTTTGCTGATTACCTTCCTGCTGACCGAAAGCGGGATATTGCACAAGCCGGTGTTGTACCTGTCGCACTATTTCCGCATGCACCGGCAGGCTTACTACGATCACCTGCAAGCGGTGCGCGATCACGGCGATTGGGAAGGCTGGCTGGCGTTTTTCCTGCGCGGCGTGATCGCAGTGGCTGGCGAGGCCGCCGAGACGGCGCGGCGCATCCAGCTCTTGCGTGAAGCACACCGAACCATCATCACCGAGCAACTGGGGCGCGCGGCTGGCAATGGTCACCGCGTGTTGGAACGCCTGTTTGATCGCCCCATCGTCAGCGTTGCCGATGTGCAACAGGTGACGGGCACTACCTATGTTGCTGCCAATACCCTGGTGCGGCGCATGGCGGAGCTTGGCATCATCAGCGAAATGACCGGATACGCGCGCAACCGGCGTTTCCGCTACCAACCCTACGTGCAACTATTCACCGATGAGGTGCCGGCGTGAACCGCCTGTCCGTCGCCCCGATGATGGATTGGACAGATCGACATTGCCGTTATTTCCATCGGCTGCTGGCGCCGCACGCGCGGCTGTACACGGAGATGGTCACGTCCGCCGCGCTGGTGCACGGCGATCGCCAGCGCCTGCTCGGGTTCGATGACGCGGAGCACCCGGTGGCGCTGCAACTGGGTGGTTCCGATCCGCAGGAGCTGGCGCAGGCGGCGCGCATCGGCGCCGATTTCGGCTACGACGAGATCAACCTCAATGTGGGTTGTCCGTCCAATCGCGTGCAGTCCGGGCGCTTTGGTGCCTGCCTGATGCATGAACCTGCGCTGGTGGCCGATTGCTTCACGTCCATGCGCGAGGCAGTGACGATTCCGGTCACCATCAAGTGCCGCCTCGGCGTGGACGACCAGGACGAGTACGCCGATCTCCAGCATTTCATCGAAACCGTGGCGGCACGTGGTTGCGGCATCTTCATCGTGCATGCGCGCAAGGCCTGGCTGAAGGGCTTGTCGCCGAAGGAAAACCGCGAAGTGCCGCCGCTCAACTATCAGCGCGTGTATCAGTTGAAGCGGGACTTTCCGGCGCTGACGATTCTCATCAATGGCGGCATCCAGTCACTTGCCGAGGTGCAAACCCATCTCGTGCATACGGATGGGGTGATGCTGGGACGCACCGCCTATCACGAGCCGTACCGCCTGGCCGAACTGGAGCACGCCTTGTTCGGCACGCCATTGCCGGATCGCATGGCATTGATCCGGCAAATGCGCGAGTACACCGAACGCCACCTGGCCGAGGGCGGCAAGCTCAACCACATCAGCCGCCACCTGCTCGGCCTGTTCCAGGGCCTGCCCGGCGCGCGTGGCTGGCGCCGGCATCTGAGCGAGAACGCGCATCGCGACAACGCCGACTGGGGCGTGGTGGAACGGTCATTGGCGCCCATCCGCGAGCCTGTCCGGGTGCCGGCGGCTTGAGTCTGGCGAGGTGGCGTTTTCCCCGGCCCGGGGCGCCGTTTTGCGGTTCACGCGTACTCGTTAAGCTCGTGTTATCTTTGGCGCCGTTTCCGGACTGCTGTTTGGCTTTGCATCCACGGGGAGTAGAACCATGAAAAAGGTATTGGCAACAGCTGTGGCACTGGCGCTGGCGGGTCTCACCGGCAACGCCTTCGCAATCACCGACAACGAGGCCAACGCGAGCCTTCCCTTCAGCTTCTCCAATCCGGGTGCGCGTTCGCTGGGCATGGGCGGCGCATTCATCGGCCTGGCGGATGATGCGTCGGCGGCCTACACCAATCCGGCCGGCCTCACGCAACTGGTCAGTCCGGAAGTGTCCGCAGAACTTCGTTCCGAGCGCACCGATACGCGCTGGCTGGATGGCGGCAACGTGCAGTTCAATGCATTCAATGGTTCCGGCCTCGGCTATTCGTCGCAGAACGACACCAGTACATCGCTGCGCTCGTTCTCGTTCGTCTACCCGAGTGAGCGAATTTCCTTCGCGTTCTATCGCTACGAACTGGTCAACTACGACACCGACTTCGAGAGCGCCGGGGCCACCTGGACCACGGGAGACGGCAGCGGCATCAACGGCAGCATCTTTGCCTACGACGTCAACACGAGCTTCGACGTGGAAACCTACGGCGCCGCAATGGGCATCAAGGCCACCGATTCGCTGTCCTTCGGTCTTGGCATCAACTACTACCGACTCGACATCAACAGCACCACGGATCGCTTCCTGCTCGACGGCACGCCGGTCAACCGCGAAGCAAACTTCGATGGCGATGGCCGCTTCGGCTTCACCCTGGGTGCGCGCTTCGCGGCCAACGACTGGCTGAGCATTGGCGCGTCCTACCGGCGCGCTCCGGAGCTCGGTTACGACGCCGTGCTTTCCGCACCGGGCACCACCGATACCTTTACCCGCGACACCGGGCTGGACGTGCCGGATGTATTCGGCGTCGGCTTCAGCATCCGCCCGAGCGAGTCCTGGGTGATCAACTTCGACGTGAACCGGGTGTTCTATTCCGACGTCACCGATGACCTGACTTCGGTGTTTGACGCCAACCAGGCGCTCGACCTGGAACCGCTCAAGCTCGACGACGGCACCGAAGTGCACCTGGGCGCCGAATACACCTTCGCCACCGCGCACCCGTTCAGCATCCGTGCCGGCATCTGGCGTGATCCGGCGCATGAGCTGGTCTATCGCGGCACACCGCCGAACATCGATCTTTCGGTGAACAACGTGCCGGCCAACGCCGCCACCTTCGCCGCCGGACGCGACGATGCGCAGACCCATATCGCCATCGGTGCCGGCATGGCCTTCGAGAAATTCCAGATCGACCTCGGAGCCGACTTCTCCGACACCGTGGACATCCTCTCGATGTCGGGCGTGTTCCGCTTCTGATCCACCCCGGGGGCGTTGATTCACTGGATGACTCACGCCCCTCCCGGTGGTGTACCAAAAGGGTACAAGGGAGAGGGCTCCCGCCTTTGCCGTTGTAGAGCGGAGCTTGCTCCGCTTGCGGTGATGCCGAATGCCCAGCCGAGCAAGCTCGGCTCTACAAGCGCATCAACGGCGAGCGAGCAAGCTTTGTAGTAGGGTGGATAAACCCGCCGGGCGCATCCACCAAATCGAGCCGCGATGAATGCGATGGTGGATGCGCTGCGCTTATCCACCCTACGGCTGGACGCGTTGTGGTCCGTTCTCTCGCGGTGGATGCGCTGCGCTTATCCACCCTACGGCTGGACGCGTTGTGGTCCGTTCTCTCGCGGTGGATGCGCTGCGCTTATCCACCCTACGGCTGGACGCGTTGTGATCCGTTCTCTCGCGGTGGATGCGCTGCGCTTGGCCACCCTACGGCTGGACGCGTTGTGGTCCGTTCTCTCGCGGTGGATGCGCTGCGCTTGGCCACCCTACGGCTGGACGTGTCGCAGATCTGAAACCGGTTTGGAGAACGGGACTCGTGCAGGAAGCCGCTCATGGCCGAGCCGGGGGAAGTTCCTTTTCTGCTCGTCATTCCGGCGAACGCCGGAACCCATCTTGATCTTCTGCAACGCAATCAAGAACAAAATGGGCCCCGGCGTTCGCCGGGGCGACGAAAACCCCGGCTGACCAGTCGTAGGGTGGATAAGCGCAGCGCATCCACCGTTCCGCTTTCAACACCGTGCTAACCGCCCTGGAAAAAGGCGATGAAGCGCGGTGAGAAGTAGTCCGGATCCGGCTTGCGTGTTGCATCGCTGGCGCGGGCTTCTGTCACCGCCTTGCGTGCAATGGCAGTGGCCGAATCGTCCGCGCCGGATTCCGCAAGCGTGAATGCAGCCGCCGCGCGCAATACCAGCATGTGCCATCGCAAGCGCTGCGTTGGAGGCACCTGGGTGCTCAGCTTGATGACATCCGCATAGCGACCGGACAGGTAGGCGTCGACCAGGGGCTTGAGGATGAGCGCGTCGCGCGAGAGCTGCACCGTCTGTTCGACCACCGGTGGTGGAGGCGGTGGCGGCGGCTTGACCTGCGATGGCCTGGTATCGGTGCGATCCTCGACCGGCGGGGTGACGACCGGCGGCTTCTCGGTCGTCGCCACCTGCGAGGCGGATGAACACGCCGACTTGCCTTCCTGCTCGACACTGGCCAGATCGGGAAAGCCCTGGATGAAGGTGGCATTTCCGCCCTGCGACCAATAACGCAACGCGCCCGTGCAATCGCCCTGTCGCCACGCGGCAAGGCCGGCATAGTGCTGTGGAACATAAACTTCGTAACGCTGGCCATACAGACGCACGCGCTTTTCGGGTGTTGCGTTGCCAGCGAGCGCGCCTTGCATGTAGCGCGCGGTATCACTCCAGCGACCATCGCCTGCGGCTTCGACACCGCGTGCGTAATCCTGCTTCCAATCCGCCAGCGCCGGCGCAGCCACGCTGGCCAGCGCAAGGATGAGGAACAGCCTAGAGCCCTGCATTCTTCAGGTACTCCTCGGAACTCAGGCTCGGGAATGCCGCATTGGCCTGGCTGCGCTGGCCAGCCTTGACGCGGGCAAACGCTGAAACGGACTTGCGCGAATCCGGATGGGTCAGGGTGACGTAGTAGCTGCCGGCAGGCAGGGTCAGGCGCAGCGGCGTGGTGCGTTCGGCAGGCAATTCGACCGGTTTGCGCGAAGCATCGAGCACGCGATCAACCGTGCCCCAAGGGGTGGCGTTGATGACCAGCTCGCCATTCTGCGCGGCCAACTCGGCATCGCGCTTTGCCTGCAACTCCGCAATGCGCTTGTCGGTGACGGGTGTCAGTGCCGCCAGCAGCTTGCTGCCCGCGAGCGGACCATTGGCGGCGCGGATTGCGGCAGCACTCGCCTGACCAGCGTCCAGATCGCTGGCGTTGTTGAGATCGCCGGAAAGCACCTGCGCCAGTTGCTGTTCGAATCGGCTTGCTGCCTCGTCATCGACGGCGCGCAGTTCGACGATCCCCGTGGCTGCCGCCGCCGCCGATTCGGCATTCAGGGGTCGGCGTTGCAGCAAGCGGGCAAGGCGCTGCTCTTGTTCGGCAAGCGCCTGCTGGGCCTGGCTGGCGGCAATTTTTTCGCGCACGGCGCTGATTTGTGCGGCGATGCGTGAATCGTCCGGATAGGCAATGGCGGCAGCATCGGCCAACGGTACCGCAACCGCCATCTCGTTGCGTTCCACCGCACCGCGCAGCGCATCGGCCACCACCCTTGGCAGGGCATCGCGCAACTTGAGCGCGTCGGCATTGGCCGGATCCTCGCGCAGCAGTGCATCGAGCACGTCACGCGCGTTGTCGGTTGCCGGAGGCAGCAGGCGACCCGAGGCGATGGCGGCACGGGCAAGATTGAGCTGGGTGGCGATCTGCGCTTGCTGGGCGCCGAGACTTTGGCGGGCGTCATCGCGGATGCGCACGGCGGCGGCAAGATCCGGATCCACGCGCAGTGCAAGCTCGGCACGGTCGAGCGCTCTTGCGATGTCCTTGCGCGCCTGGGCGGTGCGTGCATCGCCGAGGATGCGTTCGGCCAGGATCTGCTTGAAGGCAACCACGGCCGGGTTGCCGAAATCGATCTGCCGCGCCTGCTCGAACCACTCAAACGCGTTGTCGCCGGCCGGTTCGCTGATGCGGTCGGCATCCAGGGCGCCGCGTGCCTTGGCGAGCAAGCCTTCAATGCGCAGTTTTCCAGCCTGCACGGTTTTCGCCTGCTCGATTTCCGCATTCAGCGCGACAAAGGCGGGATCGCCACCGAACTGTTCACGCAAATCCGCCAGCGCGCGCTCGGCGGTATCCAGGTCGGCGTCGGCGAGCAGATTGCGCACGCGCGCGAACTCGGCGTCGGTGAGTGCCTTGAGGCGCGCAATCACGTCGGCGTTGCTGGCATCCAGCGCCAGCGCGGAACGCAGCAGCGCGTAGGCTCCCTCCGCTCCCGTGATCTGGTTGCGCTTCTCCGCCTCGATTGCCTTCTGCAACAATTCCGCGATGCGTGCGGCATTGGCTTCACGCTGCTGGGTTTCGGTGATGCGCTTGAGCAGGTCCTGGACCTGGGCATCCTCGGGTGCTACCAGCAGGGCCTGGTTGGCAATCTCGCTGGCCCCGGCCAGGTCGCCCGTGGCCATGACCTTTTCCGCATTGGCGCGCAGCAGCCCGGCAATCTGGGTGAGCAATTCAAGACCGCGTTCGTTTTCCGGATCCTTTTGCAGCACCTTTTGTACGTCTTCAAACGCATTCTGTCCGGGAGGGGCGAGCAGGTCACCCTTGAGGATCAGGCTGTCGGCCTCGCGCAGCAGCGTGCGCACCAGCAATTGTTCGTCCTGGGACAAGGTGCGTGGTTTGAACACCGCCCACAGCACAAGGCTCAGGATCAACACGCCGAGTCCGGCGGCGATGCCGAACACCAGGCGCGGCTTCTTCATCGCCTCCATGACCAGCGAGGTGGTTTGCTGGCGCATGGCCGGATCGGTCTGCGGCATGCGCAGGAGGTCGAGCGCAAAATCGCTGCTGCCGCCGGTGTAGTCGCCGGAAAAACCCAGCGCGCGCAGACGCTCGGAGGTGCTGGCCGTGGTGACGCTGCCCAGTTGCTTGACCAATGCATCGTTGCCAACCACCAGGCCACGCAGCGCCTTGATGAAATCCAGCAGGTTGGCGAAGCGGTCGTCCGGATTCTTGGCCAGCATCTTGTTGAAGATGGGCTGCAGCGGTTTCAGGTCGTCCGGCAGGGGCGGCGGTGGCTGCAAGGCATGGCCCATCAGCACCGCCATCGGATTCTCGCCGGTGAACGGTGGCTTGCCGGTCAGCAATTCGTAGAACAGGATGCCCAGCGCATACTGATCTGCGCGGCCATCGATGTCCTTGCCGCTGGCCTGCTCCGGGCTCATGTAGGTGGGCGTGCCCAGCACCAGTCCGGTTTGGGTGATGCGCGAGGCGAGCACGTCGGATTGCTTGGCGATGCCGAAATCGGTGAGCACCGGCGTGGTCGGATCGCGGAACATCACGTTGGAGGGCTTGAGGTCGCGATGGATCACGCCATTGCGATGCGCAAACTCCAGGCCATTGGCCAGTTGCACCACCACGCCGATGGCCTCGCCCAGCGACAGGCCCTCGCGCATGCGGTCGGACAGCGTGCCGCCTTCGAGCAGTTCCATGGAGATGTAGGCGACATCATCGCGGGTGACGATGTCGTAGACCGCGACGATATTGCGGTGCGGCAGCTTGGCCATGGTGCGGCCTTCGAGCAGGAAACGCCGCTCGAACTCGGGCATGGGGCCGCCGTCGTTTCCACGCAATTGGCGGCGCATGACCTTGATCGCGACCTTGCGGTCGAGCGAATGCTGGATCGCGAGGTAGACGGTCGCCATGCCGCCCTCGCCCAGCTTGCTGATCATCTCGTAACCAGGAATGTCCTGGAGGCGATCGGCCATGTCCCCTTCCTCTGTCGCGCGATCATAGCAAAGGGCGTGGCGAGGCCGTCGCCGGGATCGCCTGGCGTCGGGCTCGACGCCCTGCCCATTGGAACAGGGGCATCATCGGCGCAGAATCCGGGGCGAAAGGGCTGGCCGGCCAGGGTTGGGAGATCGACGGGTCCGGCAGCGTCGAGCATCCCGCGAAAGCGTCCCGAACTGGAGCAGGCATGATGAACGTACACGCGCGTGTTTTGAGTTTCCTTCTCGGCGGCTTGATCGCCATGCCGTGGGCGGTGGCCTCGGCCGCTTGGGATGTGGCGGTGCCGGAGTCGGCAAGCTCGGCGACTGTGCGGCTGGCCGCGCCGGACGGCACGATCAGCGATCATCCTTTCCAGAACGCGCGGGATGTCGCCACTCTGGATCCCGCGTCCCTGCTCGGCGAAGCGAGGGCGGATGGTCTGTATCGTTATGAAGTGCGCTTCGCGCAAGTGCTCAGTGCCGAGCAAAAGGCGGCTCTGGTGCAATCGCGCCAGCAGGGTTCAAGCACACCGATGGATGGACAGCCCGAGCCGCTGGCATCGGTTTCCGGCAGCTTTCGCATCGCCAACGGAATTCTGGTTGCGGCCGATGCGGGAGAAACCCGCAATGCCTCCACCGTTCCCAAGAGTTCCGAATCGCCCAATGATCAGGTGATTGCCGATGATCTCATTGTGCAAGGGAGCATCTGCGCAGGGTTCGATTGCGTGAACAATGAATCCTTCGGCTTCGACACCATCCGCATGAAGGAAAACAACCTGCGCATCAAGTTTGAAGACACCTCCGTCGATGCTTTCCCAAGCGACGACTGGCAGTTGACCGCGAATGACAATTTGAGTGGTGGACTCATCCGCTTTTCCATCGAGAACATCACTGCCGCCCGCGTGCCTTTCACCGTGGAAGGTTCCGCACCGACCAACAGCCTTTATCTGGATTCCACTGGCAATGTCGGCCTGGGCACGTCGACGCCGGCTCTGGAGTTGCATCTCAATTCGGCCGACACCCCGGCCATGCGACTGGAACAGAACAATTCGGGTGGATTCACGCCACAAACCTGGGACGTTGCTGGCAACGAGGCCAACTTCTTCGTGCGCGATGTGACCAACGGAAGCCTGCTGCCGTTCCGCATCCGCCCTGGAGCTCCGACCAGCAGCATTGATGTTGCCGCGTCTGGCAATGTCGGCATCGGTATCGGCACTCCGCAAGCAAAACTGCATGTGAATGGTGATGCCTACATTGCCGGCACCCTGACCCAGCTTTCCAGCCGCAGCGCCAAGACCAATCTGGTGGCGGTTGCGAGCGATGCCGTACTCGATCAACTGTCGCGCTTGCCGCTGTGGACCTGGAATTACCTGAGCAGCGATACGCAGGATCGCCACATTGGCCCGGTGGCCGAGGACTTCTACGCGACCTTTGGTTTTGGCACGAGCGCGAAACAACTGGCGCCCAGTGATGTGGCCGGCGTGGCGCTGGCCGCCAGCCAGGCCCTGCAACGCGAAATTGCGGCACGCGACCAGACCATCGCCGCACTGGAAGCACGCCTTGCGCGGCTGGAAGAGATATTGATGGAGCGCGAAACCGGCGAATCCGCCGCGCCAGCTGCCCAGTAAGGGCAAGGGGAACGCCATGAATGGTTCAACCCTACGTCGCTGCGCGGGTTTGGCGCTTTGCTTCACGATGGCGCTGGGCGCGGCAAGCGCGCAAGCCACGCTGTACGGCGTGGCACACCAGATTGCCGAAGGTCGCGAGTCGCTGGTCCGGGTTTCTGTTGCCGACGCCGCCATCACCGACAACGCACAAGTCGCCCTGGCCAATTGCTGTCGGGTCAGCGGGGCGCTGCTGGCGTCCGATGACGCGACGCAGACTGCTTATTTCATCACCCCGAATGATGATCCTGCGCTGGCTTGGCAGTTTCATCGCATCAGCCTTGCCAGCGGCACTGCCGCCACCGTCAACCTGCCACTCGGCGAAAAACCGCTTGCATTGCTGCGTCGACCATCACCGGCCACCACGCTGGCGCTCAGCGACAACGGCAGCGGCTTGCGCCTGGTGTCGATCTCCGATGCGGGTGCCGTCAGTGCGATTGGCGCAGCCATCCTCACCAACTGCTGCGCGCTGCGCGTCGGCGTTGCCGCGTTGTCCACCGACGCTTCACGCATCGCCTTTGTCGCCCGCTTGCTCCCGGCGGCCGGTGATCCGGCGCCACGCCTGATCGTGGTCAACACCGGCAGCGGCGCCTTGCTGGTGAACGCGGTACTGGCCAAGGTGCCGGATGTGTTGATCGGCACCGGCGCCAGCACGTTCGCCGCGATCTACCACGATGCAGGCACGGAGTTCTTCGGCAATCTGGCCAACGACGGCTCGGTCACGCCGGTGGGAAGCGGGCAGGCCAACTGCTGCAAGGTCTACGCCGGTGTTTCCGCGCGCAACGCCAATCGGCTGCGCTTCGTGGGCGGTGATCTCGGCAGCTCGGCAGCACGATTGTTCGAGGTGAATACCGCGACCGGCGTTTTCAGCGAAATCGGTGCGCTCAATGCCGCCTACGTGATCCATGGCTTGCTGGAAAGCAACGTCAACCTGGCCAGCGACGTCATTTTCCAGGATGGCTTCGAGAATGCCATGCTGCTTGCGCAGGGCGAGGAAAAGTCCATGGCGTTGGACGCGGCCCTTGTGGCTTCGGGAATGCCGGATTCGGCGGATTCCGTGATGGGCGCATCCGCTGCGCTTGCCGGGAGTTCGACGAATGCGTCGATCAAGGACGTCGATCAAGTCACGGGTGGACCGCAGCAGGTGACGGAATTGCCGGTGGGCAATCTTGCATTGTGGTCTGTGCTGGTGATGCTTCTGGCCCTGGTCGGAATGCGTCATCGACGACGCCACGCTTGAGGGCAAGCCAAAGGCACGCAGCCGAGCAAGCTCGGCACTACCACGGTGCCAATGCAGAGCGCAGCTTGCTGCGCTTGGGGTAGCGTCGGACATTTCGAGGCGAAGCGGAACATCCTGCCGAGCAAGCTCGGCACTACCACGGTGCCAATGTAGAGTGCAGCTCGCTGCGCTTGGGGTAGCGCCGGACTTTTCGCGGCGAAACGGAACATCCTGCCGAGCAAGCCCGGCACTACAAACGCGCGCGGGATCAAACCGTGACGCTTGGGCGCCAACCCTTACGCGGTGCAATTGCCTCAGAGCACAGCCACTTCGGGAACCGGCGGCGTAGCCCACATTGTCGAAGTGGGAACCTACGTCAGCATTCGCTGCATTCGAGTCAGTGCAAGAGCAGACAAGCCCAAGGCCAGCAGCAGCAGCGCGAGCGGCGAATGGGACGGAAGCGTGGTCGGCGCAAGATCGCCCCGCCGCAGAACTACGGTGGCGGTGTTGTTGGACGGATCCAGGTCGTAATAGGTGGTCTGAAGCAGGCCAAAGCTGAACGGCCAGACAGGCGGCATCTGGGGGGTGATTGCGCGCGTGATATGGCAGGTTCTGGCCTCGCCGACCGCGAGCGGCCCATCGAACACCATCGGAAACCACCAATAATTGAAATGAAACGACTGACCATCGGCGACGGAAAGCACGAATCCGCTGCAATCGACTTCTCCGAAGCCGAGGTCAATTTGGTCGTAAAAATCGGAACTGATGAGCGCGACATCGGCAACGGTTTCCGGACCATGATTGACGATGGTCAGGGTGAGTACGACGGGTTGGCCGGGCTGGACGCTGGTGGGCTCGGCGCTTAGATGGACGGAAAGATCGGAAGGTATGATCACCTCGCCCGCATTGGCAGCCCGGCATGTCAGGAGTCCGAATGCTGCGAGCAGGACGAGGATGTAGCGAGGCGCGGCGAGCATGACAGCCCCTCCTCACTCGAAACCGTCGGCAAAGATAATGTCCGAATTTCGTGGCCGGTACTGCGCAGTGATCAAGGCGCACTCCTCGATCACATCGGCGTTTTCACGCGCACCGGCAATGCCTGTAGTGAAGCACCAGGGGTCGGTCACGGTGATCTGGGCGTTGGAGTAATGGAGGATCTGGGTGCATTCACCACGGCAATCCTCGTGCTTGGTGGCCACCAGGGTGCGCGCACCCGGATCCGGCCCGATGGGAATCGGATTCGGGCCGCATTGGCCGTTCGGATTGGCAAAGTGGGCAAAGGCCCAGTCGCGCAGGGGATTTGGCGGCGTGTTGTCAGGATCGTGATTGGCGCCAAACAGGTGGCCGAACTCGTGCTGGAACGGGAAGCCAGAGAAGTCACAGGTACGTTTGGTCACGCCGACGGCGAAGGGTGCAAAGCCCGGACCCGGCGGAGTGTCCCGGTTGGGGGTGCCGGCAAGTCCGCAGTAGTCATCGTCAAACGTGGTTTCCCGGATCAGCATCACCAGATCAGCCGACCAGGTATTTCGCAACTGTATGGGCAACGCATCTCCGCGCAGATAGTCCAAGTCATCTCCGAAAGTGACCGTGCTGTTGTCGGGGCGGTCGATTTCCTGCGCATGCGCCAAATGCAGTTGCGCGATGACCGCTTGACCCGGAACCGTGCTGTTATCCATCGCCAACTGGGTTTCGTCCAGTTTGTCCTGCATGTACTGCTGGACGTTGATACCCATCCCCTGCAAGGCTTGTCTGACCGGGGTCGAATAGAGGATGAGCACGTCGATTTCCTGATCGAGTTCGTCAGGGTCGCCCGCAGGCACGCAGGACGGAGGCTCCTGGCCCATGGCTTGGGCGGGCGATCCGGCATCTCCACCTGGGTAGACCACATCGTTCGTCGTACTCGAAGGCCAGAATGCGAACTCGTAGCGGGTGAGGATTGTTCCCGCTGCGCCGGTCTCGATGCCATAGGTACCGTTCAGGCAGGAAATGCTGGCGCGAAATGCCGAACCTTTGGCGCTGAGTAGTGCACTGCATCCCGCGCCACGACCGCTCCACATGAAGCCGTCACTCACGCGCAAACCGGAGCGAACGCGCGTCAGCAAATCGGGTGCGCGCCCAGGCAGGTTAAGCAGCAGGTTCTGCGGGAAGGTACGCAGTCGGGTCAGGTCAACGCTGACAGGCCATTCCTCCATCGCGCTGGTCGGGGCTGTTGAGCCGGGGCGACCAATAGGGCCAATGTGGGTGAGCAAGTCAAGCTCCGGATCGGCTGAAACAATGCCGAACGCCTCAAGTGCTACTTCCGCCCGCAAAGATTCGGGGGGGGGGTAACACTGGAGACGAGTACGAGTGCGGCACCGAGCAAGGTACGGCGGTACATGCGCAACTCCTCATCCTGCGAATGCCGAATCTACCGCCAAGCTGTCGGTGATACAAGTAAACAT
>Ga0208460_10000256_pt1 | contig 39157 bp, 35 predicted proteins | sample AD_STIC10_MetaG_FD_184436 | JGI IMG/M metagenome (GOLD analysis project Ga0208460, IMG submission 184436) | Active sludge microbial communities of municipal wastewater-treating anaerobic digesters from USA - AD_STIC10_MetaG (SPAdes) (version 2) | ecosystem: Engineered > Bioreactor > Anaerobic >... | reverse complement strand
CTCGCCAGGATCGTCTCCCAGCAGCCATACTCTTTCGCCAGCTTTGCCTTCTCCGGCGTTGACACCACGCCGATCACGCGGGCGCCCTGCGCATTCGCCCACGGCGTCAGGAGCGATCCCACGCCGCCCGCCGCCGCCCACACCAGGATCGTCTCGCCGGGGTTCACACGCCGAATTTCGAAGGTCAGCATCCAGACGGTCAGTCCCTTCAGGAACACCGCTGCCGCATCCTCGTCCTTTACGTAGTCGGGGATCTTGATCAGCTTTTCGGAGGGTGCGTTACGATGCGTCGCGTAACCGCCCTGCAGGCCGTTATAGACCACGCGATCGCCCACCTTCAGGTCCGAAACGCCCTCACCCAGCGCCTCGACCACTCCCGCAGCTTCTTCGCCCAGCACTGCTGGCGTCGGCGTCACGTAAAGTCCCGTCCGCTTGTAGGTGTCGATGAAATTGAGGCCGATGGCCGTGTGCCGCAACCGCACCTGGCCCGGACCCGGCGCGTCGAGTTCCATTTGCTCGAACTTGAGCTCCTCCGGCCCACCATTTTTGTGGATGCGGATGACGTCAGCTTTGAACATGCAACTATCTCCTCAACTCATAGCGCATCGACACGACGCCCGAGCCGAACTCCTTCCGGCCAACAAGTTTCAGGTCGATCATCTTCGATAACCCGCCAAGCGGCGCCGGCCCGTGGCCCGCTATCCGCGGATGCACGAGGAACTCGAACTCGTCGATGAGCCCCATCTCGGCGAGCGCCGTCGGCAGCATCACGCCGCCCACATAAAGCCCGTTGCCCGGCTCCTGCTTCAACCGCCTGACGGTTGCTTCCAGCTCAGGCCCGCGCACCAGTTCGGCGTTCCAGTCGACGCTATCCAGTGTATCCGACACCACATACTTCTTCGCCGCATGGATCGTCCGCGCGAACGGTTTCGTCCATTCGGGCATTCCGTCGGACAGCAGGCCGGACTCCGCTATCGGCCGCCACGCGCTCTCCATCATCCCGTAGGTGACGCGCCCCAGTATCAGCGCATCCGCCTGCGCCAGAATGTCGGCGCTATACTGGTGCAGCTCTGCATCCGGGATACCGACCCGATGATCGCAACACCCATCCAGCGTGACATTGATCGAATATCGAAGCGGTCGCATGGCGCGAACCCTAGCATCGAATGCGGCGCGATTGGAAGTTTCGGGCCGGCTGTCTCGCGGGTTGCCCCACCCGCCAAGACTCGTGTCTAACGTCCTCCATGGATCTGTTCGCGCCCGCCATCGTCGAGATCGTCTGCGGCATAGATGAAGCCGGCCGCGGTCCGCTCGCCGGCCCGGTATGCGCAGCTGCGGTGGTGCTCGACCCCGCCCGTCCCATCGCTGGTCTCAACGACTCCAAGCAGCTCTCGGAAAAGAAGCGCGACACACTCGCCCCGCTGATCCGCGAGCGCGCGCTCGCCTGGGCCGTCGGCTGGGCCAGCGTCGAGGAGATCGACCAGCACAATATCCGACAGGCAAACTTCCTGGCTATGAAGCGCGCCTTCAAAGGCCTGAAGCTCGTGCCCACGCTCGCCCTCGTCGACGGCAAGGACCCGCCGCCGCTGTCGTGCAAGGTCACCTGCATTATCGGCGGCGACGCGCTGGAGCCCGCCATCTCCGCCGCGTCCATCCTCGCCAAGACATCGCGCGACGCCGTGATGGTAGACCTCTGCGCGCAATTCCCCGGCTATGGATTCTCTCAGCACAAGGGTTACGGGTCAGCCGCCCATATGGAAGCGCTGAGACGCCTCGGCCCGAGCCCCGTACATCGCCGCACATTCGCGCCTGTGCGAGCGCTGCTGGAAGGCGTGGTCTAACGCCGCCCGAACAGCTTCTCGATATCGCTGAGCTTCAACTCGACATAGGTCGGGCGCCCATGATTGCACTGGCCGGAATGTAGCGTCGCTTCCATCTGGCGCAGCAACGCGTTCATCTCTTCCGCCGTCAGCCGTCGTCCGGCGCGCACGGACCCGCGACAGGCCATGTTGCCCATCACCTCTTCCATGCGTTCCTTCAGCGCGAGGCCCGCCTCGTACTCCGCGAAGTCATCCGCCAGATCGCGGATCAACCCCTTCACATCCATTGTGCCGAACAGCGCCGGCGTCGCGCGCACGGCCACAGCCCCGCGTCCAAACGGCTCGACCTCAAGCCCCAGATCCAGCAACTCGTCCGCGCGATCCAGAACCCGCAGCGCCTCTTCCTCGGATAGCTCGACAATCTCGGGGATCAGCAAGGCCTGCCGCTTCACGCCCGCGCCCGCCATGTCGGCTTTCATACGCTCATAAACCAGCCGCTCGTGCGCCGCATGCTGGTCGACGATCACCATGCCATCTGCCGTCTGCGCGATGATGTAGGTCTCATGCACCTGCGCCCGCGCCACGCCCAGCGGCGGCGTATCTACCGGCATGTCCGGCACTGCCTCCACCCGTGCACTCGGCGCGCCGGCAACCGCATCAAACGTCGCCTGCTGATTGTCGGACATCGAGGGATAGCTCGTTGAATAGTCCAGCCCGCCAAGCACGGGCCGCGCCGGGCTCCAGCTTGCCTTGGGCGCCCCCCACGGCAGCGACGGCGCGACATGGCTTGTCGCCGCGCCCAGCGCAGCGCCGGCCACAGTCGTGCTCGCCCGATGCCCCGCTGCCGCCAGCGCATGGCGCAGCGCACCGATCATCAGCCCGCGAATATTCGCAGCGTCCCTGAACCGCACTTCCGTCTTGGCCGGATGCACGTTCACATCGACCTGCATCGGATCAAGATCGACGAACAGCACGGCCATCGGATGCCGGTCACGCGCCAGAAAATCCTGATACGCCGCACGGATCACGCCAACCAGCAGCCGGTCCTTCACCGGCCGACCGTTCACGAACAGATACTGGTGCTGCGCGCTCCCGCGATTGAACGTCGGCAATCCGGCAAAGCCGGACACGCGCACACCCTCGCGCTCTGCATCAATCTCGACCGCGTTCTCGCGGAACTCTTTTCCCAGCACCGCACCGAGCCGCTTCAATCGCGCCTCATCGCCCTGTTCCGCCTGCAGCTTGATGACTGACCGTTCTTCGGTCTCCAGATGGAACGCTACATCCGGCCGCGCCAGCGCCAGCCTGCGCACGGTGTCTGCAATCGCCTGCGCTTCGGAACGCTCGGTCTTCATGAATTTCAGCCGCGCCGGCGTCGCATAAAACAGGTCGCGCACATCCACGCGCGTTCCGTTGCTCGTCAGCCCGCTCCACGCCGCCGGTTTCGGCCCATCGACCTTGCCCGCATCAACGCCGATCTCGAACGCAGCATCGCCACCTTTGGCCCGGCTAAGGATCGCCAGTCGCGACACCGACCCGATCGATGGCAGGGCCTCTCCCCGGAACCCCATCGTACGGATATCGAGCAGGTCGACATGCCCGTCATCATCCGCCGCCAGCTTCGAGGTCGCGTGCCGCTCGATCGCCAGCGGCAGCTCCTCGGCGCTCATGCCGTGGCCATCGTCCTCGATCATCAGCCGGGTCAGTCCGCCGCCTTCTATCCGCACGCGCACAGAACGGGCGCCTGCGTCCAAAGCGTTCTCAATCAGCTCTTTTGCGGCTGCTGCTGGCCGCTCCACCACCTCGCCGGCCGCAATGCGGTTGACGGCGTCTGGCGGCAGACGACGGATCTTTCCGGGCGGGGGTTTCAGGGCTGATTCGGCCATCGGCCGACCGTAAACCGGGTGTGCCCGACCACGAAGCCGGAAAGCTTACGCCAATGTCGCGCCCTGTGAGCAACTCAGATCATTGCCGCCGGGCACATGTCCAACTAGTTTCCGCGCAACAAAAGCAGCAACGACTGCTGGGGAGAGGAATAATCATGCGTAAGACCGTGATGTCGCTTTGCGTCGCGACAGCCGCACTCATGTCCGCCTGCACAGATGGCGGGCCGCGTGTAGCAGATGCCGAGCCGTCCAACGTCCTGGGCGCAGCAGCGGTCAACGCAGAGCGGCTGCTGAATGCCGACAAGGAACCCGGCTCATGGCTCTCCGCCGCCCGTACCTATGACGAGCAGCGCTTCAGCCCGCTTGATCAGGTCAACGATACGAACGTGAAGGCGCTGGGCCTCGCCTGGTTTGCCGACATCGACACCGAGCGTGGTCAGGAATCCACGCCCGTCATCGTCGATGGCGTCATGTACCTCACCACTGCGTGGAGCATGGTGAAGGCGTTCGACATCAAGACCGGCGCGAAACTGTGGGAGTACGACCCGGACGTCACGAAGAACAAGGCCGCCGACGCCTGCTGCGATGTGGTGAACCGTGGCGTCGCTGCGTGGAACGGCAAGATCTATGTCGGCACGCTTGATGGCCGCCTCGTCGCCCTTGACGGCAAGACAGGCAAAGTCGTGTGGGACAAGCAGACCACCGACACCAACCTGCCTTACACGATCACAGGTGTGCCCCGCATCGTGAAAGGCAAGGTCATCATCGGCAACGGCGGCGCCGAATATCGTGTGCGTGGTTACGTGACTGCGTATGATTCAGAAACCGGCGAACAGCTCTGGCGCTGGTGGTCTGTTCCCGGCGATCCGTCCAAGCCTTATGAGCAACCCGAACTCGCCGAAGCGGCCAAGGGCTGGAAAGGTGACTTCTACTGGAAGATTGGCGGCGGCGGCACCGTCTGGGACGGGATGGCTTATGATGCCGACCTCGACACGATCTATGTTGGCACCGGCAACGGCAATCCGTGGAATCAGGCGATCCGCTCGCCCGGCGGCGGTGACAACCTCTTCCTGTCGTCGATCGTCGCGCTCGATCCCAACACCGGCAAGTACAAGTGGCACTATCAGACCACACCGGGCGAAACGTGGGACTACACGGCCACACAGCCCATCATGCTCGCCGACCTGAACTACCCGGAAGGCAAGCGCCGCGTTGTCATGCAGGCGCCGAAGAACGGCTTCTTCTATGTCCTCGACGCAAAAGACGGGAAACTCATCTCGGCCGAGAAATTCGCGCCGCTGACATGGGCCACCCACGTCGACATGGCGACTGGCCGACCTGTCGAGGTTCCTGAGGCTCGCTACGAGATCACCGGCAAGCCCGTCATCATCAAGCCGGGCGCGCTCGGCATGCACAACTGGCATCCGATGGCGTTCAGCCAGGATACCGGCCTCGTCTACATCCCGGTGCAGATCGCCGCTGCGTCCTATGCCGGCCCGAAAGAGTTCAAGCTGAACCTCGAAGGCACCAACACCGGCACCGACTTCTCCGGTGGCGCTGCGCTCTGCGCTGCTCCCGGCGCTCAGTGCGGCAACCTGGAAACATACATTCTCGCCTGGGACCCGGTGAAGGCGAAGGAAGTCTGGCGCATCAAGAACGATGTCTACGGCTCGACCGGCATCCTCGCCACGTCCGGCAACCTGATCTTCTCTGGCAACCACAATGGCGAGTTCAACGCCTATAACGCCACCACCGGTGAAAAACTTTGGACCGCGCCGACGCAAGCCCGCGTCGTCGCAGCACCCTCCACCTTCATGGTCGACGGTAAGCAGGAAGTCGCGCTGCTCGTTGGCGCCCGCGGCCTGCCCGAAGGCCAGATCCGCACCAACGCCTACAGCGCGAACAACTCGCGCCTGCTTGTGTTCCGCGCTGGCGGCGGCGCTGCATTGCCGACCGCAATGCCCGCTGTTGACCCCAGCAAGCTCGGCGTTCGTATCGATCCGCCGCTGCTCACCGCCAGCAACGAAACGGTATTCGCAGGCGAGCAGGCCTACGCTGCCAACTGCGCAACCTGCCATGGCGCGAACGCCGTGCCCGGCGCCGGCGCCATCGCTCCTGACCTGCGTTATTCGGGCCTCCTCCCCATCCGCAATGGCTGGAACCCGACCGTGCGCGGCGGCGATCGTGCTCAGCGCGGCATGCCCGCTTTCGAGGGAACGCTGACCGTTGAAACGACGGATGCAATCCTCGCTTACGTGATCAAGCGCGCGAACGATGAGAAAGCGGAACAGGAAGCCGCGGTGAAGAAGGCCCAGCAGTAGGCTTCGGCCTGCTCAGTCTGTCGGCTTGCCAACCATGACGAACGTGAAGTCCTCGGGCTTCATGTACGTCCTCGCAACGCGCTTCACGTCTTCCAGCGTGACAGCTTCGAAATAGCTATTGCGCGCCTGCACGTAGTCGGCCGGCATTCCATCCTGCCGGAAGCCGATGAGGTTCTGCGCAATCTTGGTGTTGCTGTCGAAGGCTAGCGGGAATGCTCCGGTGATATAGGCCTTGGCATCCGCAAGCTCCTCGGCGGTCGGGCCTTCCTTGCCCAACCGGCTGATATTGTCGCGAATGAGCTGCACCACCTCATCCGCCTTGTCGTTCATTGTCGCGCTCGAACCCTGCCAGCGCCAGAAATGCGGCTGGATACTCAGCCCCGTCCCGATGCCGTATGTCAGCCCGCGCTTCTCGCGCACATCGTCGGTCAGCCGCGAAGAGAACGACCCGCCGCCGAGAATATAGTTCAGCACGTAGGCCGCGTAAAAATCCGGATCCTCGCGCCTGATCCCCGGCCCTGAAAACATGATCAGTGTCTGCGGCTGCGGAAGGTCCATCACGATGGGCTTGGCCTGTGCAGGCAACGCCTTCGCATCCCGCACCACGGGCAACACCGACGTCGCCGGCAACGAGCCGAACACCTCGTCCAGCTTCGGCTTCAACTCGTCCGCTGTGATGTCGCCCACCACCACCACGAGCAGCCGATCCTTGGTCATCAGCTGCGCCATCAGCTTCCGCGCATCAGATTTCTGGATCGCACTCACCGTCTGTTCGGTTGAGCGGCGCGCATAAGGGTGCCCCGGTATCAGCGCTTCGTTCATCGCTCTGGAAGCGACAGACTTCGGGTTCGTCTCGTCCTCTTTGATCCCGACGATCATCTCGCGCTTAGCCCGCTCGAACGGTTCGTCGTCAAGGCGCAAGCTCGAGAACGCCTGCCGCACCATGTCGAAGCTCTCGTCCGCGGAGGCCTTCAGCGTCGTCATCCCGCAGCTGGTCCAGTCGGACCACTGGCCACAGGCGAACCTCATGTCGAGGTCTTCCATGCGCGCGCCATAGGCCGAGGTATCCATGTCGCCCGCGCCCTCGTTCATCATGTAGGCCAGCACCCACCCGATGCCGCGCAGCCCGGCAGGCTCAACCGAAGCCCCGCCGCTCCATGTCCACTCCATGGAGATCATCGGAACGAAACTCTCGGACACCAGCCACGCCGTGATGCCGCCCGGCGACGTCACCACCTGCACGTCGGCCAGAGACGATGTGCGCGTCGGCAGCATCAGCTCCGCCGCCTCACGCTCCGTCGCACAACCAGCAAGCGCCAACGCAGCCAGACCTGCCGCAAGCCGCCGCATCATTTGGCCTCCGGCAAAAGCACGGCGTCGACGTAATTCGTCCCCACCAGATACCGGTTCATCGTCCGCATCACATCCGCCGCTGTCACAGCGCGAATGCGATCCTCCCAACCCTCGATCTGCGCAACTGTCTGCCCAGCGGTCAGCCGCTCGCCATACCATTCCGCCAGGCTCATCTGGTTGTCGCGCGTGAAGACAGCCGATGCCGCAATCATCTTCTTGGCCCGCGACAACTCCTGCGCCGTCGGCCCCTCGCGCAGAAACTTGCTCGTCACAGCCATCGCCTCGGCCTCGATCGCCGCAACCGAAACGCCCGGCGCCGGTGTCGCGCTGATCGCGACAATGCCGCGTGCTTCCATCTCCATCGAATAGCCAGAGCTCATCGTCGCGCGGCCCTGCTCGTTCAGCTCGCGATACAACCGGCTCACGCGCCCCCCGCCCAGAATTTCCATCCCGACCTGCAGCGCCTCGGCATCGCCATCGCCCATCGCCACGCCCAGCCACGTCCGCGACCACGAAGCCTGGCTCACCTTCGGATCAGCATGTGAAAGCTCAACCGACTTCGCCAATGCCTGCACCGGCGGCCATTTCCGCGCCTTCAGGTCTCCCCGCCGCGGCACGGGGCCATAGATATTCTCTGCCAGCGGCTTCAGCTCCGCAGCCGTAATGTCTCCAGCCACCACAAGGATCGCATTCTCCGGGCCATACCAGGTGCGATACCAGTCCACCGCATCATCACGCGACAGCTTCGCCAGCTCGTCCATGCGGCCAATGATCGGGATCGCATAAGGGTGCCCGGCATAGATCTGCGCGCTCACCATCTCGTCCAGAATCGCGGCCGGACTGGACTCCACCGTCTGCCGACGCTCCTCGCGCACAACACTCAGCTCGGGGATGACTTCTTCCGTGTCCAGCCTGAGGTGAACCATCCGGTCCGCCTCCATCCGCATCATCTGCGGCAGGCGGTCCTTGGCGATGCGGAAATGGTAGGTCGTGTAATCGTATGACGTCGCAGCATTGTCCTGCCCGCCATTCCTCGCCACGATCTTCGAGAACTCGCCGGCCGGAATATCATCCGTCGCCTTGAACATCAGGTGCTCGAGAAAGTGGGCGAGCCCCGACTTGCCCTTCACCTCATCCGCAGACCCGACGCGGTACCACAGCATGTGCGTCACGACAGGCGCACGATGATCCGGCAACACCACAGCCGTCAGGCCATTGGCGAGCGTGAATGTCTCAGGTTTCCAATTATCGTCAGTCTGCGCCGAGGCCGGCAAGGCGATCAGCGCAGCCATGGTCGTAACCATGGCCGCGATGCAGCGCTTAACGCGCAACGCCGCCGCCAGCCTCGTCAGGATCAAAGCCCCGGAAGCTTGCTGGTGTGCTTCGGCTGGATGATGACCTTGCCGCCGCCGGTCACGTCCTTGAGCGCTTCCTGCTCAACGCGAAGACGTTCGGCTTCAGCAGCCGGATCAATCACCGGATCCTTGGGATCGGCCTTGCCGAAGTTCAGGATCGTATCTGCGAAGCTACGGTTCTTGCGAACGATCTGCGCGTTATCGTAGTCCACTGCGCTGCGAACCTGACGGTCAACCGCGTCGCCGCCCGCTGCCTTGATGAAAGCTTTCTCGCCTTCGCTGGCGCCCTGGCCGACATCCAGACCGAACACGGCCACGCGCGCCTGGCTCTCGGTCGAAAGCTCCTGCGGGCGGGACGAACCCGGCGTCGGCGGACGCAGGTTGTACTCCGGCGGAACCGTCAGCGGCGCCTTGCGCACCACGCGGAATTCGTCGGGCGTGCTCATCGAGCTGCACGCGGTCGCGCCCGTGGCGGCGATGGCTGCAAAGCCCAGCAATACGATACGCTTCACGTAAATCTCCTGTGCGGCAGCTGCCGACTCCCGGTTCTTCTACCCTGCCCGTTTGCGTCCGGCCAGAAGCTGATCCAGCAGCAATGCGGCAGCCCCAAGGCTGATGCAGGCGTCAGCTACGTTGAAAATCCACGGAAATCCAACCTTCCAGCCGCCAATCACCATCCCGAACCACGGGCCCGAGAAGTCGATGAAGTCGACCACGGCCCCAAAACGCGCCCGGTCGATCAGGTTGCCCACAGCCCCGCCGATCACCAGCGACAGCGCCAGCGCCGTCATCCGGCGCTCTGCCCGCAGCAACCAGACCGTAAACCCGAAGGCAATCGCGCCGATCAGCACGAACAACCCCCAACGGGCGAGTCCCTCGGCCTGCATGACGCCGAAGCTGACGCCCCGGTTCCAGGTCATTGAGAAGTCGAACAGCGGCGAAACCTCAATCTGCCCGCACATGCGGTTTTCCTGCAGGCAGCCCAGCGCATTGAACGCCGGCGTTGCCAGAACCCAGGCCTTGCTCAGCTGGTCGAGCACGATCATCCCGAGGATGAGCGGGATGCCCCAGCGCCATTCCCGGGTCATCTTCTCACGCGAGAGCCAGTCCATCGTAACGGCCATGATTATTCCTTAGAGACCACGGTACTCACGCACCGCCGCAGCATCCCGCGGCGTGATATCCGGAAACTCCGGATCGGCGCTCGACGGGGCGAAGTATTTCCACGACCGCGCGCACTTCTTCCAGTCGTCCGGAACACGAACGCTGGTAACATTCACAGTCGAAGCATCCCCGCCCGCGAGGCTCAGCCTTGCGTCGGAAGTGATGAAGATTTCCGCCGCATCCTCGCCAGCGAACGCATCCAGATCGGCTTTGCCGCCAACCTTCACGTCCACGGATGCTTCGAGCGACGAACCAATCCGCTTTTCGCGGCGCTCGACTTCAAGCGCTTCGGTCACGAACTTGCGGACGCGGAACACTGCTTCCCACTTCGCCGCAACGCCAGCATCGAGCCAGCCATCCGGCGTCTTCGGAAACTGCTGCAGGTGAACGGACGGCTTGCCAGGATGCCGTTGCTCCCATGCCTCCTCGCAGGTGTAGACCATCACCGGCGCAAACCAGATCGTCAGGCGAGTGAACACCTCGTCCATCACCGTTCGGCATGCACGCCGGCGCAGCGATGATGGCGCGTCGCAATACAAGCTGTCCTTGCGGATGTCGAAATACACCGCCGAAAGGTCGACGACGCAGAAATTCACCAGCGCGTGGAAAGCCACCTTGAAGTCGAACGCAGCGCAGGCGTCTGTGACGACCTTGTCCAGTTCGGCCAGGCGATGCAGCACCCACCGCTCCAACCCCGGCATATCCGTCAGCTCAACGCGCTCCTTGTCGTCAAACCCATCGAGCGCGCCCAGCAGGTAACGCATCGTGTTGCGCAGCTTGCGATAGATATCGCTGTTCGCGTTGAACAGGTTCCAGCCAAAGCTCGGATCGTCGGCATAATCCGAAGAGGCAACCCAGATCCGCAGGATATCCGCCCCGAACTTGTCGCAGACTTCCATCGGCGAGATCACGTTGCCGAGCGACTTCGACATTTTCTCGCCGTCCTCGGCCTGAACAAAGCCGTGCGTGACGATGCCATCATACGGCGCCCGCCCGCGCGTCGCGCAGCTCTCAAGCAACGAAGACTGGAACCAGCCGCGATGCTGATCCGATCCCTCAAGATAGATATCCGCCGGCCATTTCAGTCCGCGATCCTCAAGCGTGAACGCATGCGTCGTCCCTGAGTCAAACCACACGTCGAGAATGTCATTGATCTTCTCGTACTTCGCCGGATCGCGCCCGCCGAGGAAGCTGGCAGCGTCGCCGCCAAACCACGCGTCCGCGCCGCTCTTCTCGACCGCCGCCACGATCCGCTCGTTCACCGCCGGATCGTTCAGGATCTCGCCCGTCTCCCGATCAACGAACAGCGTCAGCGGAACGCCCCACGCGCGCTGGCGCGAGATCAGCCAGTCCGGCCGCTCCGCTACCATCGAACGCAGCCGCTCCCGCCCACGCTCCGGCGTGAACACCGTCGCATCGATCGCCGCCAGCGACAGCTCGCGCAGCGTCTTGCCTTCCTGTCCTTTGAAGTGGTTCAGCGGCCGGTCCATCGCGATGAACCATTGCGGCGTGCCCCGACGAATGACCGGCGCCTTCGACCGCCACGAGTGCGCATCGCGCAGCGTGGTCACACCCCGGGCCAGCAAAGCGCCGGCCTCGATCAGCTTGTCCATCACGGCCTTGTTCGCCGGCCCATCCTGCCCGCGCTTCTTGCCGTCGATCGTGATGATCTCGAGCCCCTCGAAACCGGGGCAGACATTCGTATATCGCCCGAACTCGTCCACTGTGTTCGGAATGGTGACGTCGATCCCGCGCGCCGCCAGCGCCTTCGCATTCGCCATCCAGACTTCGTAGTCGTCCTCACCATGGCTCGGCGCCGTATGCACAAAGCCCGTGCCCGTATCGTCGCTCACATGCGACCCTGCGAGCATCGGCACATCATACGAATAGCCCGACGCACTCAGCGGATGCGCCAGCGTCATCGCCTGCAGCTGCGCAGCACTGACATCGCCAACGCGCTTCCAACTATCGGCCTTTGCCGCTTTCATCACGCTCTCGGCCAGCTTGTCCGCGAGGATCAGCCGATCACCCGGCTTGATCCACGGCTCAAACGCCAGACCCTGCTCAAGACTCTCGCATTCATAGACGCCGTAAGCGATCTCGGGATTGAACGACACCGCGCGGTTCGCCGGGATCGTCCAGGGCGTCGTCGTCCAGATGACGACGCTCGCGCCTTCAACGCCGCCAGCCTTCGCCGCAAACTTCACCCAGATCATCGACGCCTTGCGATCAGCGTATTCGATCTCCGCTTCCGCCAGCGCCGTCTGCTCCACCGGGCTCCACATCACGGGCTTCGCGCCGCGCTTCAGCTGTCCGCTCATCGCGACCTTCAGGAATTCCTTCACCGTCGCGGCTTCCGAAGGATACGCCATCGTCAGGTAGGGATTGTTCCAGTTCCCCGCACCGCCCAGCCGCTTGAACTCGGTGCGCTGGATGTCGATCCACTTCTGAGCATACGCGCGGCATGAAGCGCGGAATTCCGCCATCGGCACATCGCGCTTCTGCTTGCCCGCCGCGCGGAATTCCTCCTCCACCTTCCACTCGATCGGAAGGCCATGGCAGTCCCAGCCCGGAATGTAGTCGGCGTCGAACCCGGTCATCTGCCGCGTGCGCACGACCAGATCCTTCAGGATCTTGTTCATCGCCGTGCCGATATGGATGTGCCCGTTCGCATAGGGCGGGCCGTCATGCAGCATGAAGGCCTTCGCCCCCCGCGCCTTCGCATCCGCGCGCAGCTTTTCGTAAAGGCCCTCGGCCTCCCATTTCGCCAGCCGCGCCGGCTCCTGTTGCGGAAGCCCCCCGCGCATGGGGAATTCGGTCTTCGGAAGGAACAGCGTGTCCTTGTAAGGGTTCGCCGTCTCGTCTTTTTCAGGTTTGCTCATGATGGGCGTCGCTTTGAACTGATGGGCCAAGAACTGTGGGCCAGTGGGCGGATACGACTTTCCCGGCGGTAGACGCTAGCTAGCGCCCGCCGGGCCCATAATTCGAAGGCTCGCAACCCGTTTCATGCTGAGGCTCATAGCAGCGGCGGCCTCGCCCCGGCAAGGACGGCCCGCGCATCGGCCACATCCTGCTTCATCGCGACAACCAGCTCGTCCAGCTCCGCAAACCGGGCCTCCGGCCGCAGGAACTTCACGAACGCCGCATGCAGCCGCTTCCCGTAAAGATCGCCATCAAAGTCGAACACCATCACTTCCAGCAGCGCATCCCGCTCGCCCGTGGTCGGCGTCCGCCCGAAATTCGCGACCCCCGGGCGCCAGGACGTCTCCCCGTCCTCCCGCGCCCAGACCGCATAGATCCCGTGCGCCGGATGCACGATTTCGCCCAGCTGCATGTTGGCCGTCGGAAAGCCCAGCGTCCGCCCGCGCTTCTCGCCATGCTCGACGATCCCGTCGAAAACCCACGGCCCGCCCAGCGCCTCAGCCGCCGCCGCCATGTCGCCCCGCTCGATCGCCTCGCGCACCCGCGACGACGACACCTTCACGCCGTCGCCTTTGACTTCGGCGACGATCTTCACCTCGAAGCCAAGCTCCGCCCCGATCCGCTTCAGCCCGTCGACATCCCCCATCCGCCCCTTGCCGAAGCGAAAGTCGAACCCGACGCTAACCGACGTTGCGCCAATCTCATCCACGATCACGCGCTGGCAGAATTCGCGATCTGTCATCGCCGCCATCACGGCATCGAACCGCAGCAGGTGAACCTCGGCCACGCCCAGTGCATCCAGCGCAATCTCGCGCCGCCGCGACGTCATCAATCTGAAAGGCGGCGCATCCGGCTGGAAAAACCTGCGCGGCGGCGGCTCGAACGTTGCGACGCCCAGCTTCACGCCCAACCGGCTCGCGGCCTCGCGCGCACTCTCGATCACCGCGCGATGTCCTGCGTGCAGCCCGTCGAAATTGCCAAGCGCGATTGCTGGGCCTTTAGCCAAGTTACTCGGCCTTGCCGGACGGCACCATCACAAGGGCATCGCCCTTCATGCAGATCTTGCCGTCAACCTCGCCCTTCACGCCCAGGCGCACGCGATGGCCGCGCTCGATCATCTCGATCACCTCGGCCGTCGACACCACCGTGTCGCCGATCCGGACCGGCCGCACGAATTTCAGGTTCAGCTCCATGAACACCGCGCCCGGCCCCGGCAGGTCATTGCCCAGGATCGCCGAGATGTAAGACGCCGACAGCGCGCCATGCGCGATCCGTCCCTTGAACTGGGTGGTCTTGGCGTACTCTTCGTCCATGTGCAGCGGATTGTGGTCGCCCGAGATCCGCGCGAAATCGATCACGTCCTGCTCGCTCACCGTGTTCTGGATGGCGACCTGCATCCCCACGGCCAGGTTCGCGAACGTTTTGCCCTGTTTCATACCTACAGTCCTTAAAGCCCGAATCCGCGTCCGGCCTGCTCCAGCGCGGCTCCTTAAGCCAGTCCGGGCGGTCGTTCACCAATTATTTGGGCTCGCCCCTTATGTTTGCCACTAGCAACAAAAAGGGAGCCCCGACAACATGGCCGTAGACCTGTCCATGCCAGTCCTCGTCGTCGATGACTACCAGACGATGATCCGCATCATCCGCAACCTTTTGACCCAGCTGGGCTTCAAGAACATCGAGGAAGCCAAGGATGGCCGCCAGGCCCTCGAAAAGATGCAGGGCAGCAAGTTCGGCCTGGTCATCTCCGACTGGAACATGGAGCCCATGACCGGCTTCGAACTGCTCCAGCAGGTCCGCGCCTCGGAGGCGCTGAAAACCACCCCCTTCATCATGATCACCGCCGAGTCGAAGACGGAAAACGTCATCGCCGCCAAAAAGGCCGGGGTGAACAACTACATCGTCAAACCCTTCAATGCCGAAACGCTGAAGGGTAAGATCAAGGCCGTTCTGGGAGATTTCTGATGTCAGCCCAGAAAAGCGTCGCAGCCGAACCGGCTGCCCCCACCTCCGCAGCGCGTGACGCGGCCGAAAAGGTCCGCACCGCCATCGACAGCCTGAAGAACTCCGGCATCCGCGAACGTCCGCTGGTTGAGGTACTCGACCTCTCCCACCAGATGGCTGACGCCATGAAGTCCTTCTTCGGCTCGCTCGATCGCTCGATCATCGGCGAGTTCCGCTACATCGCCGACTTCATCCAGAAAGCGCGCGACGAAATCTCGGGCCTCCAGCCGAACGACATCAAGGACAGCCGCATCCCCGGCGCCTCGATGGAACTCGACGCCGTCGTCCGCGATACCGAACGCGCCACCGAGACCATCATGTCGGAAGGCGAAAAACTGATGGCTTCCGAACCGACCGACCTCGAACTCTACAAGGCCGAAGTCGGCGCCGCGATGCTCCGCATCTTCGAAGCCTGCTCCTTCCAGGACCTCACCGGCCAGCGCGTCAACAAAGTCATCGCCACTCTTCGTCATATCGAGGAACGCGTCGGCCAGTTCGCCGACGCTCTCGGCGTCAAGGACACCGGCCAGACCCCAAGCGCCTCCGAACAACGCGCCAAAGACCTCCTGCTCAACGGCCCTGCCATAAACGGCCCCGCCACCACGCAGGACGACATCGATGCCATGTTCGCATAGCGCGCGAGCGCCTGGACACTGACCCAACCAAAAAGGCCCGCTCGCTGGAGCGGGCCTTTCGCTTTTTAGAAACAATGCGCGCGACAAGCCACGCCACAACTTGTCATCCACGAACGCCCTCATCCTGCGCAGCCGCGGAGCGGACGAATTGGTCCAGTGGACCAATTCGAGTGGCGAACGCCCGGAGCGACAGCGCAGGGCGGGCGTGCTCACAGCCGGCAGCCACACCCACACGGTCATTCTCGGGCTTGTCCCGAGAATCTCGGTTCTCGAAGCGATGGGACCAGCAATCAATTCCTTCGCCTCAACCAACCAGGATCCTCGGGTCAAGCCCGAGGATGACGGCGGTGAACATCGAGAATGGGGGACGGAGCCATCCCGAATTCGCAGGACGGCCAAAAACCTTCCCGCGCAGTTTCAACGTACTGGCCCACAAGAATGGAGGATAGCGCTCCGCAGAATCTACGGCGCCCGGCGCCAGCCTTATAATCGCGCCCATGATCGATCTGCTGATCACCCTCTTGCGCATCCTGTTCCCGCTCGACCCCGTCGCGCGGTTGAGAGAGATCACGCGCGACTACATCAACGCCATCGTCAGCTGCCTCGAAGATCCCGCCCGCCGGGAGGCGATCCGCAACACGCCCCACCTGTGTGCGAAACTCGACGCCGACATCGCCGCCCTGGAACACGGCATCCATCTGTTGATCCACGAGCGCGCACGGCAGATTCTGGGCCTGCCTTACACCTACACCCCACGCATCGCGTCGCCCGAACCACGCCGCGCCAGACCCCTCACCCAGATCATCGCCCGCCTCGGCCGCATGGCCACGTTGTTCCACAATCTCGAACGCCTCGCACAGAGACGCGCGACACGCATGAAGCTCGAGCACGGCGCCAGCCCCCTCCGTCTCGATGCTTCGCATCGATCCACCTCCCCCATGCTCCGCATGGTGGAGAACTTGAGTGTCATGCGCGAAGTCCTCCACCGCCTTCGGCGGGGGAGGTGGATTGCGCGCGCTTGCGCGCAAGACGGAGGGGGCTCTCTCCGCACACGCGGACCTCCGCCAAAACTCCGATGTTCAAAATCAAACCACGCGCCCCGAAAGCTCAGCTTCCGGGGTCGCACCCGCGTGTCCGCTACGCTTTCGCGCGCTTCGCAAACACGATCCGCTCGCCATGCAGGTTGCACTCGGGCGACAGATATTGCGGGATCGTCGCCGCTACCTCAGCGGGCGTCGGCAGGGTCAGCGGATCTTCACCCGGCATGGCCTTGAAGCGCATCTCGGTACGAACGGCGCCGGGGTCGAACAGGTTCACACGGATCGGCGTCTTCTCGATTTCGTCGGCATAGCAGGCGATCATCGTTTCCAGCGCAGCCTTGGTGGCGCCATAGACGCCCCAGAAAGCCCGTGGCCGCGGCACGATCCCCGTCGTCACGAACAGCGCGCGTCCCGCCTCGCTCATCCGCAGCAGCGGATGCACCGCCCGGATCAGGCGCCAGTTCGCGGTGAAGTTCACATCCAGCGTTTCCTGAAACGCTCCCGGTGAAATATTCTCCAGCGGTCCCAGCGTGCCAAGAACGCCGGCATTCCCCAGCAATCCATCCAGCCGCCCGAACCGCTCCAGCAAAGCCGAAGCCAGCCGGTCGATCGCATTCATGTCCCGCAGGTCGAGCGGGATCAGCGTCGCAGAATGATTGGTCGCCGCCAGGATTTCATCGTCCAGCTTGGTCAGCGCCTTTTCAGAGCGCGCGGTCGCAATCACATGATTGCCTGCCTTCGCCAGCTCGAGCGCAGCCGCGCGGCCGATCCCCCGGGAGGCGCCGGTGACGAGAATGATGCGGCGGTCCATGAGAAACCCCTAGTCGTCGAGCAGCGAAAGCTGCTGCTCTTTCGACGCCATGTCGTGGTCGCGATCGACCAGACGCGTCGGATAATCGCCCGTGAAGCAATGGTCCGCAAACTGCGGCGCGCTATCCACCCGCTTGCCCTGACCCAGCGCTTCATAGAAGCCGGGCAGGGAGATGAAGGCGAGCGAGTCGACCTTCAGATAGCGCTTCATCTGCTCGATGCTCATCGACGACGCGATCAGCTCTTCCTTGGACGGCATGTCGATGCCGTAGAAATCCGGGTGCTTGATCGGCGGGCTCGCCACGCGGAAATGGATCTCGCTGGCGCCCGCATCGCGGATCATCTGCACGATCCGCTGCGAGGTGTTCCCGCGCACGATCGAGTCATCCACCAGCACCACGCGCTTGCCTTCCAGCAGCGGCCGGTTCGGCGCGTGCTTGCGCGAGATTGAGCGCTGCCGTCCGGTCTGCGTCGGCTGGATGAAGGTGCGGCCGACATAGTGGTTGCGGATGATGCCAAAGCCGAACGGAATGCTCGAGGCCTCGGCATAGCCCAGCGCAGCCGGGTTGCCGCCATCCGGCACCGGACAGATGATGTCCGCATCGACATGCGCTTCGCTGGCAAGGATGCGTCCAAAACGGCGGCGCGTCTCATAAACGCTCTGGCCGTGCATGATCGAGTCAGGGCGGGCAAAGTAGACGTATTCAAACACGCAGGGCGAAGCGCGCGTCGCCGGGAAGGGCGTCAGGCTCTCAACGCCGTTCTTGTCGATGACGACGACTTCGCCGGCATCGATGTTCCGCACGAAGCTCGCGCCGATCGCATCCAGCGCGCACGTCTCGGAGCACAGCACGGGCGATCCATCTTCCAGCGCGCCAAGCACCAGTGGGCGCAGGCCCCACGGGTCACGCGCGCCGATCATCTTGTCGTTGGTCAGCGCCACGAAGGCATAGCCGCCATCAAGCTGGCGCAGCGCATCGATGAACCGATCCTCGATCCGGTTGCGCATCGACCGCGCGGTCAGCTGCAGCACGACTTCCGTATCCATCGTCGACTGGAAGATCGCGCCGTTCTGCACCAGCTCGCGATGGATAGCGCGGGCATTGGTCAGGTTGCCATTGTGCGCGATCGCAAGACCGCCATGGGCGAGGTCGGCATAGATCGGCTGGATGTTGCGGAGCACGACACGGCCAGATGTCGAATAGCGATTGTGGCCGATGGCCATGCGACCGGGCAGGCGCGAGATGGCTCCGCTGTCATGGGCGAAGTTGTCGCCCACAAGGCCCATGTGGCGCTCGGAGCGGAACGTGCCGCCCTTGCCGTCAAAGGTAACGATCCCGCAGGCTTCCTGTCCGCGATGCTGCAGGGCGTGAAGCCCCAGCGCCGTCAGGATCGCAGCATCCTCGCGACCGAAGACGCCGAACACGCCGCACTTGTGACCCATGCCGTCTTTGAAGCCGGGACGAAAATCATCATCGTCCAGTCCCGGTTCGTCGAAGACATCAGGACTGGCCAAATGCTTGCCTCCGGGCAAAAACTACTGACTGCTCGTCGCCGCCGTCGCGGCTTGCGCCCCGCCGGTGAACAGTTCGACCACAGTCGTCAGGGCGCCGCCAACACCGCCGGCAGCGGCGTTGAGATACGGATAGGTATAGCTTTTCGCAACCCAGTCCGGCTCGCCGCCGGGGGGTAGAACTTGATGCATCAGCAGAACAAACAGAATTGCGGCCAATATGCCGCGGGCCAGGCCAAACCCGGCCCCGGCAATCCGGTCCAGCGCCCCGATTTCGGGCGAGGCATGGATCAGCTTGGAAAGCCGCCCGCCCAGGAACGCCGCCAGCAGGTAGGCGACCAGAAAGCCCACAATCACGAGGATTGCCGCCGGGGCCACAGATGGCTCGTTCGGGGAGATCATGGCTTTCAGCGGCGGCTCGAAGAATTTCAGGCAAAGCCAGGCCGCCAGACCGCCGATGATGAATGAGATGACCGAAAACGCCTCACGAATCAGGCCGCGCCCGACCGACATCACGGCTGACATGATCGTCAGCCCGATAATCACGACATCGAAGACCCACGGTGGCGCCACGTCAGAACCCTCTACTCGGAATCCCCGCCCAACACGTCCACGAGGTCCTGAAGTCTGGATAGACCATGGACGGCCATCCCGTCGACTGTATCTGGCGCCCCTGCCGGCACGAAAGCCCTTGAAAACCCGAGCCGCGCTGCTTCCCGCAGCCGGGGTTCGATCCTGCCTACCGGACGAATCGCGCCCGACAGCGCCACCTCGCCAAAGAACACGGACCCCGCCGGGAATGGCTTATCGAGCAGGGCGGACGCCAGCGCCGCCGCCGCCGCCAGATCGCCTGCGGGTTCAGCCATGCGATAGCCGCCGGTGACGCTGAGATAGACGTCCCGCATGCCGAATCTCAGTCCACACCGTGCATCGAACACCGCAAGCAGCATCGACAGCCGCGCATTGTCCCAGCCTACAATCGAGCGCCGCGGATTGCCCGCCGTCTCCTGTCCAGCCAGCGCCTGCACCTCGGCCAGCACGGGTCGCGATCCCTCCATCGCCGCGAACACCGCGCGGCCAGAAGCTTCCGCCTCGGCCCCGGCGAGGAACAGCGCGGATGGATCGCGGGCGGGGGTCAGGCCCAACTCGCCCATCTCGAAAACGCCGATCTCGTCGGTCGGGCCAAAGCGGTTCTTCACCGACCTCAGGATCCTGAACTGATGCCCGCGCTCGCCCTCGAAATAGAACACCGCATCCACCATGTGCTCCAGCACGCGCGGCCCGGCGATCTGGCCGTCCTTCGTGACGTGGCCTACCAGGATCACAGCCGCGCCCGTCTTCTTGGCAAATCGCGTCAGCTCCTGCGCACATGCCCGCACCTGCGCGACCGATCCGGGCGCTGCTTCGAGGCTGTCGGACCAGAGCGTCTGCACGCTGTCGATCACGATGATCTCAGGCGCTGAAGCTTTCAGCGCCTTGAGGATCGAACGCAGGTCCGTCTCGGCTGCGAGCTGCACGGGCGCGTTCGTCACGCCAAGCCGCCGCGCGCGTCCCTGAATCTGCGAAACCGCTTCCTCGCCCGAAATATAAACGCACTTGATCCCGGCCTTCGCCATGGAGGCGGCCGCCTGCAGCAGCAGCGTCGACTTGCCGATACCCGGGTCGCCGCCAACCAGCACGGCGGACGATCGTGCGATGCCGCCGCCGAACACTCGGTCCAGTTCGTCGATCCCGGTCGAAAGACGGGGCGGTGGCGGCTCGGCAGAGTCGAGCGGCGAGAAGTCCACGGTCCCGGCGCGCGTCTTGGTTCCGGTTGCGGGCGCGGTCAGTCCGCCCGGCGTTCCCACCGCTTCTTCCACCAGCGAATTCCACGCCCCGCACGCTTCGCAGCGGCCCGCCCATTTTGCATGGGCCGTCCCGCAGGATTGGCAGACATAAGCAGTGTTCGATTTGGCCATGCGGGCAAACTGGCAGGTCAGGCGATTCACCGCCAGTGCATGGGCCAGCCCGGGACGGCGCACGAGAAAACGGCATAAGCTTTATGACATTATCTGAACTCGGCGTTTCGCCGGGATTATATATGAAACGGGCATCGATTCACGTGCCTGGCATGTTGCGCCGGGCGGTGGCGGTAGTAGCGTCCAAAAAAGCAGAGGAAAAAATCCCATGACGCGTTACAACAATATCACCGAAACCGTTGGCCGCACGCCGGTCGTTCGCATCAATCGGCTGGCGCCCGAGGGCGTGAATCTCTGGGTCAAGGTTGAGGCATTCAACCCGCTTGGTTCAGTGAAGGATCGTCTCGCGCTTGGCGTCATCGAAGCCGCCGAACGTTCCGGCGAACTGAAGCCGGGCCAGACCGTCGTCGAGATGACAAGCGGCAACACGGGCATCGGTCTCGCCATGGTCTGCGCCGCCAAGGGATACCCGCTCGTCATCGTGATGCCCGAGAGCTTCTCGATCGAGCGGCGCAAGTTGATGCGCTTCCTCGGCGCGAAGGTTCTGCTCACACCGGCGGCCCTGCGCGCCACCGGAGCCATCACCAAGACGATCGAGCTTGCGAAGGCGCATGGCTGGTTCATGACGCGCCAGTTCGAGAACCCGGCCAACCCCGCCTACCATGAGAAGACCACGGGTCGCGAAATCATCGACGACTTCAAGGCCGATGGCCTCGACTATTTCGTCACCGGCTACGGCACCGGCGGCACGCTGAACGGCGTTGCTCGCGTGCTCACCAAGGAAAGCCCGCGCACCAAGATCATCGTCTGTGAGCCGACCGACGCGCCGCTGATCTCCAGCGGCCAGTCGCAGCCGCGCAATGACGACGGCACCCCATCCACGGGCCACCCGGCCTGGAAACCACATCCCATGCAGGGCTGGACGCCGGACTTCATCCCGAAGCTGACGGGCGAGGTCGACTGGTCGAAGGTGAACAAGATCATCACCATCGCCGCAGCCGACGCCATGAAGTGCAGCGTTGACCTTGCGCAGAAGGAGGGCGTCTTCGTCGGCATCACTTCCGGCGCGACATTCGCAGGCGCGCTCGAAGTCGCGAAGTCGGCGCCCAAGGGCTCGAACATCCTGGCCATGCTGCCGGATACGGGCGAGCGCTATCTCTCGACCCCGCTGTTCGCCAACACACCCGCCGAGATGACGCCGGAAGAAGTCGAGATCATGAAGTCGACGCCTTACGCCGCTCCGGCTGCCTGAGCGTGTGCTCGCGTGGATACGCCCAATCTTGAAGCGCTCTTCACGGAAATAGCCCGCTACGCCGCTCAGCGCCGCGCGTCGGATGCTGAGCGGGTACACCATCCTGCCGCCACTTATGCCGAGCAGCTCGAGCGCTTTCGCTTGCCTGTGCAGGATGATGGCGTGCCCGCGGAGCAGGTTATCCGCGAACTGATCGCGCTTGCCGAGCCGGGCCTCGCCGCCATCACCAGCCCGCGTTTTCATGGTTGGGTCATGGGTGGCAGCAATGCCACGGGCGTGGCCGCTGACTGGCTTACCGGCCTCTGGGGGCAGAATGCCGGCAACCACCTTGCCACGCCGTCCGCCGCCGCTGCGGAAGAGCAGGCCGGACTCGCGTTGCTGGATCTGCTCGATCTCCCCCGCGAGTCTTCTGTTGGCTTTGTCACCGGCGCCACGATGGCGAATTTCACTTGCCTTGCTGCGGCGCGCGGCGAAGTTCTACGCCGGGCCGGTTGGGATGTGGAAGCAGATGGCCTGTTCGGTGCGCCGCCGATCACGGTCATTCTGGGCGAGGAAGCTCACTCCACGGTTTTCGCGGCGATCAAGTATCTTGGCCTCGGCGCCCAGCGCGTCGTGAAAGTGGATGTTGATCGCAACGGTGCGATGATCCCCGCAGCGCTCGCGGATGCCGTTGCTCGCGTGTCAGGCCCGATGATCGTCATCGCGCAGGCGGGCCAGATCAACACCGGCGCCTTCGATCCCTTCGTCGCCATTGCGCAGGCGGTGCAGGCTAAAGGCGGATGGCTTCACATCGACGGCGCGTTCGGCCTCTGGGCCCGCGCCACGAAAACGCACCGGCATCTGGGCGAGGGGCTCGAACTCGCGGACTCGTGGGCCGTCGACGGGCATAAATGGCTGCAGACACCTTATGATTGCGGCTACGCCATCGTCCGGCATCGGGAAGCGCATATCCGGGCGATGCAGATCGCCGCAAGTTATCTACCAGGCTCTGGCAGTGGGGCGCACAACCCATCCGATTACGTGCCGGAGCTTTCGCGCCGCGCTCGTGGCTTCGCAACGTGGGCCTTGATCCGCCATTTCGGACGCAAGCGCATCGCAGAGATGATCTCGCGCCACTGCGCGTGTGCGCGGAAATTCGCGCAGGTGCTGGGCACGGAGGCGGGTGTCGAAATTCTGAATGACGTCGTTCTGAATCAGGTCGCGGTCCGGTTTGGGACGGATGAACAGACGCGCGAGGTGATCGCACGCGTTCAGGCGGGCGGCGTGACCTTTGTCGGCGGCGCCCAATGGCGTGACGACTGGATCATGCGTATCTCGGTCAGTAGTGAAACAACCACCGAAGCGGATGTTGATCGGTCTGCAGAGGCCATGCTGGAAGCCTGGCGCGCGGTGCGCGGCCGCAACTAGCGGGTGGCGAAACACCACAAGCCGGTGCAGACGCCAAAGCCTACCTGCATGATCACGTCCAGCAAGCCGCCGAGCGCTAGCACGGGCAGGCCAACCCACAGGAACACCAGCCAGATAGCCATCGGCGTGATGCGTGGCTCGGGCAGCTTGTGCCCGGCGACAGTCTGAAGTTTTGCGCGCGCCATGGAATGTTCCTGAACTCGTTCACCAATTGGGAGCGGAAATCGCTAAAACTTGGCAAATGAGTCGCCTGACCATCTCCTGGAACGAACTGCCCCGCGCCCAATGGGATGCCGCGCATGGCGGCGCAGCCGCTAGCTATCAGCAGGACTGGGCGTATGGCGTGGCCCTGAAATCCGCGTCGCCCGGCGTCGAGATTCTGCGCGCTTCAATCGCCCGCGCCGACGGCTCCATCCTTGCGCTTGCCCAGATCGTCGCGCGTCCGTTTGCGCTGGTCGGTCGATTTGCGCTTTGCACGCACGGTCCCGCCTGGGTGGGCGCGCTGACGCAGGATGAGAAACGTGAAGCCTATCGCCTGCTGCGTAAGTCTTTGCCGCAAGGCTGGCCGCGCCTGCTGGTGTTCACCCCGGATGAGCCTGCAGGAGACGCATCAGGTCTCAAGGGCATGAGCCGGGTGATGACGGGCGATGCAACCGTTCTGATCGATCTCACGAAGGATGAATCTGCCCTGCGCGGCGCATTCGAATCCAGCTGGCGCAACAAGCTGTCGAAAGCGGAGCGCTCCGACCTCGTGTTGCAGAAATCCGGATTGAAACCTGCGCAGTATCGCTGGTTGTTGGATGCCGAAACGAAACAGCGCCAGAAACGCGGCTATCGCGCTATGCCGCTGGAGCTTACCGAGCGCTGGCAGGACGCAAAGGCCGAAGGCGCCAATGGCGATCGCGGCGCGGGTCTCGCCGTGTTCCGCGCAGACATGGGTCGCGACGCCGCCGCCGGCATGCTGTTCCTGATCCACGGTTCGCGCGCGACCTATCACGTTGGCTGGACCAGCGAGGCCGGCCGCGACAACGCCGCCCACAACCTCATCCTCTGGTCCGCGATAAAGGACCTGAAGGCGAGAGGCGTGCGCGCGCTTGATCTGGGCGGCGTGAATACACAGTCCGGCGCTGGCATCGCCCGTTTCAAGCTCGAAACCGGCGGGGCCGTCCTGCAACGGGCAGGCGCTTACGTCTGACTACTGCGTCTGCTTGCCGAACATCATCGCGATGAACCCACCCAGCTTCGGCGGCTGTCCGGTGCGCAGCAGGCTCGCCTGGAACACGCGCCCGAGCAGGTACATCTCGACGACCACGAACACCGCTAGCATTGCGCCGGTGGCCAGCACCTCCATCATCGACACGCCCGCCGTCATCCGCGCCAGCATTGCGAAGGGTGTATAGAGCGGTATCCAAGACATCACGACCGGCAGCGTGCCGTTGGGCGTCTGAACCACCTGAACCATCATGAACACGACGGGCAGGGTGATCAGGAAGATCACCGGCATCAGATAGGATTGCGCATCCTGCAGTGAGTTCGAAAGCGCTCCGATCGCCAGATACAGCATCGAGATGATCAGGTAGCCAGCGAAGAAATAGAACGCCATGGCGATGATCATCCAAGGCTCGTTGAAAGCCGCCAGCGATGGCTTCACGATATCCGCCACCATCCCCTGTACCGAGAATGCTGCAAATACCGCCGCCCCCACCCAGACCGCAATAATCGTGACGCCGATTGCGCCCAAGCCAAGAAGCTTGCCGTACATGAGGTCGGACGGGCGGATGCAGGCCAGCACGGATTCCAGCAGCTTGTTGGATCGCTCCTCGATCACGCTCTGCAGCATCATCGAACCTGTCACCATCACGGTCACCATCAGCAGATAGGACAGCGCCAGAGGCAGCACAGATCGTATCGCGACAAGCTCGCGGCCTTCGCCTTGCGGTGGCGCGCTCACCTCCAAGGGCAGGGATGTATCGACAAGTTGTGCTGCCAGCTCGGGCGCAACGCCCCCGGCCACTAATGCGCGCGCTCTCTGGATGCGAAGCACTTCGCTGCGCATTGCATCAATGAGCGAGGCGTTGGGCGCGCCATTCGTCCACATGCGAATAGGCGAAGTGGGTCCTACGTCAGCGGGGATATACACTGCCAGGCCCAGTGGCCGCTCTCCCAACGGCGTGTCGATCACATCTTGCAGATAGGGCGCGAGGCCTGCGGCCAACGCATCCGGCCCCTGATCGACCGGCACGCCCGCCGGAACGTCCGCGAGAACAACGGGTGGCGGTTCAAGCTCATAGACAGGCGCATCCTTCGGCAGTTTCGGCTTTATCAATTCAAGTGCCGCTGGCGCGCCGCCTTCCGCAATGAATTGCTCAACCTGCTGTTCGGAAAACCAGCGATCGCCCTTCGCCCATACCGCGTCCGGCTTTGCGGATCCGGCGCCCCATCGCTGGGCATAGGCCGACAGGTCGCCGAGTTCAAAGCGCTGGCGGTTGAGCTCGATGCGATGATGGATTGAATCTGCATACTCACCCGTCGCGTCGACCAGAACGTAGGCAGAGTTCAGCTGCGGCCGGATAAATCGTCCGGCCACCTGCGTTGCTGCAATCACCAGCGGCAGGATCAGCAGCATCACCCAGAACCCGCGCGTTGACGCGATCTGGCGATACTCGCGAATGGCGACGAGAAAGATCGATTTCACTGGGCGATCTCCTGCGCCGAGCCAACAAGGCGGATGAAGACGTCATGCAGGCTGGGGCGGTGGCTTTCGAAGCGACGCAGTGCGAAGCCGTTGGTCGTGCATTGCTGGAGCAGCGCGCCGAGATCGCTGCCGACTTTCATTTCGATGTCCCAGTCACTCCAGCTTTCTGAGCCGCCAATGCGCTGCGCCGCGACAACACCGGGGAGCGAGGAAGGGTCGGCCTGCGAAGTGATGGTCAGGCGGCCGGGGAGGCGGGCGCGGGCTTCTTCCTGCGTGCCTTCGAAGACCTTCTTGCCGCGCGACAGCAGAAGCAGGCGGCTTGTCATCCGCTCGGCGTGCTGCATCACATGGGTGGAGAAAACAACGGTCGTACCCTTGCGCGCCATCTCCATGACGAGGTCTTCCAGCACCTGCTGGTTCACCGGATCGAGACCGGAGAAGGGTTCGTCGAGAATGAGAAGCTTCGGCGAGTTTACCATTGCCGCCGCAACCTGCACTTTCTGCTGCATACCCTTGGAAAGCTTGTCGACCGTCGCCTTGGTCCATTCGCCAAGACCAAATCGCTCGATCAGGCGTTTGCCCTCAGCCGTCGCCTTCGCAGCGTCCATTCCCTTGAGTTCGCCGAAATAGACGATGGTCTCCAGCACCTTCATCCGGCGATAAAGACCGCGCTCCTCGGGCAGGAAGCCAATCTCGCTGGCATTCTCCCGCCCGGGTGAGCGACCAAGAATTTCGATCTTCCCGGACGTCGGCCGCAGGATATCCAGAGCCATGCGCAGTGACGTGGTTTTGCCGGCACCATTGCCGCCCAGAAATCCGAAGATGCCGCCTTCGGGCACGCTGAAGCTGAGATCGTCGACAGCCGTGAAGTCGCCGAAGCGCTTCACGACGTGGTCGAGCGTAAGGATGGCCATGTTCGCCCCGTTTGCCGGCCGCTCTGCGGCTCTCGCTGCTCGCATCAGTCGTCTATGACGCCGGATTACTGACGTGAGTGCAGGCCGGAGGCAACAGCTGGTCTTTCGGGGCCGAGGGAGCTTACTTTCCGTCTGGGGCTGTGATCGGCCGCGCGTCTTCCCAGCGGTAGGGGAGCACGTCGGGCTTCACGTAGACCTCCGTCGTGAATTTGAACGGATACTTCGTTCCACTCGGATAAGTCAGCTCGACGAAATAAGCCGTGTAGCCGGACGCCGGTTTCTCGATATTGCCAACATAGGTGCCGTCCGCGGCGGGCTGTAGCGGGCTCGAGGTGAAGGCCTTGTCGCCCAGCGTGGCTACGCGGAAATCGCGGTCCTTCGGGTTGTTTCCCTGCCAGAGCAGCACGGTTGATGGCTTCACCGCGCCGGGGTTCACAACCAGCGCGCCATCCTCGCGCACGGTCCAGCTATACTCTGGCACGGCGCGTCCCTTGATGACCGAGTCATACCAGGCCGTCATGCTCTCGTTGATATCTGTGCCCGCAGTTGAATGTCGCGAGTTGGGCAACATGCGAAGCTGCTTCTGGCCGGGGAGCAGGTGATAGGAATACTTCGTGTTGTCCGGCGGGAAGTATTCGTCGCCGACGGCGTTGATGACGAACTTCGGAATCTTCATACGCGGTCGGCCGCGATAGTTCAGCGGGTCCTCGATCGTGTTCACGGCCTTCATTTTCTGGCCGGTCTGGTCAGGGATCAGCCCGCTTTTCACATAGTCGCCGAGCGCTGGGGAGAAGTATCCCATTGCTTCCCAGTGGTGGCGGGTCGTCGCGTCTACGTCGAGCACGTTGATCACGATGGGGATCATGCCGATGACGCGGGCATCCAGAATGCCAACCAGCCAGCTCGTCCATGCGCGCTTGGAGCCGCCGGAAACGACGAACCCGTCGATGGCCAGCTTTCCGCCAGCTTCACTGGCGAGATATTGCTGCACAGCCGTCATCGCCGCCGTGCCGCTTTTCACCATGGGCAGGCGGGCGAGGGCTTCGGGTTCCTTGGTCGCATCATAGCGCGCCTGCAGGTAAGCGATCATGTCGTCTTCACTGCGCGCCACGGTGGGCGTATCCGCAAACTTGATCGGCTGGTTCGGCGCCTGCCCGAGATCCGCGATCACCGATCCCGTATCGACCGCCATCTGGCCGAAGCGTTCCGTCGGTCCCTTGGGCGCCGGCGTCGTCGAGGAGCCGCCATTGATATAGAGGAACGCCTTCTTGCTGCTGAGCGCATCCGGCACGGTGATCGTCAGCCAGTGCTTCCACACCGGGCGGTCCGACTGCGCCTCGGTCATCCACGTCTGCGAAGTCAGCTCAAGCACGGCGCCATGATAGCCTGCACCCGTGAAGGTCTTTTCGACCTTCCACGCGAAGGTCGGGTCAGGCCTGGCGACATAGCTGTCGAGAACATTTGGCGGATTGGCCGGGATGGTCGGGGTCGTCGCGCAGCCTGTCGCGCCGACGAGCGCAAACGCCAGGAACGCGGCGGCAAATGCCCTGAGCTTCATGCTTCTCTCCCATGCCCGATCTGACGCCGGTAAGGGCAATGGAGCACAGATTGAAAGCTTTGCAAGGCGACCGCTAGATTGCGGGCTGGATCGGTCCTTCGGCGCGGCCGTTCACGAACTGGTCGATGAACGGGTTGCCGGAATTGTCGAGCGCCGAGACAGGCCCACGCCAGACGATCTTGCCTTCGTGCAGCATCGCGACTTCGTCTGCGATCTTCCGCACGCTTGCCATATCGTGCGTGATCGAGACGGCTGCGGCGCCCAGCGCCTTCACCTGCTCGACGATCAGATTGTTGACCGCGTCCGCCGTGATCGGATCAAGGCCAGTCGTCGGCTCGTCGAAGAAGATCAGGTCGGGCTTCGCGATGATCGCCCGCGCCAGCGCCACGCGCTTCTGCATGCCGCCGGAAAGCTCGGCCGGGCGCAGATCGGCGGCAGAGGCGGGCAGGCGCACCTTGGCGAGGTTCTCGATCGCCAGCTTTTTCGCTTTGCCGCGAGCCATGCGGTCGCGATAGATCAGGGCGAAGGCAACGTTTTCCCAGACGGTCAGGCTGTCGAACAGCGCGCCGCCCTGGAACAGCATGCCGGTTCGGCGGCGCAGCGCCTCAATGGATTTGCGGTCGTTCGCCGCTTCGCCTGCAAACCTGACTTCGCCCTTGTCGAGCGGGAGAAGGCCGAGCGCCGACTTGATCGTCACGGATTTGCCCGTGCCCGATCCGCCAATGATCACCAGCGACTGCCCGCGCGCGACCGTGAGGTCCACGCCTCGCAAGACCTGTTTTGAGCCGAACGCCTTATGGGCGTTCTTGAGTTCGAGGATAGGGCCGGAAATCGGATTGCCGCTCATATCCCGATCCTCACGAAGATCGAGGTCAGGATGTAGTTGCTCGCAAGGATCAGCACTGCAGCGCCGACCACGGCCAGCGTTGCCGCGCGACCCACGCCGCCTGCGCCGCCCTTCGAGCGGTCGCCCTGATAGCAACCCATCAGCGAGATGATGCCGCCGAACACCGCCGCCTTGATGACGCCCGACAGGATGTCGTTGTTGGTCACGAAGGCCCAGGAATTCTTGAGGTAGAGTGATCCGTTGAAATCCAGCGCGCCAACCGCGACGAGATAGCCGCCCAGCACGCCGATGATGTCGGCGACCAGCACGAGGATCGGCAGCGTGAGAATGCCTGCGATCACGCGCGGCGCATAAAGATACCGCGCCGGCTTTGCTGAAAGCGTCAGCAGCGCGTCGATCTGTTCAGTGACCCGCATGGCTCCGATTTCGGCCGCGATGCCCGCGCTCACGCGCCCAGCCAGCATCAGGCCGGCGAGCACGGGACCAAGCTCGCGCGTGATGCCCAGCACCACGATGTTCGGCACGAACTGCTCGGCGTTGAAGCGCGATCCGCCGGTGTAGATATTGAGGGCCAGGGCCGCGCCGATGAACACGGCGGTTAGGCCGACGACCGGCAGGGAGTAATACCCCACCTTCATGCACTGGCGCAGGACTTCGCGGATGTAGATGACCGGCGTCACGCAGGCGAGCAGGACGCCGCCCGAAAACTTGGCAATCCGGCCAACTTCCCGGAAACCGCTCAGCACCGTTCGCCCGATCAGCCGAAAGGGGCGGAGCAGGATAAAATCACGCGGGCGCGCAGGTATTGTGTCGACAGAGGCCGTCATTCGCCCCCCACATAGGAGCGTTCGAACCGCGAACCCAGCCGCGTCAGGATTTCATAGTCGATCGTGCCCATGGCCCCGGCCACCTCCGAGATAGGCATGTTGGGGCCGAGGAACTCGATGTCATCCCCCGGAGACACCGAAAGCCCTGTGACATCCACAACGATGAGGTCCATCGAGACCCGCCCCACAATCGGCCGTTTCTGGCCGCCCACGAAGGCCATGCCCTTGTTCGAGGCGGATCGCAAGAAACCGTCAGCATAGCCCAGCCCCACCGTGGCCAGCGTGGTGTCAGCATCCGCAGCCCACGATGCGCCGTATCCGACAGCGGTACCCTTTTTGATATCGCGTATCTGAAGCACCGGCGCCTTGATCGTGACCACCACGTGCGGGTGAGATTCTTTGGCAAGTGCAGGCCCGCCGCCATAAAGCCCGATGCCGGGGCGGACTTCCTCGAAATGATACGGCGCGCCCAGATAAGAGCCGCCCGTCGCCGAAAGACTGCGCGGCGCGCCGGGCCAGAATTTGCTCGCACGCTCAAAGATTTCCAGCTGCTGGGCATTAAGCGGGCTGGTTTCGTCGCCGCACGACAGGTGCCCCACAACGCGGGACGGCTTGGGCAGCATCTTCGACGCTGTAACCCAATGCGCTTCGGCAAGCCCGAGCCTGTTCATGCCGACATCAACATGCACCGCCGCCGGGCGCGGCGAGACGTTGCCGGTGATCCACAGTTCGATCTGTTCGAGATGGTTCAGCACGGGCACGAGCTGGTGCATCCGGAAGACGTCCATCGTGTCGGGCGTCGGTCCGTGGAAGACCGTGATCTCGGGTGTGGCGCCCAGCGCCCGGCGCAATGCGGCGCCCTCGGACGGCCAGGCCACATAAAAGCGCGCGCATCCGGCCTTGCTCAGCGCCGTCGCCACTGTCGCGGCGCCCAGCCCGTAAGCATCCGCCTTCACCACGGCTGCCGCGTAGGCCGGCTCAACGCGCCGCTGCACCATGCGCCAGTTGGCGATGATGGCGTCTAGATCGATTTGAAGACGGGGTCCGGCCATGCAGCTTCGCTAACGGGTTTTGCTGCACAGGTGAAGCAGGTGCGGAATGGCGGAAATTGGGCGGATTATTCCTGGCCATCCGGCAGGAAGCTTCCGCCGCCGCCTCCGCCCTTGGGCTTGTTCTGCCAGCCGCCGCCACCGCCGCCGAATCCGCCCCCTCCACCGCCGCCGCCGATGAAGCCGCCGCCGCCCGAAGGCGGAGCGCTATCGTTGAAGCGTGTCTCAAGGTTCGAGAACTTCACGCGGGCAGGGTTGAAGCCGACATCGACACGGCCGATCGCGCCGTGACGCTGTTTGGCGATGATGACTTCGGCGACATTGACCTTTTTTCCCATTTGTTCGGCCCACTCGGCATGACGCGGATCGCCTTCGCCGGGCTCCAGACGCTCGAGGTAGTAGGCCTCACGGTAGATGAACATGACGACGTCGGCGTCCTGCTCGATCGAGCCCGATTCCCGGAGGTCGGAGAGCTGGGGGCGTTTGTCTTCACGGGATTCAACGGCGCGCGAGAGCTGGGACAGGGCGATGATCGGGATAGCAAGTTCCTTCGCCAGCGCCTTCAGCGACTTGGTGATCTCGGTCACTTCCTGCACGCGGCCCTGGTTCTTGCTGCTGCCCGAGGGCGTCACGAGCTGGAGGTAGTCGATGATCAACAGGTCGAGGCCAGACGTGCGCTGAAGACGACGCGCGCGCGCCGCCAGCTGCGAGATCGAGATGCCGCCCATGTCGTCGATGTAGAGCGGCAGGCCTTCCATCGTGGTTGCGGCTTCGCGGATCTGTTCGTAATCGCGCGGGGATAGGTCGCCACGGCGCATCTTGTCGGATGGAACCTGGGAAACGTCCGCGAGCACGCGCGCCGCAAGCTGGTCAGACGACATCTCGAGCGAGAAGAAGCCGACAACGGCGCCTTCGTCCGTCTTCATCATGCCGTTCGATCCCGGCGAACGTTTGCAATGCTTCGCTGCGTAGTAAGCGATGTTAGTCGCCAGCGCGGTCTTGCCCATCGAAGGACGCGCCGCGAGGATCACGAGGTCCGACTTGTGAAGTCCGCCGAGCATCCGGTCGAGTTCGCTTAGCCCGGTGGGCACGCCGGCGATCTTGCCATCGCGCTTGAAGGCGAGGGTGGCAGTCTCGATCGATGTCGCCAGCGCAGAGTTGAAAGTCTGGAAGCCTTGTGCGCCCGCGCCGCGTTCGGCCAGCGAGAACAGTTTCTTCTCGGCGTCCTGGATCTGGAACTCGCCGGGTTCGTCGAGGTCTGACTTCGTCGCCTTCTGCACCATGCCCGAGCCGATATCGATCAGCTCGCGCCGCAGCGACAGGTCATGCACCAGCTTGGCGTAGTCGAGGATTTCCGGTCCGAACGCTGCGCTATCCAGCAGGTCAGCCAGATACCGCGCTCCGCCGATATCCACGAGCTTGCCATCCCGCTCGAAATGCTCGCGCAGCGTCACGCCATCGGCCACACGTCCGCCTGCAATCAGCCTGTCCAGCACATCGAAGATCGCCGAATTGGCAGGCGCATAGAAATCGCGCGGCTTCAGGATGTCGGTCACGCGCTGGTGCGCGTTGTTGTCGAACAGGATCGCGCCCAGCACGGCCATCTCGGCTTGCAGGTTGTGGGGCGGCGGCAATTGCTGCGTTGGTTCGTGGTCTTTTGGCATGGCCCTTCTCTAGGCCAATCATCACTGTGAATCGCGACTTGATTCTAGATATCCAACGGTTCCTTGTCGCTGTTGATGGACAGCGATTGGGGTCCTGCTTTTGCGCGATTTTTTGGGAGCTGGCCCAATCCCGTTCCCTGACAACGCTGCAATGCAGGCATCGCCAAAGACGAGGGCCCGCTCACCAAGTCATCAGCGGCCGAAGAACTTTCCGAACATGTTCTTGGCGGCGCTCGCGGCCTGTTCTTTCACGTGATCGACGGCCGTGTTCTTGGCCTCGTCCAGAAGCTTGGTGATCATTGCTTCCAGAATGTCCTTGCCGATCCCGGTTTCCTTGGCGGCCGCCGCGATCGCTTCGTCGCTGTTGCCGTGGAAATTTTCCGCAAGCGACCGCGCCGCCTTGAGCGACAATTCCTTTGAAAGACCGAGGGGTTCGCCGATATCCGCGATCGTGTCTTCGCCGAGCGTCGTCACGATCTTTCCGAGGTCGATGTTCAACATCAAAAACTCCGAATGCTGGGGCTGTATGCGCCAGAGTCCCGGCGCATTCCGCATTTACCAGCGTTCGCTAGTCACGATCATGACAACGCGGTCAGCTTAGGCGGTTACTGCTGCGAGGTCCGGCTTGTCGTTGCCCAGCCGGAACATTTTCGGACGGACGTACAGCGCGATCAGCGGGGTCTTCTTGATTGCGAAGTGGAACAGCAGCGGCGCGACGGCGGATATTGCCAGGATCACAAAGCAGGCCCAGCCGACATCAGGGATCCATCCCTTCGCAGCCAGTGTGCGCTCGAGGAATGTCATCGGGAAGAAGAAGGTCAGGTAGATGACAATCGAATTCTGTCCGCAATAGCGGAGGAAGCGCGCTGACTTCCACTTGGACAGCAGCGCTGCAGCCTCGATCACAGCAATAGCGCCAGCGAGACCCATGAACAGGCCATAGACAGGCAGGTGATGCATCTGCTGCTGCGTCAGCCAGAAATTGCAGACGCTCCAGCCGGTCAGTACCGCCACCGTCGTCCACATCCGCGCCTTCGCCCGGTCTGCAATGTCGAACACGAGGCCGGAGATTGCATAGCCGAGGAAGAAAAACACGAAATAGTCCATCAGCCGATTGATCGCGAAGCTGGGCGTGTCGATCCACAGAGCCTGATGCGCGATCTGAAGCGCAGCTGCGACCAACAGCACCGACCATTTCGGCAGGCGCCGCACGAGGCGTGTGATCACATAGAACACCGCCAGCATGTGAACGAACCACAGCACGCCCGTCGGCTGCAGGATGTTCCAGCCATAGAGCTTCAGGAACTCGACCGGATTGGCCGTCAGCGTATCGTGATCGGTGACCAGCAAGGTTAGGCCCAGCCACAACAGATAGAAGTACGCGAAATGGACCACCTTCTTGTCGAAATAGGTGAGCGGGTTCGCGTTGATCGTGCGAGACAGGAACAGGCCCGAGATCAGAAAAAAGTCCGGCATCCGAAAGGGTTTCGAGAAGTCGACGATCGCGCGCATCCACCCGGTGGCGCCCACGGCCTCCTCATAGTGGTTAACCGTGTGAAACATCACTACCAGAAGGATGCAGATCCCCTTGGCGTAATCGACCCAGGCCACGCGATCCTGAACCGCTGAAAGGTGTGCTGTTGGCACAGTTTGCATCGTTCTGGTCCAGATCCGTTTCCGGTTTGCGCGAGAAATGACGGTTAACGCCCTTGTCGCGCCTTCGCTTCCCGGGAGAAAAGCAATCAGCATGCCGAGTCTGGCGGGAGATCACGTGTGGCGGGAGCAGGGAACGAAATCTGGTGGCGGGGCGCGGTGCTCTACCAGATCTACCCGCGCTCGTTCATGGATGCGAACGGCGACGGCGTTGGCGATCTCAAGGGCGTCACATCCAAGCTCGACTATGTGAAGTCCCTCGGCGTCGATGGCGTCTGGTTGTCGCCTTTCTTCAAATCGCCCATGCGCGACTTTGGCTACGACATCTCGGACTACCGCGCCGTCGACCCGATGTTTGGGACCCAGGGCGACTTCGAAGCGTTGCTGAAGGCAGCGCACGATCGCGGTTTGAAAGTCATCATCGACCAGGTGTGGTCGCATACGTCGTCGGATCATGAATGGTTCCAGCAATCCCGTCAGGACCGAACCAACGACAAGGCCGACTGGTATGTCTGGGCCGACCCGAAACCGGATGGCTCGCCGCCCAACAACTGGCAGGCCTGGTTCGGCGGCCCCGCATGGACGTGGGAGCCGCGCCGCAGGCAGTACTACCTGCACAACTTCCTCACGACCCAGCCGGACCTGAATTTCCGCTCCGAAGCCGTCCGTGCCGCCATCCTCGACGTCGCCCGCTACTGGCTCACCATGGGCGTCGACGGCTTCCGTCTCGACGTGGCGAATTACTACGTCCACGACGCCGAGCTGCGTGACAACCCGCCGTCCGGCGATCCGAAGCCTGCGCTGCCGCGCAACATGCAGGTTCATGCGTTCAACTCGAACCAGCCCGAAACGCTCGACTTCATCGCCAAGGTGCGCGAGCGCGTTGATGGTCACGGGCCGAACATGACTGTCGGTGAGCTGGCGCCCGGCTCCTACAGCCTCATGGCCGAATACACGAAGGGCCAGCAACGCCTGCACACGGCTTACTCGTTCGACTTCCTCGGCGCCTGGCCCGGCGTCGAGAAGATGGCCGACATTCTCACGCAATGGCGCGAGGGAGCGGATGATGGCTGGCCCAGCTGGGCCTTCTCCAATCACGATGTCGCCCGTGTCACCACGCGCTGGGCCGAAGCCATCGGCTGCCCACCGCCACGCGCCGCGCCATTGTTCATGTCGCTGTTGCTCGCCCTGCGCGGCACGATCTTTCTCTATCAGGGCGAAGAACTCGGCCTCCCTGAATCCGACGTTCCGTTCGACAAGCTGCAGGACCCGTGGGGAATTGCCGGCTGGCCTGCCACGAAGGGCAGGGACGGCTGCCGCACGCCCATGCCGTGGAAGGACGAAACTCTCGCCGGCTTCACCAGGGCCAAAGAACCCTGGCTTCCCATCGATGCGCGTCAGCGCCTGCTCGCCGTCGACAAGCAGGAGAAGCTGGCGGAATCCATGCTCCACACCACGCGCAGGCTGATTGAGCTCCGAAAGGCCAGTCCCGCGCTGGTATCGGGCGCGTTCCGTGTCATCGAAGCCGCCAATGGCCTGCTTGTGTTCGATCGTGAACGCGATGGCGAGCATATTCAGTGCGTCTTCAATTTCACTAATTCCGACACGAGCCGCGCCTACGCCGCAAAGCCTGTCGTGCTCTGGTCAGCCGAAGCCGTTCTCAATGGCGCAACGCTGATGTTGCCGCCATTCTCCGCCGCGATCCTGAAGCTTTCCTGATCGGCTTCCGCCGGATAGGGTTGCCGCATGATCCGCGTCCAGACCGCGCCCTTCGATGCTCACGCCGAAACCGCCGCCTTTGCAAAAGGCCGCGGTGACGCTGGCGCGCTTGCCAGCTTTGTCGGCTCGGTGCGCGACAGCGCCCATGGCGATGTGGTCGAAGCGCTGGAGCTCGAAGCCTATCCCGGCTTCACGGAAAAGCAGATCGAGCAGATCGAAACCGACGCCCGCGCCCGTTTCAACGTCATCGACACACTCGTCATCCACCGCTACGGCCGCATGGCGCCCGGCGAGGCGATCGTGCTTGTTGCTGTGCTATCCAAGCACCGCCGCGAAGCCCTGCAGGCGGTCGACTACCTGATGGACCGCCTCAAGACCGAAGCGCCGTTCTGGAAGAAAGAAGTGCGTCCTGCCAAGGAAGGCGGACAAATTGCCGAATGGATCGAGCCGCGTAGTGATGATCGTGAATCTCACGCGCGCTGGAATCCCGAACCTGCGACCAAGGAGTAGAGCATGCCCGGACCCGCCTATCCCCCGCTGACAGCCCCGGGCGGCAAGATGGTCGACACGATGGAGTTCAAGCAGCTCCGGGTGTGCGTCATGACGATCTCCGACACCCGCACCGACGAAACCGACACCTCCGGCCACCTGCTGGCCGATCGCGTGAAGGAAGCCGGCCACGAAGTTGCCGATAAAGCCATCGTGCCTGATGAAGTGAACGCCATCCGCGCTGTCATGCGGTCATGGATTGCTGATCCGACAATCGATGCTGTCGTCACCACCGGGGGCACGGGACTGACAGGTCGCGATGTGACGCCGGAAGCTGTGCGCCCGCTGTTCGACAAGGAGATCGAGGGCTTCAACACGGTCTGGCATCTGGTGTCATTCCAGAGTGTCGGCACATCGACGTTGCAATCGCGTGCCTGCGCAGGCGTCGCCAACGCCACCTTCATCTTCTGCCTGCCGGGATCGAACGGCGCAGTGAAAGACGGCTGGGACAAGCTGATCCGCTGGCAGCTCGACTCGCGCCACATGCCCTGCAACATGGTCGAACTGATGCCGCGTTTGCTGGAATCTTGAGCCCCCTTGTGAGCGTCCACTCACATCGCTATCTGTAGCGGCGACATCAGGGGATACCAAACATGAAAACTCGTCGCCTTGGGCGCAGCGCGATCCATGTGTCCGAAATCTGCATGGGCACGATGACCTTCGGCAATCAGGCCGACGAGGCCATGTCTCACCGCGTTCTCGACAAGTCATTTGAGGCCGGCATCACGTTCTACGACACGGCTGAGAACTACCCCGTTCCGCCAGACGCCAAATATGCCGGCCGCACGGAAGAGATCGTCGGACGCTGGATGAAGACCAAGCCGCGCGACAGCATCCTGCTCGCCACCAAGGTCTCCGGCCCGTCGCATGGCTGGATCAAGTCAGCCCAGCGCGAAGCCATGACGGCGCTGGATCGCCACAACATTGTCCGCGCCATCGAAGCCAGTCTGAAGCGCCTGCAGACCGACTATGTCGATCTTTACCAGACACACTGGCCTGACCACGGCCAGGGCTATGAAGAGCACATGCGCGCCCTCGATGATCTGGTCGAAGCCGGCAAGGTGCGCGTTCTCGGTTGCTCGAATGAAACCAGCTGGGGCCTGATGAAATCCCTCGCCGCATCCGACAAGCTCGGCATCGCGCGTCACGAGTCGATCCAGAACAATTTCAGCCTCAACAACCGCCGCTTCGAGGACGAGCTCGCGCAGGTCTGCCGTCAGGAAGGCGTCAGCCTGATCCCGTATTCGCCCCTCGGCGGCGGCGTGCTCACCGGCAAATACCAGAACGGCGCATGGCCCGAAGGCGCCCGCTTCACCAAGTACAAGGACATGCCGGCCCGTCAGGCCCCCATGGCCCGCCGCTTCGTCAACGAGAAGACGCTGGCCTCCACCGAACGCTGGATCGCCCTCGCGCAGGAAGCCGGTATGTCGGTCACGACACTGGCCACCGCCTGGAGCAAGCAGCACGACTTCGTCGCCTCGACCATCGTCGGCGTAACCCACGAAGACCAGCTGCCGGATATCTTCGCCGCCGCTGAGGTCACCCTCGATGCCGATCTGTTGAAGAAGATCGACGCTGTTTCCAAGGAAATCCGGTATCCCATGGGGTGAGCCGCGACGTCGAATGCACGATTTTGTCCGGGGGACCAAATCGGGTAGCGAACGCCCGAAGCGCAAGCGAGGGCTGGGCCGAGTTAAACGAAAGCTGGCAGAAACATGGACTTTCCAACCGCTCGACTTGGCTGGCTATAACGGTATTCTGCAGACCAATGGCGTACACGCTCATCAATGCGCGCCCGGCTGGAAAGCTGGCCACAAATGCCTCGCCCACCGCGCTTGCGGCCGGGCAGGGCGCACTTGTTGATTCTCACAATCGCCGCGTTACCTACCTTCGCCTGTCGATCACCGACCGCTGCGACCTTCGCTGCACGTATTGCATGCCCGAGCGGATGACCTTCCTGCCGCGCAAGGACGTGCTGTCCTTCGAAGAGCTGGATGAGCTGGTTACGGCCTTCGCCAGCTTCGGCGTCAACAAGCTGCGCATCACAGGCGGCGAGCCGCTGGTCCGGAAGGATTTCATGGAGCTGATGGCCCGCTTCTCGCGCCATCTCGGCAACGGGCTCGACGAACTTACACTTACCACCAACGGCACGTTGCTTGCCAAATATGCCGGCGATCTTTCCGCCATCGGCATCCGCCGCATCAACGTCTCGCTCGATACGCTGAAGCGCGACCTGTTCGAGAAG